>Ga0268255_10001385_pt1 | contig 14346 bp, 9 predicted proteins | sample AgamicOrMarz_FD_200256 | JGI IMG/M metagenome (GOLD analysis project Ga0268255, IMG submission 200256) | Agave microbial communities from Guanajuato, Mexico - Or.Ma.rz (v2) (version 3) | ecosystem: Host-associated > Plants > Phyllosphere > Phylloplane/Leaf | place: Guanajuato, Mexico | collected...
GGCGAGGGTGGCTGTCGTTCTTCTGGTTTTTATAGTCTTTGTATATGTACACGTAGTAATAGTTAACAAGCGGCGTTGGCGATTGTGGATAAGTGCGAACCTTCGTTTGGGATCAAGAGGTTGCGCGGGCGATAAGCTTGCGGAGTAAGCGTGGATAGTGCGGTTGAGTTGGGGAAAAGTCTTGGTGCGTTTCGGCGGCTGTGGTTTTTATCAAGGTTTGTCCCACAGGATGTCAGCAGGTTTTTACAGCGGTTGTGCAGAGGGGGTTGTTGATAAGTTGGGTGAGGTCAGGTGTGGCGGGGAGTCACTGCTGGGCCACATTCGTCTATTAAAGCCGCCATTTGACCCGCCAGCGATGTCTCGCACCATCAATATCTAAAATAGAGAACCCCAAGCGCACCCGGTTCACCTGATGTTTTGCTCTTTTTGGTGATCGCTGGCAGATCAATGTCCCTAACGTTCTTCCAGCCAAACGCTTGGAAAATGCCCTCGGCGAGGCCAACAAAGCCCATGAATTTGCGTGACATCCGGTAGGCAATCGCGCCAAGGATTGCCAGGATACCCAGCCCACCGAAGGCCCACATTTGCACCATACCCGCCCAATTATCCACCGAGTCAAAGAAAGCAATCGCACCGGTCAAAAGGTACATAAACAGGAGCAGCGGCACGCAGACTTTCAGCCACAACCGCAGCGAAGCCTTGTAGTGCGCATACCTGCCCCTGCTGCAATGCGGATGCAGAGCCACTATCTTGTCGCTTATACGTCGTATGCCATACCCCTGCCAAGTGTCGCCCCACTGCTCGGCGACGACTTCCACTTCGTCGCCCTCGTCGAAGACTGACTGCCACACCCACGCCTTGACGGGCTTACCGTCAAGATCGAACTCCAGAAGGTCCGCTTCCTCGGTCGTATCCATCGCCATACCACTTAGGCCAACTGCGATGCCGCCCAACCCAGCCAGCCCTGCCGCAATGGCCGTTGCACCCATTTTCTTTCGGTCGGAGTCGGTAAAGAAGAAGTCCTGACTGCGACGTGTTTTACGCAAATTGGCGATGCGGCCACGCAGCAATGTTGCGGGCGCCGGCGATGTTGTTTCGATAGTCATTCCGAGCCCTCGCTTGCCGTCAACCCAACGCCTTTGAGTGCCTTTTCAAATTCTTCATGCTGCTTGCCCGCTTCCCATGGAGGACTATTCGGCGACTTGCCAAACGTACATTTTTCAAACCAGCTCTGCAAATCGTTATCCGAGAAATACCAGATCAGAACTTGTATCACGGTGATTACCACAGCGACCTCCCAGCCAGCCAGGAAGAGTGCCGCCCGTCCTATCATGAGCAACGCACCGCGCTCGCCGACGGCAACAACCACCTCGCCCGCTGCCACACCGACTGCTTCCCGGCCCGCTGCGTTCGCTGCGGCAGCCCGTGCAGCTGCGGTCGTACCTCCTTCGGCGGCTGTTGCGAGGCTGGCAGTTCTTGCGGTCGCTCCGGCAATACCAGCACTTGCCTTTCCTAGCCAAACGACACCGCGTCCACCGGTAATTCTGGCTATCATTGGCGCGCTTGATGTTAGAGCCGTCAAAAGGTTAGCGGTGGTCGCGGCGAATCCCAAGCCGCTCTTGATGAAATAGAGTGACGCCAGACAAATCTTGCTGTCCTTTACTTGATCCACACCTTTTCTCGCGTCGAAGAACGCGCCAATTGCGGCCGATGCGCCGCCAAAATAACCCGTGATGGCCTTCAGATTAGCCGCAGTCTGAGCGGCGTCTTTTGCCATCGCCGCCATTGCTTTGCTCGATGCTTGCAAGCAAGCAGATGAAGCAGAAAATCCGCTCGCCACCAGCATCGCATAATCTTCTCCGCTCTTATCGACTTTCGCCAGACTCGCACCAAAGCCAAACAGCTCGATGATCGCCAACGTCCCGCCGATTCGAATCCCCGCAGCCGCCTCGGCGCCCTCACTCGTCAGCTTGACAGCGTTCCACTTCGCCCGAAGCACGAGCCCCCTTTCATCCGATGCGAGAGTCTCTAGCGCTTGCGCATATGCTTCCGCAGCTTTTACGCCCCTTGCCCGCAACGCACGGTAACCGCTTTCCAGCTTGGCGCGCAACTTCGGCTCGACGTTCGCCGATTCCTTCACCAGGCCAAGAGTGTCAGTCTGGCTAATGCCGACCCGCATCATCAGCGCACCGCGTATCAGGAACGCTCCCGCGCAGTCGCTTACTTTCCCCATCCCCGTCCACTTGAAAAGCGCATTGGCGATCGTGATGCTCAACCGGTCGACTTGAAGTTTCTTTACCGCACGCTCCGTAGCCGAGATCGCGTACTGGTGCTCCTTGACTTCGCCCATTTTTTCGCGGAATTCGACGAACGTTTTCAACTTCTCCAATGGCTTGACGATCTTTTCGAGAATTTCCGCGATATCTTCCGCGCGCGTCGCCTTATACGCTGTCGCCTTTGCGAGCAATTCCTTAATTTCCACCTTCGGTGCTTTCTGGTTGAACGCGAAGGCCCGCCACACCAGACTTGTCGGTTGTGTCGGATCCATGTCGTTCACCAGATCGACTACAACCTGAGCTCCCTTCTCTTCTGAAGGTAGCCCATTGATCGCCTCGTTCACCACGCCCTCGAACGCAGTGCCATTAGGTACGTCGTTTTCATGGTAATCATGAAGCGTAGCAAGCAGCAGCGGTGCTTTCAGCCATGCGGCAACGTCTGCCGTTCGGTCAGCCTGTAACTGGTTCACTGCGGTTTGCATAGATTGGAATGCACCGCGAAATTGCTGGAACCGGGCTTTATTAAGCTTATCCAGGTATTTCGGCCACTCCGCCTCGCCGATCTCTTTCGCTTCCGACGGGCTGATCTTTCCCGCGTCCTCTATGTTCTTTTGTGAGGCAGCTTCCTGTTCGGGCGAAAGCATCGTCGGTATGCCGTCCATTGCGCCCGGCGAATTGATCATCGCCTCCCAGCCCGCTTGGCGGGCCGAACGCCAACGGCTTTTGGAGGCAACTGCACCGTTCTTTACGGCAACCTCCGCCGCTTCGATCGATTGCAGCGCATCGATTTCTTTGGGTAATTCCTGTATGTAGCGTGTCATCATAACGGCAGCGTCGTTGCGATAGCCGTTCAGTTCGTGCACGTTGCCGATGCCGTCCCAAAGTGCCAACAGCATCGGGGGATGATGCTTGCCGCCTTTGATTTCACCAACGCCATTCATAAGTTTCACAAGCGCAACGCTCGCCGAGGCCGGTGTAGCCTGGCGGATATGCAATGGATAGCGCGTCGCTTCGTGCTTCAATATATTCGCGTTGACGCTACCGTTCGAATTGCTGACTTTTTGCTTTGGCAATTGCAGCAACCTGGGGTCGAAGCCCGGCATGTACTCCACGACGGTATCGACGCTCTGCTCGGTCGCAACCGCAGCGTGCTCATTGTGTGCGCCCGCAATCCATTTCGCCGGTTGGATGCGCTGCATGCGCTGCGCACGAAGTGCCGCGTCGCCCGCATACAGTTCGAAGATGTCCTTGTGCCATGGGTACTCGGAGAAGGCGATATAAACATCACCACATTTTTCCGGGCGTTCGATCGCAATAATGTCCATCTGCACAGCGATGCTCTTTTGCGCGCACGCAGGATGGATCGTCGGTGCAGTGGCAAGGGGCAGCGGCTGCTTCCACAAGCGTCCATCCTCCGTTACGGTGTACGCTTCCCAGTAGTTGTTGCCGCGCGCGCCCTTTGCATAGAAAAGGTAGAGCCACCCTTCGCGCAATGTGCGCAGACCGTAGTGATGCGCCGTCAGGGGGACATCTGTCACGCCTTTACCGCTAATGCCGGCCGGCAGTTTCGCCCCCACAGTCTGCGGCAGTACGGTATACCGCACCGGGAGGATCGGTAAACCGGTCTTTTCGCAGTTAGCGCATTTTGGGTCGGTCGTTGCCATGATGATTTTTCGTGTTCGATTATTGGACGCAATGGTCGGAGTCTTTCACGCCGTCGCTACTCAATGATTAGTCTGTGCTTCAGGGGATCACGGACTCGTCATATTCAAACGAGGCTCGATATCAGCCTGCATCCACAGGTTGCCTGATTGCCATGACGCGCTATAGGCATACCGTTGTCCATCATCGATTCGTCCCCCTCGATGATGACATTGGGTTTGACGTCCTCATGCTTTGGACAGGAGACTTCGTCACCCTTGCGTGCAACAAATCGGCCGTCAAAAGACATGGTCCGTGATGCTGTGATCACTTTGCCGCCGTGATCAGTGTCGTCATCGAGACGAATGAGATTCATCATGGAGTCGCCTCCTTCCCTACCGTGAAACATTGCCAACCCTATTGGTGTCCATCGCGTCGTCTACGAACGATTTACTTGTAACGGAAGTAATAGCGGCCGTAATTCGCGAGGGTATTGGTTCCGCGGTGCTCGCGTGAAGTCTTGCGAAGGTTGATGTTTTCCACGTCCGGCCAGCCATAGGTCCTAAAAACTGTCTCAGCCAGGCGGACGAAGCCCATCAGCCTCAGGGAAACCCGATAAAAGATGATGCCAAATGCGACAAATCCGCCAACACCGATCGTGGCCATGGAAACTGCATAGGCATACAGATCGCTTGAAATTCCACCCTTAAGATAGGTCCCGATTACCAGGATTGCATAAAGGATGAAGAAGGTCCACAGCATGATCTTCGTCATGCTTCGGTAATGCGCCCGTCTTCCTGCCGTGGCGTGTGGATACATCGCTACTATGTCGTCGCCATCGCGTTTGACCGAATAGACGATGTATCGATCGTCTGCCAGCTTCTCTGCGACTACTTCGACTTCGTCGCCATTGCGCATTGGCAATAGCCATAGCCAACCCTGCATTCTCTTGCCGTCGAGTTCGAACTCCACCCATTCAGCTTCTTCGTCCGAGTTGGACGCCATACTGACGAGTCCGATGCCTGCCGCACCCATACCCATCGCTGCAGCACCGACGGCGGTCGCACCAAGCTGTCGTTGCTGCACCTGCGTCAATACGAAGTCGTGACTGCGTCGCGAACGCTCAAGCTTCGCGATGGTGCCGCGTAGCAGGACGGTGGAGACGGGTTTTTCCTTGGTTTTTTTCATGAGACCTGGGCCATGGCATCCGTAAAATCTTTGTCTTGTTCCGAGTTCTTCGTGTAGACGGGGACGCTGTGATCCGTCACACGATAGATCGTTTCCCGTCCGGTCCCGAAAGCGCATCGCGAACACCACGCCTCTAGGGCATCGGGTGTCAGCCAGTCAGCTAGCAGCTGTAGCAGGACCAAACCGATCGTTGCTTCCCAACCCGCTAACATACCGATCGCGCGCAACCCCGCAATTACGGCGATTCGTTCGGATACCGCCTCAACTGCCGCAATCACTGCTTCCGTACCATAACGAGACGCGATCTTCTTAAGCAACGGAGCTGATGTACTGATGGCGTCCAGAAGAACTGCAGTACCGGATAGGCCGCCTGCAAGCGTCTTGATACCCAAAGCCCCGACTACATCAAACTGGTGTTTCACAATTGCCGTGTCTACATGTTCCCAATCTGTCCATGCTGAGACAAATGTACCAAAGCTGCTCAGGCTTGCCCCCAACAGCTTCCAGCTCAGGGAACGCGTCGAATTTTTCAACACCGCGTAGTAAGGCGTCATGCTGATCGTGATAAGCGACGAGCACAGAGACGCGCCAGATTGAATCAGCTTGAGCTTGGTATCTTTGTCCTGTGCCCCGGCTAAAAGATGGACGAAGTTCACCGTTTCCAGCAGTGCACTTACAACTGCAATACGTCCCATGAGAAGCGGTTTTTTGCCCTCGTCAGCTAACTTTACCTTGTCCCATGTTTCGTACAATTCTTTGGTTGCTTTAGATGCTCCCTCAGGCGCAGCGCTGCGCAAAGCCGCACGCGCCACCAGCAAACGTTTGATTGTATCGAGGCGGCTTATCTTCTCGAGCTCAGCCTGTTTGCGAACCAGTGCGATAGCGTCCTCGTAGGGCACGCCGGCGCGCTGCAACAGAATCGATTGAATAAATTTTTCACCGACAAGATCACCAAGCTGGTTAACTCTGAACTTGGCGAAGATCGCATCGCCGACGCTCATACCGAATTGATCCGCGCCGAGGCGTTGCATTAGCCCTGCGAGCGGCGTGATTTTCTTGGGGTCGGTTTCCAGCGCTGTTTGAGCGAGGCTTTTATAGTAGCCAACCAGTTTTTTGGTGGAAGCCGCAATCGACACGAATTCCTCGAAGGCTGTTTCTAGCGGCGTAGCCTTATGGGCTTGTGCGGCCTTCAGCGCCTGGCCAAGTTCCTGGCGGGCATCCATCTGATTCATGGCCACGACACGCCAAATCAGGCTGCCCGGCTGCGTCGGATCCCATTGGGTGAGCAAACCATCCACAACCGCTTTACCCTTTGGAGTGGACGCCAGACCGGCAACGGCGTCGGACACGATGGTTTCGAAGAGCAACGCATCGTGCATGTCGCCGGCGTGGCAGTCTTCGAGCGCCGTTAGCAGCAGCGGCGCATTAATCCATTTCCCCACGTCGTCGCTGCGCGTTTCCTGCAACTGATAAACCGTCGACTGCAAGTCTTCGTACTTTTTTCGGAACGCCTCAATGTCATCCCGTTTCAGTCGTGCTTCGTACACCGACCACGCACGCTTCGTACTGTCCTTGACGTTGCGATCGTGGAATCCGGGGCGCGCCTGCGCATAAGCGCGCGCCTTATTCATGACATCATCGCGGTATGCGCCGATATAAGGCGCAGTCGAGCCGGCACTGCCCGCGCTGCTCATCCGTCCCATCTGAATCAACTGCATTTGATAACTGCCCGGAATGTCGTTGGCAGCCATCCAGTCCATGTCGTCGTAATAAGCGTTGATCTGGTTGGCTCGCGCCGCGTCAGCACCGGCTAGCGCTCGGGCGCGTTGCGCCGCCAGCGCCGTCCGCGCCTCCGGTCGGCCAAGCGGTGTCATTTCATGCGCTTGCCTCGCCATACTCTCCTGGTTATTGAGCGCTTGCTCCATGCGAGACTGAACGATCTTGTGCGCGGCATCGATGTTATGCATCGCGGTAACCTGCAGCGCGCGCTCGGCGACGTACTGATCAAACCACGACGCGGGATCGTTGCGGAATCCGTTCAATTCGTGCACGTTACCGATGCCGTCCCACAAGGCCAGCAGCATTGGCGGGTGATGCTTGCGGTCTTCCGTCTCGCCAACGTTGTTCATCAATTCAACGAGCGAACCACTCGCCGACGCAGGGGTGGCTTGACGGACGTACAGCGGGTACCGCGTCGCTTCTTTCCTCACCCAGTCTTCTTTGTAATTGCCGCTCTCGTCGCTTAGCGCAGCATTTTTTGGGTCGAGCAACCGCTGCGGTTCCAACAGTTTCGGATCCAGGCCAGGCATGTACTCGACCACATCGTCGATACTTGCTTCGGTGGCAACGACAGCATGACCGTTTTCGTCTTTGCTGCCCTTAATCCATCTCGCAGGCTCGATCCACTGCATCCTCTTGTTTCGCAATGTCTCGTTGTCTGCGTACTGTTTGAAGATATCGCTATGCCAGGTGATCTCGGAAAACGCAATGTACACGCGGCCTGTGCATTTTTCCGGTTGCTCAATCGCAATGAGGTCCATTGGCACGGCAATGCTCTTTTGCGCGCAGGCGGGATGTGTAGTTGGCGCATTCGTGAGAGGTAGCGTTTGCTTCCACAAACGACCATCTTGTGTGACCTTGTACGCCTCCCAGTAGTTACTACCGCGCGCGCCCTTGACGTAAAACAGGTATAGCCAGCCTTCACGCAATGTGCGCAAGCCGTAGTGATGCTCATGCAGCTCGATGTTCGTGACACCTGTACCGCTCATACCGCCCGGCAGCTTCGCAGTAACGGTTTTCGGGAGTACGGTATAGCGCACAGGCAAGATGGGCAACCCGGATTTTTTGCAATTAACGCAGTGTTGTTCGGTCGGATCCATACGTACTCTGACGGCTTGAAAATGGTTTGACGTCGATTACCGCGCCGCGGACGAAAGCGACTTGTCGTCCACCCAGTTACCGCGCCGGATTTCTTCTATTTCGTCCGGAGACAGTTCGCTCACAGCCGCCGTATAAAAGTCGTCCGGTTCTCTCTGTCGCAGTGCCCGTGTCACTTTTGGATGTCGATCGAATACAGGGTGCCAGGCCAGCGCATGGCCGATGAACGCGATGATGTCATCGCGGTCGCTTAATCCGTATTGCTCCGCACGAGCGGCGCTAGCGACTGCCGCCTCGACCTCTTGCGGATCGGGCTGCCGCCCCGTTGCCTGCATATGCAGGCCCAGTGCGCGGTTGACCAGTCCGTGGCGATGAGTTGCCTGCCACTGTGCATCGGTTAGAGTCAGATCGGCTAGTGATGTATCCGTACTCGTGTAAATGCATGGCTTGCCGCACGCATCTAATGCGTGCCAAGCGCTCACCGGTCCTAGTAGTGCTTGCTGCTGACCGGGTGACAACATCGGCCAAAGCAGGCTGAGCGCGCGCGAGTCGTAAAAGCGCAATGCGCACTGGCGCCCGCGGTTATCCGCCTGCAATACTTGTTGTGACCAATGTGCGGCGACGACGTCAGCCGAGCCGTTGCTGGCCAGCCAGCCGCCGACACGTTGTCCAAGGCCTTGCGCTATGGAGTCCGGATGCCGATCATCGAACGCAAGGCGCACGCTTTCCGCCAGCAAGTCCACGCCGTCCGGCGTTGAGAGATCGAGTTCGACGAGGTAAGGACGGTGTTCGTCAGGAAATGCTTCGTGCGCGATTGTTACGATCGCGTGAAGTTGTTCGGAGATGGGTATCTTTTGTTCCAGACTCTCCGGGAAACCGAGTCGACTCGGATCGATCGCAAGGAGACAATGCATATCAGGACGTTGGCTGAAATACGCCCTCAGCACGCGGACTGTCTGCTCAACGGCCGAAACTTCAGCCGCTTGCTCTTTCGTATGCGCTGCAACGCGCGGCGCACTCGCATCGCGATAGTTCAACGATTCCATGGCCGCCTCAGTCCAGTATGACGCTAGACGCACTGTCCGCCGATGCCGCCGCGGTCTTCCACGAACAACCCTTCACTACGCTAGTGAGGGGGGAGGGAATACGCATCGACGCGGGCCCGGATTTGTCCCATGCCGCGCATTTTTCGAGGATCTTGCCCGCTGTCCCGTTCTCGATCCCGTCGGGTGTGATCTTGATATACGATCCGCCTGCGCCGATCCAGACTTCCTTGTCGGCCGATAGCACGAGTTTGCCTTCGCTGCTGGTGATCGTGAAATCCTTGAGCGCGGCGAGCGTCATCTCGTCGCTTAGTGCTTTCATTTCTACTTTGCCCTTGGCCGCGAACAGCTTCATTCCCGCGTTCTGCACGAAGAGACTGATTTTTTCCGAAACGCTTGCGAGCAAAGACTTACCCGTTGCGATGTGAGTACTTTGCCCACTTACGATATTGACGTGCTGATTGGCCGTGATTTGCGTCGAGTCCTGCGTCGACAGGCCCAAGCCGGAAGGACTCGCCACCAGCATGATCGGTGTCGAGAAACCGTTGGCGTTCCCTGTGCCACCGCCGGCAGTATGGCCACCTGAGCCGCTGCTGCCGGACGTGCTGTGTTGGGTGGCATCAGTGAACTTTTTCAGTGCATTCTGACCGTCCTCGAGACTCTCCGCCTGGTTTGCGCTACTTGCTTCCGACAGCATCTCGACCACGCTTTCCGCGCTGACCAGTTGTTTGTTCGCCTCACTTACGTCGAGCGGCTGGTTGGCCGTGGCCGAATACGTGGATACGTACAAACCTCGCCCTGCACGAATTGCGCCGTAGGCATCCGATTTCAGATCGAAGCCGTTGCCGAGAAACGCACCGCGGTTGTTATTCGTGTGCTGCACGAGATAGCCGAGGTGCAAATGCGAATTCGCGCTGCTGCTGTAGAGTTGCACGCGGTTCTGGCCCGTGGAATCGTCCATCACCATCTGGTTATAACCGGTGCCTCCGTACTCTTTCGAGCGGTAGCCGGACAGCAAACCGTTGGAATGCCATTGCGGCTTGGTGTCGCCGTTATAGAGCCGCGATATGACAACCGGCCTGTCGCAATCACCGCCGACATAATCGATCAACACTTCTTCACCGACTCGGGGCATGTGAACGCCGCCGTAGCCGTTCCCGGTATCCGCTTGTGCCGCGCGCACCCAACACGAAGCCTGTTCGTCGCCGCTGTTCAGGCGGTCCCAAATGAACTGCACCTTGATGCGGTTCAGTTCGTCTGTATAAACCTCTTCACCGCTCGGTCCGACGACGATCGCCGACTCGAGATGCGTCTGCGGCTTCCTGTGTTCGAATGGGCTGCGATATGGAACCGTCGTGCGCTGAGCTTCTATCTCTACGCGATAAAACCCTTCCGAGCCATCCGCGTGCGGCACTTTGAATGTGCCCACTCCCGTGTGGCTGTCGCGCACTTGCAGCAATGTCGCTTCCAGGCTGTTCGGGAAACCCGCCGCCGGTCCGCCGATCGGCAAGTTGTTTTCGATTACCCACGCGGCCTCGATCACGGCGAACTCTCTCTGATCAGCCGCGTCCCGATCGTGATCGGGATGGCCGCTCAGTGTAAAGCGCAGTCCGGCGTCGATCCCTCGCAAACCACCTTCGCCATGGAAACGCTTCGCGCGCGATTCCCATTCTTCCATCCGGAATTTGGACAACTGGTCTCCGCGTTCCTGTTTCGGATAGGTGTACGCTCCGGTGTACTCGTAAACCTCGGCTTGATCCGGTAGCGAGCCCTGATTGGGCATGGTCGGCACGTTGGTGCCTTTCGGGTTGAATTGGGTGGAGGGACTTTTGTAGTCGAAGGTGCGTGTGGTGAGCGTCGTGCTCTGCAACGTGCGCGTACCCGACCACTGCGTCAGCGCGTCAGTCTCGCTGCTGATCCCCGCCCGGTAGAACTTGACCGTTTCAGGAGACATGGCCTTCGCAGTTGCCAATCGATCTGTGATCACCAGCGTATGCGATTTGCCGTCCTGCGCCTGTTGCCAGAGACCGAACAAACCTTCCGACTCCAGCAAGCGATGCACAAAGTTCCAGTCGTCTTCATCTTGCCGGCAGTATGAACGGGACGGCAATGGCTGCGACAAGGCGAACTGAAACATCCCATGCGCCTGAGGATGGGCATTGAATACGTCCGTCACGATTTCATCAGCGGTCTTGTCCTGCCAGATGCGCTGGTCGCGGCGAAACTTCAGAAAGTACATCCACGACGCGAAGCCCAATTGATAGCTCGTGAGCCCACTGTCCGAACCGAGACGTCGTGCGGTGTGCACATAGCCGTTGTGCGGCAGATATGATTTGTCGGCCTGCTGGATCCACAGCGTAACTGGCTGCGCGATCAGGGTCTTGAGCTCGACGCTGCTCGACGCGGATACCACGTCGATGGTGAATTCGAAGTGGCGGCCAATACGCGAGCGGCCTACCGCACGCTGGGGTACCAGCGCGTTCGCCCCCAACGGCGTATCGAGTTTAAGCAGGCGGTCTTGCTGAATTAATCCGCCCGTGATGGCGTTTATCCCGTCTTGCGTGCTCATCGCGAATCCTTTCGTTTTTCGCTTTCTTATGGATGAAAGCCCACCCGGTTATTGCCGTCGGTCATCACATAAGACCGACCGCACTGTTAAAAGCAACCGGGCGCAATTCCAATCTGTTAATGCATCAATCGCAGCGCGTCAAACTCGTGCCAAACGCTGACCCGCATTGGTGTCGAATGGAATATGCGAATGGCACCGCGCGACGCCACGGGCGAAGCTCGCAGCATTATCCGCGATAATACAAAAGGTAAGACGAAAGCAGCAATCTAAACGGGAAATCAATTGTTAAACCGGTAGTTATTGCGGAGGGGCCCCGGCACGCGCGTTGCTGGCGAACTTTTTACTTGCATCTTGGCGACGGACCGCCGGCCACCCAATTGTTTGCTGTTAATACTGCGCCGGAAAGCACCCTACGGTCAGGCGAAAACACATCTCCGTTAGTCGCTCACTGTAGGGCGCAGATGCGGCCGACGCCATTTGACCGCTAGGTTGCGCTCGCACAATCGAGTAATGTGCATAGATCTACTTTGAACGCCCTTTCAAATCGAGCAAAAATACTGATCTCCGACGCATTGAACCAAGGAATATGGTCCTTTTCTGTATCGGTCGATGGTGCAGCTCACTAGAAAACGTCTTCCGGAGGGCTTCACATATCTCACGTTATACGATCAGTGCGCGTTGCACCTTCGTATAACTCAAAACCGGGTTCTAACTGATCTGCGATTTATGGCAAAGTGGTAGCGGACGACCCACCTGACATACCGAAAGCACTAAGCGCGTGGCGCACGGGCGACGAGAGCGAACCGCCCGACAAATGCTTGCCACCCCTTGGTGGCTACACCGAGTGAATTGCCCGACTCGGCGCGAGCGGCGAGCCCAGCTCAAGGAGCTCGTAAACAGTGGCGACAATCCGTTGCCTGCGTGTTGGAAAACCGGCTTTCCAGCGCCAGCGCAGCGTAAGAAGCGGTATAGCGACGGCAGACCAGACAGCGAGTACTCCACAAAAGAAGAACGCGACAAATGACGGATCTTTCCGCTGCAGCACGGCTAGCGCCAGGAACAGCGCGAGCATTAACGCGGCAAGCGCGAGCAGGTAGCGGTGTTCGCTCCCCGGCGGAATGCGCGTTGCGGCAATCCGTGCATCGTCCCCTTGCCACCGATAGTGGGCCACATAGGCGCAATCGTCTTCAGCGTTCTGCAGCGCGTACACGCGCCTTGCTCCGCCCGGCACAGTAACTTCGTCGAGCACGGCGACGATCGCCCGATCACCTTCGGCTAGAAACGGCTCGGAGTCCCATTGCCAGTGGCTGGTGAAGAACACCATCTTTTCGCCGGCGATCTCAAATCTGTAGGTTGCGATCTCAAGGAGTGACGTAGTAGCGAATGGGGTAGATGTGTCCAGCGCCACGTTCTTTAGACGTCCCTCAATGCGCTTGATGTTGGGCAATTCAGCTGACATGAGATTCACCGTCTGATTCGACTGCTGCACGCGCGGACGATCGGGCAAGATAGCGCGCCATCACCGTTTCCATCAGGTCGAGGACGCGGCGACGCCGAAAGCAGTTCCACAGCTTGCCGATAGACCCAAGGCCCATCACCAGGGCGAATGTGGCGACGGAACCGGCCAGTGCGCCTGCGACTCCAAACAGTAGAGCCCACCCGTATGGGACATGGAGCATCAGGAAAAACATCAGGCCCGCGATTGCCGAGCCCATGCCCAGAAACTTCAACGTCGTGGGCATCTCTCGCCATGTTTGCTGTGTCAGCGCTTGCCTCGAATCCCGCGCGACGATTGCATGGCCCTGATAGATCAGCCAGTCAAGTTCATGTGTGCCATCGATCTTTTCGTAGACGCCGGCCATCACCGATGCACGATCGCCGGCGATTTCCCGCAGCGATTGCGAGTTAGCATGAAGCCAACGTAGTTCGCCATCGATTCTGGTTCCATTCAGAACGAAACGCACGCGGCCGCGGTCAGGCGGACGCGTGACGGCTACGCGGTAGTGTTCAATTGTCCCTTCCAGTACTTTGATCGCCAACGCATAGCGGTCGCATTCGAGTGGAATAGTTTCTTTCATTGCGGTGTGATCGCGATGTACCGTTCGAATAGTACCGGCGAACGGCTCGCTGTAGTGACACCGTGACGGACACTCACACCGAATATGCAAAATGCTTTAATCGCATTAATCGAATGCCTGCAGAGATCCGCCGGGGGTATTTTTTGGCAAACTGACGCGCTGATTACACGATATTTCTCAGGAATAGTCTTGGACTAACCTTCTTGTTCTTCCGCTTATTAGGCTGCTAATAGTCATGGGTATCATTGTGATGCCGTTCATGTCCAGCAGTTTCAAAGACAGTCCGCGCCAATTGGCGCGGATCGCTTAAGCCGAATCGTCGACGCAACGATATCCATCGGACTGCCCCACCATCAACTGCTGCTAGCTTCGCCTCTTTCTGACGTCGCGCGAAAGCGCTCAAACATCAATATTCCCCGCCCTCAACGCATTCGACTCAATGAAAGCCCGCCGCGGCTCCACATCATCCCCCATCAGCGTCGTGAAAATGCCATCAGCCGCGATAGCATCCTCAATCTGCACACGAAGAAGACGACGCACGGTCGGGTCCATCGTAGTCTCCCAAAGCTGCCCAGGGTTCATCTCACCGAGGCCCTTATAGCGTTGCTTTGAGATATTCCGCTCAGCATCAGCCAGCAACCACTTCATCGCAGACTTGAAGTCAGTAACAGCCA
>Ga0268255_10001387_pt1 | contig 14307 bp, 11 predicted proteins | sample AgamicOrMarz_FD_200256 | JGI IMG/M metagenome (GOLD analysis project Ga0268255, IMG submission 200256) | Agave microbial communities from Guanajuato, Mexico - Or.Ma.rz (v2) (version 3) | ecosystem: Host-associated > Plants > Phyllosphere > Phylloplane/Leaf | place: Guanajuato, Mexico...
ATTTATGAAGTCAATAATGAAAAAAAGGAATGTTAAAGATATTTGACACTTATGTTAAAATTGGTGAAAAACTAATCAAATGAAAAGTAAATTGTCAACCTGATAAAAAAATGAACATTTACAAGAGACTAATAATTATATTTCATAATGAATTTAGAAATAAATGTTTAAAAGTTATTACAAATATGATTGGAAAAACTGATTAATACAATCGGTTTTAACATTAAGTAAAATGTAAAGTTGCTTACATGTAGAGTAAAAAATCACCAATTTATTATCGTATTCATACTATTTTGAGGAATAGTTAACAATATTTAGATTAGTTTAACTAAAAAATTTAACTATTTTTAATTATTATATAAGTGAATAAAATAAAAGAAATCTCTATTTTAAGTTAAAAAATCGATTAAATTTTTAATTCTGATTAATTTAATCGACTTTACAAAAGTAGAGATAAGTCACATAATTCAATTGCAAAGTTCACTACCTAACGTTTTTAGGATTTAAAGTGCTTTCCCAGATACGATGTGTGTATCACATCAGATTTTACGAGCTCAGCTTTCCCCAAGGTTGAGCTTTTTTTTATCTATAAGAAAATCTTAAAATTATAAGAAAATTTATATGAACTTTATTGGAAAAATAATAGATCAAAAAGAACCCAGCTTAAAGCTGGGTAGTGGATGCTGGGAGAAGCGCATCCAAGAGGATAACTAGATATGTTTATTATTATTGCTAAAAATTTTTAATCTGTAAAATAGAGTTTTTTTATAAAAATCATTTAATTTTTCGATACTATTTATTTAAGCTTACTAAAATCTAGAAGCCATATAATTATTAAAAGAGAAATGAAGGTTTTATTGATGAAATTCTAGTTATTAAAATGCTAGGATGGATTTAAGCCTAATTTATATCGTATTAAAAATGGCAGGACATTTACGGAGTACCAGCTAGAAATGTCAGGATTACGTTCAGAGCATATTAGTAATCGACTGTTCTTTTTTATGCTGGTTATTATTTTGTCCTTATTATTCATGGCTGTACCACTTATTGTGGGAAGCTATCAGGATTATATAAAAACTAGACAAGCCTTAGCCGAAATAAAAAGTTTAAGAGCAGTAGCAGATATTGCCTATAAAATTTCTAAGGAGCGTGCTCCTGCCAATAAGATGATGTCGAGCAGCCCTAGTGATTTATTAAAGAATCAGCAAGAATTAAAAAAGTTTCGTTTAATTGTTGATGCGCAAATTGATACAAGCATTCTTATCTTAAAACAAGCAGGCTATGTTTCATTAGCAAATGAGCTGCAAACTAATTTCAAAGAAAATCTTAGACAAGCCCGACGTGTCGTTGATTATTACGGTGAAACTCCCTATGGAGCCGGAACTTCCGTTCAAATGGATAATGCTATTTTAGGGATGTTTGGAGTCTGGGATCATTGCAGGGAAATACTGCAAAAACTGATGTTGCAGCTAAAAAGTAAAGATAGCCGTATTTCTAATTACTTTACGCTCATTATAGTTCTAACCGATATGCGCGATCAGGCGGGGCGGATGGCATCTAATATTATTGCTCCTGTGAGCTTTAATGAAGAAATTCCAAGTAATAATCGCGCACGTTCTCTGCAAACTCAGCATCAATCTAGATATTTATGGATTTTGGTCGATACCTTGCAGCCTGAACAGGCAAAGACTCCTGAATACCGTCGGTTATATGCCCGAGTGAAATCAGAATTTATAGATAAGGGTATTCCTATTGTACAAAATCTATTAGATGAAAGCCAAAAAGGGGAGCCATATGATTTAAATGGTACTCAATTGACAGAGGCAATCGTAGGTAAATTTACCACTGTGGTTGATTTACAAAGTTATATTCTTGATGAAAGTGTAGCAATTGCAACTCAAGAAAATATAAGTGCCCGAAAAGGTTTTCTTTTAACTTTATTAATATCTTTAATTTCTTTAGCCACAGCGTTACTTACGCTGAATTATGCACAAAGAAGGGTATTTTCTCCTTTAATAAAAGCAAGGACTTTAATTTTAGATTTATCGCGTAATTCTAATCATTGGACAGATGAGATGAATATGACAACAAAAGGTGAATTTCTTTCCCTCTTTGAAGCGATTGATCGATTACAGCGTATGTTGCAGCAGCGCGATGCTTTTGAGTTTCAATTAAAGAATATTGCCAATACAGATCCATTAACTGGTGTGTCTAACCGTCTAGCTTTATCTGAATATTTAAAAATTGTTGAAAGTTACCCTCAAAAATTTACGCAAACCTGTTTAATGATTATCGATATAGACCGTTTTAAACAGGTGAATGACCAATATGGGCATATTGTAGGTGACCATGTCATTGTCAGTATTGCCGAGCAGTTAAAGCAAAATATTCGAAGTTCAGATTTAATTGTTCGTTATGGCGGAGATGAGTTTTTAATATTATTAGAACAGGTGCAATTTGTAGATGCTCGTCTTTTAGCAGAGAAAATTCGAATGGCGATTTCTTTAGAAGAGATTTGTTTATCTGGTTCAGATGAAAAATTGCATGTGTCTGTGAGTATTGGTTTTGCCATAGGCGCGGCGAGTTGGATAGAGCTTTTAGAGAAAGCTGATCGTTCACTATTAAGAGCTAAGGCCCGAGGGCGGAATGCAGTTGAGGGGTAAAATGGACATTTGCGTAATTAGTAAATTTCATTAAGTTCTACTCTGTAGATATTTGTTCAAAAAAGCTTTTTAAAATAAGATTTGGCCTAATGAGTTTTGTAAAATAAACCATTTACCATTTGGTTCATCTCTAAGTTCTGGTAGACCGTTATTCTGATCAGCATAATTTAGGGAAATAGAAACTTCACTAGTAAAGCTCTGATCGTTTTTGATATAGTAAATAAAGGTCTTTATAACAGTACTTGAAGCTGTTTGATCATTAGAATCCATAATATAAAAGTCTAATAATTGGATAATAGAATAGTCATTTACTATCTTTCCTGTTTCTTTTCCATGATGACGACCAATTGTATGAATTAAAGTTGGTGTGAGCTTTCCCCATTGCTTGTCTTTCCATGATTGTAAGAAGTCTAATAATGTATATTCGGGACTATTTTTTTCTAATGTTTTATACGTTTGTTTTTTCCAAAAAGATGAGCTTTGAATAGGTCGTTTTTGCCATGAATCAATTTTTTTCTGAAGTTTAATAGTCTCTCTATATTTTTGAAATACTTCAGCGAGCGGCTCCTCTGTTTTACAATTTTGAATACTTCTTTCATCTGCCCAATCGATAAGAGCAGCTAATGTCCACCAACATTTAGATGCGACCTCTTTGTTGGCAAAATTTAAATCTCGACCATGTAAAATACCATTGCGATAAGGAATAGTAATTTCCTCTGTGGATGTAATTTTGCGTGATGAATTCATCATTGTTTTAAGGAATGGTAGTCCACTAGAATGAGCTGTAATGCTATCGAAAAGCTCAAATTCAGATTTTTCAGTAAAGAAGCCTATATGATTAGAAATATCATTCGCTATGCCATCTATAAGAGCTAATAATAAAGGAATACATGCATGGTATCTTTTTTCTAAATAGTCACTTTTTAATAGTTTGAGTAGATCTACTCTTAATTTAAAATTTTCACGGCTTTGACATTTTAATAATATTAGGTTTATAAATTCTTCATCAATTGAATCTATTAAAATTTTTTTAGCTTCATTAATCTTGTTTTCTAAGCCAAGTTTTACAGATTCTTCTAAAATCTTTTGGTTCAAAGCCCCGTGACAAATCCAACCTTCCTGTGCGAATAGTTCGTTAAATTGGTCTGGCAATTCTAAAATATTACTCATATCTTGAATTTTTAGAAACTCCTCTTTTAATAGTTTAATTTTTGGATGTAATTTATAAATAGGAGGAAATATATCTAATGTTTTAAAACCTACCTTTCCTATTTTTAGTAAGTTAATTAGTGGCTTGATAGACTCATTATCTTTAATTTTTTTTGACATAGAAATAAAAAAACGGTGAATGAATCACCGTTATATCATAGAAAGGCAAGGGGTTATATTTTACTTCAACATCGGTTTTAAGAAGCGACCTGTATGGGAAATTTCAACCTCAGCCACTTGTTCAGGTGTACCTTCGGCAATGATCATCCCACCGCCTGAGCCACCTTCAGGACCTAAGTCCACAACCCAGTCCGCTGTTTTAATCACATCAAGGTTATGCTCAATTACCACAATAGTATTACCCTTGTTACGTAGCTCATGCAAAATGTCGAGTAGCTTGGCAATATCATGGAAATGCAGACCTGTTGTTGGTTCATCCAAGATATATAAAGTTTTACCCGTATCTCGTTTAGCTAACTCACGTGCGAGTTTTACACGTTGTGCTTCACCACCAGAGAGTGTAGTCGCAGCTTGACCTAAACGAATATAGCCTAAGCCCACCTGAGTTAAGGTTTCTAAGCGGCGGTGGATGACTGGAATTGCACTAAAGAATTCAGCAGCATCTTCAACCGTCATTTCTAAAACATCAGAAATGTTTTTGCCTTTATAGCCGACTTCAAGCGTTTCACGGTTATAACGTTTGCCATGACACGCATCGCAAGGAACATACATGTCTGGTAAGAAGTGCATTGCGACCTTAATCATGCCATCGCCTTCACAGGCTTCACAGCGTCCACCTTTCACGTTAAACGAGAAACGGCCTGCACTATAACCACGGGCTTTTGCCTCTGGCGTTTGAGCAAATAATTCACGAATTGGCGTAAATAACCCTGTGTACGTTGCAGGGTTAGAACGTGGCGTGCGTCCAATCGGGCTTTGGTCAATATCAACAACTTTATCTAGATGTTGTAGACCATCAATTGAGTCAAATTTTTCAGCTGTTAATGTAGTTGCACCATTGAGCTGTGTTGCAGCTAATGGAAGCAAAGTACGGTTAATCAGTGTCGATTTACCCGAACCTGAAACGCCAGTCACACAAGTCATAATGCCGAGTGGAATTTTCAAATCGACATTTTTAAGGTTATGACCACTTGCACCAGAAAGCTTAATGAATTCATCTGGACGTGGTGATTGAGTCCGTTGTTTTGGTATTTCAATTTTGAGTTTGCCTGAAAGGTATTGACCTGTGAGTGAGTCAGCGTGGTTAGCCAATTCATCATAAGTTCCTTCGGCAATAATCACGCCACCATGTATCCCAGCTCCCGGACCGATATCAATAATATGGTCGGCTGCACGAATTGCATCTTCATCGTGTTCAACGACTAATACCGTATTACCTAAATCACGTAAGCGAATCAGCGTTTGTAATAAACGATCATTATCGCGTTGATGCAAGCCAATAGATGGTTCATCAAGGACATACATGACGCCCATCAAGCCTGCACCAATTTGTGAGGCTAAACGGATACGCTGTGCTTCACCACCCGATAACGTTTCGGCAGAACGAGCTAAACTTAAATAGTTCAGACCAACACTCACCAAGAAATGTAAACGCTCTCGAATCTCTTTAAATATTTTATCGGCGATTTCACCTTTAGCACCTTCAAGATTTAAATCTTGATAATAACTTTCGGCATCACCAATCGACATGCGGGTAATGTCGGCAATCGTTTTATCTTTAACGCGAACATGGCGTGAGATTTCATTTAGACGTGAGCCATCACATGCATCACACGCTGCATTAGAAAGGTATTGAGCTAAATCATCTCGTACATAGTTACTTTCAGTTTCACGATAACGACGTTCAAGGTGGGGCAAAATTCCTTCAAATGGTTGTACGCGAGTATGTTTACGGCCACGTTCGTCGATATAGCTTAAATCGACTTTTTCTTTGCCAGTACCTTGTAAGAATTTCTTTTGAGTGTCTTTATCTAGCTTGTTCCAAGGCGTATCGAGTTGAAAACCAAAATGATTGGCAACTTTTTGCAGCATCGAATAATAATATGGGCGCTGGCGATCCCATCCACGGATCGCACCTTCACTAATCGCAAGATCAGGATTTGGAATCAGCTTTTCAGAACTAAAATGACTGCGTGTACCTAAACCATCACAAACAGGGCAGGCACCAAACGGGTTGTTGAATGAAAACAAACGTGGCTCAAGCTCTGCAACTGCGCGATCACATTCAGGGCATGAGTGTTTGGCAGAAAAAACGCGATCAGGATGTTCGCCATTCATCCATGACAAAACGGCAATATCGCCACCTAAACGCAGTGCAGTTTCAAATGATTCGGCAATACGGTTACCTAAGTCTTCACGCACTTTAAAGCGGTCAACGACAACTTCGATGGTGTGCTTTTTCTTTTTGTCGAGTTCAGGTGGCGTATCAATATCAATGATTTCACCATCAACACGGGCACGAACAAAACCTTGGCCTTGTAGTTGTTCGAACAGGTTACTGTATTCACCTTTACGTTCACGAACGACTGGGGCAAGCAACATGAGTGCCGTGCCTTCCTCAAGTGTTTTTACCGCATCGACCATTTCAGAAATAGTTTGCGCAACCATCGGCAAGTCGTGTTCAGGGCAGTAAGGTGTACCGACACGTGCATAAAGCAAACGCAAATAGTCATAAATTTCGGTAATCGTACCAACCGTTGAACGTGGGTTATGACTCGTAGATTTTTGCTCAATGGCAATTGCTGGAGATAAACCTTCAATCGAGTCGACTTCTGGCTTTTCCATTTGCGATAAAAACTGGCGAGCATAGGCCGAAAGCGATTCGACGTAACGGCGTTGTCCTTCGGCGTACAGGGTATCGAAGGCAAGAGAAGATTTTCCTGAACCTGATAACCCCGTAATTACCACAAACTTATCGCGTGGAATATCGAGAGACACATTTTTTAAATTATGGGTACGTGCGCCTCGAATACGGATATGACTTTGGCTCATAAAACATCTCAATTATGTATTAATGAAAATTTAGGTGTTGATTCATCAGCCGTGTACAGTTTGACTGGTTATAAACAACAGACCCTATATATGATAACGATTTAAAATTGTTCAAGTGGTACAAAATGATTTAAAGCGACAAATTGTGACGGTTAAACGACAATCGACAAAATTTGTTTAAATAAGCAGGTTGTATTTTTAACATTCCTCTCTTTTGATTTCTACTCTTAGCAAATTTTAATGAGCAACATAATTTTACTAGACGACTGGTCTAATAGTGGAGTATGGTGTCTGCATGAAACGATTAAATAAAAGTGAAACTACGCGACAACATATTTTGGATACCAGCTTTGAACTGGTATTACACAAAGGATTTGTCGGTGTTGGTTTGCAAGAAATTTTAAAGACGTGTGACGTACCCAAAGGATCGTTCTATCACTACTTTGCTTCGAAAGAGGCATTTGGCTGTGCCTTGCTAGAGCAGTACATGGCTAATTATAAAGTTCGTATGGAACAACTTTGGCAGCACAGTGAACAAAGTGCCCATGCCCGTTTAATGGCATTGTGGCAGGCGTGGATTGATGATCCGGTATATGGCAGCTGGGCTGAAAACTGCTTGATTGTGAAGTTGGCGGCAGAGGTTTCTGACTTGTCGGAAGATATGCGTCAAATTCTCAATGACGGTGTGTACAAATTAACCCAGCGGTTGGCTTTGTTGCTTAAGGAAGGCCAACAAGAAGGATCAATTCCAAAACATATTGAGCCTTTAAAAACTGCGCAAGTCATGTATCAGTTATGGTTAGGTGCAGCTTTACTCACAAAATTGTCGCAAGACAAAGCACATCTACATCTAGCTTTAGAAACAACCCAAAAACTCTTAAAACCGATAGAGGAATAAAGAATGCGAAGTATTATCCATGGTAATTTTGGCGAACCTGTAGACGTTTTAGAGCAGGCGGATATGCCAAAGCCAGAACCAAAAGCAGGCGAAGTTCGTATTAAAACGATCATGTCTCCAATGCATAATCATGATGTATGGACAGTACGAGGAAGCTATGGCTACAAGCCAACTTTACCTGCGATTGGTGGTAGTGAAGCGGTTGGTATTGTTGATGCATTAGGCGAAGGTGTTACTCATGTTCAAGTAGGGCAACGTATTGCAGTGGCATCTGTGCATGGTAGCTGGGCTGAATATTTTATTGCACCAGCGCAAGGACTTATTCCGCTCAATAATGAAATTGATGATGAAACAGCAGCACAGCTGATCGGTATGCCAATTAGTGCCCTCATGTTATTGGACTTTGTAAATGTTCAACCGGGTCAATGGCTCATTCAAAACACGGCGAATGGTGCAGTAGGTAAAACAGTTGCGATGATTGCGCAGGCACGTGGCTTACCTGTGATTAATTTGGTTCGTCGTACTGATGCGATTGCCGAGATGCATGCATTAGGCATTCAACATGTTGTTGCAACCGATCAGCCTAATTGGAAAGAGCAAGTTAAAAAGATTCACGGTGACCAACCTCTTATTGCGGGTGTGGACTCGATTGGTGGCAGCGCCAGTGGTGAAATGCTAAATCTACTCAGTGAAAATAGTCTGCTCGTTTCGTTTGGTAGTATGACTGGTGAAACCATGCAGATTTCATCGGGTGATTTAATTTTCAAACAAGCGACGGTAAAAGGTTTCTGGGCAAGTGTGGTCAACAAAGAAATGCCAGCCGCTCGTAAAAAGGAACTGATTGTTGAGCTATTAACGTTAGCAACTCAGAAAAAATTAATCTTACCTGTAGAAGGCGTATTTAGTTTTGATGAGATCAAAACAGCTGCTCAAAGAGCAACGCAAGGTGCTCGCCAAGGCAAAGTATTGTTAAAGCCATAAAACACTAAAAGATCAGTCGAGAGACTGATCTTTTTTTCATATCTTTAAAATAAAAAGGAAAATTGTATGATCGGACAAATATTCATTGCGCTTATTGCCATATTACATGTCTATATTTTAGTGTTAGAGATGTTTTTGTGGGACAAACCTTATGGCATGAAAGCATTCGGAAATAATGCAGAGAAAGCAAAACTCACCAAAGTGATGGCACAAAACCAAGGCCTTTATAATGGTTTTTTAGCAGCGGGTTTGTTTTGGTCTTTATTGGCTGATGCACCGTTTGCGACATCAATTGCCAACTTCTTTTTAGGCTGTGTACTCATTGCAGGTATCTATGGTGGTCTGACTGCGAGTAAAAAGATTATTTATATTCAGGCAGTTCCAGCATTAATTGCTTTAGTCGCTGTTAATTTTCTCTGAAAAGCGCACAATACTGCGTTTTGCTACGGAAATGGCCAGATAGGATCAGCGCATGTGGGCTCTATTTTTAAAGTGTATGTTGGGGGCTGGGGTTGTCCTCATCATTTCGATTTTATCGAAAAGTAAGGCATTTTATATTGCGGGTTTAGTTCCACTTTTTCCTACATTTGCCTTGATTGCTCACGTGATTGTCTATCAACAAAAAGGGGCGGAGGCCTTACAAAAAACAGCTCTATTTGGTCTATGGTCACTTATTCCCTATGCCATTTATTTAGTCGCTGTTTATGTGCTGGCAACACGGATGTCGATGTGGTCTTGTCTAGGATTGGCAACACTGTGTTGGGTTGTGGCCGCGGCTGGTTTGATTTATGGCTGGCAGCTATTTCAGCATTAAAAGATTAAGAGAAATCCCTTAATCTTTTAAATTGAAGCATTTTTATAATATTTCAATAACACGGGTTTTGAGCATGCCTTCAACTAAATGAATCATCTTTTGGCGAGAAAGAATTCGAGGTAATTGAGACGTCAAATAGTTGCTACATCCCACCACAACCGTTGCTTTATTTTTATCTAATGCTTTAACCGTTGCAGACACAACATCTTCAACTGTAGAGCTTTTCATGCCACTCGTATCTGCATTTGCCACCTGAGTAAAATTGGTTTCGGTATTGCCTGGACAAACTGCCAGAAATTTAACACCCGAAGATGCATATTCCCCTGCAAGCGCTTCAGTAAACTGCAATACGTAAGATTTACTTGCACCATAGACGGCAATATAAGGTAACGGCTGGAACGCACCTGTCGATGAAATATTAATCATGATGCCTTTTTTGTTCGCAAGCATGTGGGGCAAAAATAGATAACATAAAGACGTTACGCTGCTGATATTAAGCGTGATCATTTCTTGATAGATCGATACAGATTGATCTAGAAATTTTGTCCATTTTCCAAAACCGGCGTTGTTAATTAAAATTTCTACCGATAATTTTCGAGCTTGTACTTCATCAAATAAGCTTTGAGCTGAATTGGGTTGAGCTAAATCTAAAACGATCACCTCAACATTCACGTTATATTTGTTTCCAAGTTCAGCGGCTAAATCATGCAGTTTCTGCTCAGATCGTGCCGTTAAAATTAAATGGATTCCTAAAGATGCAAGTTCTTGAGCATAGGCTTTGCCTATTCCTGAAGATGCGCCTGTAATTAATGCTGTTGAGTTTTTAAATAAAGAAAGATGCGCACTCATTTTATTGGTCCGTAATAAAAGAAGTCATTACGATAAACCTTGTCCCTAAGGGCAGAGTCAAGCACTCATTTTGAAAGCTATTTCCAGATTTTAACCAGCTGTTTTAGGCAGAAATCTTATCGGTAATATAAGTCTGAATAATCTCATCTTCCAGTTCTTTTAAATCTTCTTGTAAACGGTTTAACGCTTTTTTTTGCTCAATAATTTGTTGATTCTTTTTTTGAATAAGCTGCTGCGCAATTTCTACAGGAAAGCGATTATTTTTATATTTTAAAGCTGACAGATCATAAAGCTCAGAAAGGCTAAATCCAACAGCTTGTGCAAGGCGGATCATCTTAACTGATTTAACATCAATCTCTTCATAAATACGATAATTACCTTTTCTTTTTGCGACTGGTAGCAAGCCTAATTTTTCATAATGCCGAATGGCTTTAGGAGTGGCCCCTGTTAAAGATGCTAATTCGCCGATATACATATTTATCTCGCATTTTATTAAAAACGGTCAGCAGATTGAACGATCTGACCGGTTCTTTTGAAGTTTTAAATATGGTCTAAACCTAACCATTGTCTTTGGTGGTAGGCGCTATCCCAAAATAACCATTCAAGTTTTGCACCCATGGTGTACGCGGCATGCATTTTTTCTAAAGTGTCTGCATCACAACGTGCGGCAACCTTGTCTACCGTCGCAATCACATTACGAACGGCTATATGAAACTCTTCGCCTGCATAGGTATCAATCCATGCCTGATAAGGGTTATTAGGAATTGATTTATCTACAATATCTTTACCGACTTCGGCATAAATCCAGAAGCAAGGTAACAGTGCAGCGAGTACAACAGGGTAGCTTTCAGACCAAGCAGTTGCTGTTAAAAATGAAGTGTAATGATGGCCTGCTAAGGTCAAAGGCGTATTTTTAAATTCTTCTTTGGTCACGCCAAAGTTTTTCATGAAGTCATCATGCAAACTACGCTCCACCACAATCGCAATTTTAGCTGCATCTGAAAATTGCATAATATCGTCAGCCTCGAACGCTTTTGCTGCCGCCACCGCAAGTACGCGACCATAGGCCACTAAATATTGAGCATCTTGAATCACATAATGACAAAAAGCTTCTTTATCTAAAGTACCGTTAGCAAGTTCCTGATTAAAAGGCAGGTCGAGAATTTTTTGATATAAATTTAAATTACGTTGCCAGAGTTCTTGAGAAAAAAGCATAAAATCATTCCATTTAAAATAAGACAGCTGAACCGGATTTTAAATCAATTTTAAAATACAAAAATAATAATGATAGATATATCGCAAGAAAATATTTAATACGATTAATAAGTTAATTAAAAATTATAAATTTCTTTATTAAACAGAGAGATAAAGTAACTGGAATAACGGCACAAAACAACATCGTTTTGTGGTTAATTATCGATATAATAGCCGCGGTTTTAAGAAAGATTAAATTTAGTTCTTGGTATAGGTCTGATCCATGAAGCATTTCCGATTTTCGATATTTTTTACGGTGGTGTGTTTAGCACTATCCGCGTATTGGGGTTTTACCCATGGACCTGAAGCTGGCGTGTCTACCATGCTTAAAGCTTTAACAATTACAGCGATTTTAGCGGTAATGGAGGTCTCTTTATCTTTTGACAATGCTGTCGTAAATGCATCGGTTCTACGTAATTGGGATCCGTTCTGGAAAATGATCTTTTTAACGGTCGGTATTTTAATCGCCGTTTTTGGTATGCGTCTGATTTTCCCTGTCGTGATTGTTGCTGTAACTGCTGATATGGGTGTTATTGAAGTGGCAAAATTGGCACTCAATGATCCGAAAACTTATTCTGAACGCTTAATGGCACACCACGCTGAAATTTCAGCGTTTGGTGGAACATTCTTATTATTGGTTTTCTTAAACTTCTTCTTTGATGATGAGAAAGAAACGCATTGGTTTAGATGGCTTGAAACTAAACTTTCAAGTTTAGCTAGCGTACCTGCAATGTCTGTTTTTATTGCTTTGATCGCTTTAATTGTGATGGCAGGTTATGTAGATGACCACCAACGTTTAGCAGTGACCATGGCCGGTATTTGGGGCATTGTGGTTTACATTGGCGTTGAAGTATTAAGTCATTTGTTAGGTGGTGAGCCTGAAATTGATGAAAATGGTAATGCTGTATTACAAGATGGCTCAGGTGCTGCGTCGGGTGTGGTGAAAGCGGGTATCGGTGGTTTCTTATATCTTGAAGTATTAGATGCATCATTCAGTTTTGACGGTGTGATCGGTGCTTTTGCAATTACCAGCGACGTTGTTGTGATTATGTTAGGTCTTGCAATCGGCGCTATTTTTGTCCGTTCGATGACTGTTTATCTTGTTGAAAAAGGCACGCTAGATGCTTATGTGTTCTTAGAGCATGGTGCGCATTACGCAATTGGTGCTTTAGCATTCATTATGATTGCAAGTGGTACAGGTGTACATGTACCTGAAGTTGTCACTGGTTTAATTGGTGTAGCGTTTATTGTGTGGGCTGTTATTGCTTCAATTCAATATTCGAAGCGCGAGCAACAGTCGCCTTAAGCTAATTTTCAGTAAAGTTCGATAGAATAAAGAGGCTGAATGCCTCTTTATTTTTTTAAGCTGAAATCGTTAATTTAAATAAAGTGTCCCGTATTTTTAGAAACGAATCGGCTTATAATTTGCCTAGTTTGATAAACGTGTATTGATATGATGAATGCTTTGGAACGTCGCTCAACTTTTGCCTTAAGTAGTATTTTTGCGCTACGTATGTTGGGTTTGTTCATGATTATTCCTGTCTTTTCTGTAGTCGGGCAGTCATATCAATATGCAACTCCAGCACTCATTGGTTTGGCTGTGGGTGTCTATGGTTTAAGTCAGGCTATTTTGCAAATTCCTTTTAGCTTACTGGCTGACCGATTTAGTCGTAAACCTCTTGTGGTACTTGGCTTATTGCTGTTTGCAATTGGCGGTGCAATTGCGGGTTTATCTGACACGATTTATGGCGTGATTATTGGCCGTGCCATCGCAGGTGCGGGTGCAGTTTCAGCAGTCGTGATGGCGCTTTTAGCAGATGTGACGCGCGAAGAGCAGCGTACTAAAGCCATGGCCGCGATGGGCATGAGTATTGGTCTGTCTTTTGTGGTGGCGTTTAGTCTGGGGCCTTGGCTCACAAGTCTTGTCGGCATTTCTGGCTTGTTCTTTGTCACGACCATAATGGGTTTAATCGCGATTTTGATGTTATTGCTTGTACCTAAAGTAACTCGTCATCATCGTAATTATCAGCAAGGCTACTTAGCGCAGCTTAAGCAAGTCATTCAAATGGGTGATTTAAACCGTTTACACGTTTCGGTTTTTGCATTGCATTTATTGCTGACTGCCATGTTTATTTATGTGCCTTCACAGCTTATCGAGTTTGCCCATATTCCTTTAGCCAGTCATGGTTTGGTGTATCTACCGTTATTAGTTATTAGTCTGTTTTTTGCATTTCCAAGCATTATCGTGGCTGAAAAATATCGCAAAATGCGAGGTATTTTCTTAACGGCAATTACAGGCATTATTGCAGGTTTGCTGCTGCTTATATTTGGTTATCAATCAAAATATGTATTACTCGCAGGATTAGGTATTTTCTTCATTGCCTTTAATGTGATGGAAGCTTTATTGCCATCTTGGTTATCAAAATGTGCGCCAATTCAATCAAAAGCAACTGCTATGGGTGTAAATGCCAGTAGCCAGTTTTTAGGTGCTTTTTTTGGCGGCACACTAGGTGGTCAATTATTGATGTTACATAATACTGCGATTGGATGGAGTGTCTTAACAGGGATTGCTATAATATGGTTGCTAATTAGTTTTGGTTTAGCTCAGCCGCGGTATTTGTCATCGA
>Ga0268255_10001397_pt1 | contig 14275 bp, 16 predicted proteins | sample AgamicOrMarz_FD_200256 | JGI IMG/M metagenome (GOLD analysis project Ga0268255, IMG submission 200256) | Agave microbial communities from Guanajuato, Mexico - Or.Ma.rz (v2) (version 3) | ecosystem: Host-associated > Plants > Phyllosphere > Phylloplane/Leaf | place: Guanajuato, Mexico...
CATTGATTGCCCCAACTGCCATGTCATCATTAGAACAAAAGACAGCAGTTGGCGGATTCTTTAACTCCAGCAATTTTTCCATCGCCTTATATCCGCTTTCCATATCATAATTTCCGTTAACAATGTATTCATTACGAATAGGAATCTGCTCATCAATCAGTGCTTTTAAATATCCTTCTCTCCGCTCCAATGAGGATTTAAACCCTTTAATCCCTTCAATAACCGCAATATCCTTGTGGCCTTTTTCAATGAGATACTTAACTGCATGACACGAGCCTTCCCGGTCGTTAGATAAGATATTTATAATAGACTGATCGTTGACCTCTCTATTAATGACAACAATAGGAATTTTTTGATTAAGCACATGATAGATAAAAGCATTATCCACTTCGCTTTGGCTCATCAAGATAATCCCGTCGAATCTTTTATGATGAATCGATGAAAAGTCATGATAATCATCTATACCTCTTACAAATAAATTATAATTCTCATTAATCACACTATTAACGCCTTTTACAGTGTCTGCAAAGAAACTAGGTGATGTACCATTTGAAATACTTGTAAAGAAAAGGCCAATGGTATAAGACTTTTGCATAACAAGGCTTTTTGCATTAAAGTTAGGTATGTAGTTTAGCTGAGCAGCAATTTCTTGTATCTTTTTCTTAGTTCCTGGCTTTATAAGCGGACTGTCATTTAATGCACGGGAAACAGTCGTATGGGATACATTTGCCAGTTTTGCTATATCTTTAATTGTGACCATTTTTATTCACCCTTTATTTAACCTTCCGCTTCTAATTTTACCAAGAGTACACATGATTGAATACTATTATAGCCGCTTAGCTGTTTTTCTAAAAGACGGAGAGTGGATATAACCCCCTCGTCCTTATTCATTGGTCACTCTTATTATTAGAATCTTCCATTTTCCCAACGTCCATTATTTAAATCGTTAGCAACGCTCCTGAATTTATCATCAGACAAGTTGTATAGTAAGCCGAGAATGATAGCAGCAAACAGTAAGGCAACCGCTGGATAAAGAGTCATTGTACCCTTAATTCCTAGAAGTGTACCTGCAGATTGGTGAGCATTCGCAACATAGCCAGTTGCAGCAAGAACACCAGCAGAAACTAGAGCAGCAAGTGATTGTGCAATTTTACGAGAGAAGTTGAATGCTGCATATGTAACACCTTCTTTACGAACACCGGTGTGCCAGTGTCCATAATCAATGGTATCTGAAACAAATGCCCATGTAACGCCATTTGAAATGGCTAAAGCGGCATAACCGATTGATACAAGAACGATAAAAGTATATATATTTGTTGGTATGATAAAGTTTAATCCATCAGCAAGGACCCCGATTAATAGACCTGCCATTGCTGTTTTCTTTTTGCCAAAGCGGCGTACTAAAAATGGAATTAACGTAATACCTGCAACTGAACTACCCATTTGGATGAAGTTAATAATTGGCTGTAAACCCACGTGGCCAAGGTTATATTGGCAGAAATAAATCATCATTGCGTTATTCGTATTCATTGCTGAAATCGTAAACAGAGTCATTAAAATTAAGCACCACAATGGACGGTTTGTAAAGACAACTCGGAAATAGTCTTTCGCTGATTGCTTTTCCTTCCCCTTAACATTCTCAGATTTAATATGTTCTTTTGTATTTTTATAGCAAATCCAAAAACCAATGATACCTATTAATGCCATAATGGCAGCCGTTATTGGATAACCTATTTTTTGACTTGGGAATAGCATCAAGATTGGAACAAAAGCAACACCAGTAACTAATTGAGCACCGATGGATCCTGCTTGCCGTGTTGATGCCATAATCGAACGCTCGCCAACATTCCTCGTCATAACAGAAGCCAAGGAACCATAAGGAATATTTGTAAATGAATAGATTAGACCCCATGCCATATAGGTACCATACGCCCACGCAATTTTCCCACCCATGGATAGGTCCGGCATTGTAAATGTAACGACTGTCATAACGGCCAGCAAAATAGATGCGAGCATCATAACAGGACGGAATTTACCGCGTTTACCAGGTGTCCTTGAGTCAATAATGGAGCCTGCCAAAGGATCCATAAAAGCATCAAAAATTTTCGTTATTGAAAAAACACCTGCCGCAGCAGCCGCGCTAATGCCAGCAATGTCTGTATAAAAATGCATTAAATAGGACTGACCTAAGTCAAACATAAATCCGTTTCCAAAATCACCAAATCCATAACTAGCTTTCTCTTTTGTGGTAATTTTACCTTGTTCCGATCCGTTATTATCTTCCTTTAATTTTCTTGCAAGATTTTCTGCCATAAATACACCACCCTTATCTAATAGAACCTGCATTTTCAATAAAAACCAAACATGAATCCGCTTGCAATATTACCTAAGATATATGATATCTCATTCTTTTAAACTAGTTATCTTGAATGGACATGTAACTTTTTGATATAATTGTTCTGATAAATTTTTTATGAGATTCCCACTTTACTAATATTATTCGCCAATAATACTAGTAATATCGGTGGGGTCTTTTTTTATAGATCAAAACCAAAGTATTCTTTTGCATCTGTTAACAAATGCCTTGGACAATCTTTCCTAATAACTCAATTCTATTGGCGCTTCCCCATTTTCGGACTGCTGTTTCATTTTTCAAATAAAATTTTCACTTTTCACCATCTTTCTTAATTGGAAATATAGCCTTTTAAAAAGCCGAATCAGTTACATAAGATTTTGTTAACGTTAACAAAATAAATCAAAAAATTTTATTCCGCAATTTCCGCAGTATTAGTTTTATTACCCTTTTTCTTCTAATTAAATGTTAACGTGAACATTTTGCCTATTTTTATAATACCTCGTAAAAAAATTTCTTTCAATTGTTTTTTTAAGCGTTTCCAATAAATATTAAAAATTCTACAGTAATGTCAAGCGCATCGATTGAAGACTGCCCTCTTTTTCTTAAGTAATTTAACAACTATTCTATCTATAGGAATTATGTGATATCACATAACCCTTTTCCTCCATGGATTTTTTAAGAAAGACATACATTCAAATATTGCCTCTTTAACTTATTCCTGTACCTAATTGGCTAAGGTCCCATAGATAGAATATTCATTTGTTTCAGAAATATTATCGCAATATAAATGCCATAGATGTAAACGATTTAACATCTCCCTGTTCTTTGTCTCAGAAATATCTATGTTACTATTATGGAAAATTAGCAACCAAAGAACATGGGGGAAAAAAAATGCTTAAAAGAATAATAACAATTTTAGCAGTTGCAATACTCTCAGTAACTGTAAGTGCTAATGTACAAGCTGCAACCATTACAGTACAAAAAGGAGATACCCTTTGGGATCTCTCACGTGAGAATAATACACCTTTAGAAAATATCCAAAAGTGGAATCGCCTTACTACGGACCTTATCCATCCTGGAGATATTCTTACCATTTCACCGGAAAAACAATATACTGTTAAACAAGGTGACACACTATGGGACATCTCCATGGATAATCAGATAACTGTTTCGCAACTTAAGGAGTGGAACGAATTACATACCGATCTTATCCATCCTGGTTTAAATCTACTAATCTTTGATAGCTTAAATACTTTGAATAACACTGTAACTGAAAAACAGCCTATACCTGCAGCCCAAGCACATAAGGAAAATGCACCTGCAGTATCAGCTACATCAACAGGTAAAACAAGTTCAAAGGAAAGTGTCCCTGCGGTACCAGCAGCATCAACAAATAATACAAGTTCAAAAGAAATTACAGTGAAGGCAACTGCCTATACGGCTTCGTGTGAGGGATGCTCTGGTACTACGGCTACTGGAATTGACCTTAAAGCAAACCCAAATGCAAAGGTAATCGCAGTTGACCCATCTGTTATACCACTTGGCAGTAAAGTTCATGTAGAAGGCTATGGTGAAGCAGTCGCTGGAGATACTGGTGGAGCCATTAAAGGAAATCGAATTGATGTCTTTATTCCTTCTGAACAGGATGCAATCAATTTTGGAGTAAAACAAGTAAAGGTAACAATATTAAACTAACATGCTAAACAACCGTCCTATCCTGAGGTCTCAATCTACTAAAAAAAGCCCTGCACCTCCTTTTAAATAACAAGGGGTTGCAGGGCTTTTTTCAATGAACATGTTAAAACTTTTTTGAAGCATTTGTATCCAATGTCTCAATAAAATTTACAAAAGCTTTCACGACATTCCATTCCAAGGATTCCTTATGGTAATACATCCATGTTCTGCGTAATATAGGATTTCCTTTTTGATCCGTTAAAACTATTTTATATAAATCACCTATATCATTAAGAATACGGCTGGACAAGAAGCCATAGCCTAATCCATTTATAACCATTTCCTTACAAGTATCAACCTGGTCCACTTCTATACTGATAAAAGGCGGCTGTGAATAGTTTTCTGCCCACCAATTATCAATTAATGATTTTAATAAATAATCTCCGTTATAATCAATTCTAGGGAGATTTGGCAAATCAACGATATCAATCGCCTCCCTCGATGTAACAGAAACTGTTTCTTCAAATAATAAATGTTTCTTCAGTCCTCTGCAGCTATAGTCGCCGCGAATAAAGCCAATATGAACATCCTTATTGTGTATAAGTTTCGTTACATCTTTACTCCAACCTGTAATCACTTTAAATTCCACATGAGGATACTGACTTTTAAATAATTTCAAAATATGGGGCAGTTCATAATTAGCAAAAAAGTTGGATACACCTAATTTCAATGTTCCTACAACTTCATTACCTGCGTTATAATTCATATTCTTAACATGCTCTTTTATTTTGTTATATTGAGCAAGGATATCGTCGGCACACTGAACAAGATATTCTCCCTGTGGGGTAAAATGAACTCCTCTACTTTCACGGGTTACTATTTTGACACCTAATTCTTCCTGCATGTGCTTTAAACGGTTGGTTAATGCAGGTTGGGTAATAAACAAAAGCCGTGCTGCTTTTGTTAGGTTCTTCTGACTGTAGAGGACCTTCAGTATTTCCCAATCACGATAATCCACCATCTTCACCCAAATTCCACCATATAAAAGTTTTTTATATGGCATTATAAATTTTTAGCATTTTATATATTTCCATTATTGCATTATCATTAATCCGTAGCAATTAATAATTATATCTTCAATTCCTGGATTGAAACTTCATTAAAGCTAAATCATCTTTAAGGTTAAACACAGCATATGTCTTCTGTAGCCATATTTATTGATATTCTGTTTGCAGGAAAGAAAAAACGTAAAAAAATAGGAGGGAATTTTATGTGGATTATAACTCGTTATTTAGAATCAAACATTTCCCTGTTTGAATTCGAAACTGAAGAAGAAGCAAGAGAGGCTCTCAAAAACATGAAGGGCTGTAACATTCTCTCTGAAGTTGTATATTTCAATGATCCCTGTTTTCAAGTAGCTTAAAATATTTTCATTCTAAGGAAGGATTGAAGGTGGAAATTTAAGGTTTCCGGTTACTAGGTGATTCCCTTCCATTGAATGAGGGGGACTGGCAAGTTCCTTTGTTTATATTGAAATAAGAGCCTAATCTTAGGCTCTTATTTTTTAATACTTTGCTAGATTTTGAGGAGATTCCTCTTGGACCCACACATCTTTCCAGTATAAAACATCAGGGATTTCCTCTATCTACTATCAAACATCCTTTTACGACTATCTTTTCTCCACATTTTCCTTCTACTCTTATTTTATTCTCCGCTTGTTTGATAGTCAGTGTTACTAGATTTCCCACATAAATAGGAGAGATAAAAGTAAATTCATACTGACTCAATAACCCTTGAGGAATGAGAGATTCATTCGAAAGTACACTTAACACTTTGGCGACTGTTAGCATTCCATGGGCAATTTTATTAGTGAATCCTTGTTGCTTCGCCGCCTCCATATCTAAATGAATTGGATTGTAATCACCAGAAATGACAGCATATTGTTCAACGTCCTTTTCGGTAATTTGAAAAGTAATCATATTCAAGACAAACCATCCAAAATAAAATCAGATATTCCTTCAAAACAAAGTTTTCCATCCCTATTATATAAATATAGAGTTTGTTTAATAAAAGTAACGTTTTGACGTTGAAATTGATCTGTAACTTTAACTATCGCTCTATAGACCTCATCAATGTACATTCTCTTATGCTGGATACATTTCTGTTTTCGATGAATAACAGGATGTTGCAGCTCCAAAGGGGAGGCAAGCCATTTATAAGCCATCATTGGCATGGTTGGATGAAGAGGGATCGTTTCGAAACCATAGTCTTTTGCCCTCTCCGAACTCTGATAAATAGGATTTCGATCACCAATCAATTGGACAAATTTTTGGACATCTTCTTTAATAAAAATAATTTCATGCTCCTTAGTTTTCATGATACCACCTCGAATAGGACTGCTACTCCGACTCCTCCACCACTCCCAATCGCGGCTAGTACATATTTGATATCCTTTCGTCTTTGTACTTCGTAGAAAAGCCTTGTGATCAGGATACTTCCCGAAGCTCCATAAGGATGTCCTAGCGTTAAAGCTCCTCCGCAAACATTTAACTTGCCATAAGGAATAGAAAGTTCTTTTGTACAGGCAACAACCTTAGAAGAGAAAGCTTCGTTTATTTCAATTAGGTCAATGTCTTCAATGGTTAACTGGTTTCTTTTTATTAAGGCTTGAATAGCCGGAATAGGAGCTTCTCCTGGATAATTCGGAAGTACACCTGAGACTTCACTATCCAAAAATCGTAAAATAGGCTGGAATCCATTATTTAATGCCATGTTTTCTTCCATGACAAGTACAGCCGAAGCCCCGTCATGTATCCCACAGCTGTTCGCTGCAGTAACTGTACCGTTCTTTTTAAATATAGGCTTCATCCTGTTTAAAAGTACTTCCATCTTTCTTTTCCTAAAAAATTCTTCATCTTGGTAGAGATCTCCAATTCGAATGATCTCTTGATTAAAATATCCTTTTTCGTAAGCTTCCCAGCTGCGTTTATAACTTAATAGTGCATACTCATCCTGCATTTCCTTTGAAATAGCATATTTTTCAGCCACATATTCTGCTGCAACCCCCATATCTGGATCGCCAATTTTTTCAGGAGAAAATCTTGCTCTAGCTGGAAACGGAGAGGTACTCGTACTTTCTACACCACCAGCAATATAACAACGGCCAGCTCCGCCTTGGACAAAGTAACATGCCGTTCGAATCGCTTCTAACCCTGCACTACATTGACGGTCAATTGTGATTCCTGGTACAGAAAGAGGAAGTCCTGCTTCTAACGCAGCAACTCGAGCTACGTTTCCACCTGGTCCAACTACATTTCCCAAAATGATGTCTTCTATTTTTTCTTCCAATCCATTCGCTAAATGTTGGAGGATAGGAGCTGCTAGCTCATGTGGCTGAATATCTCGTAAGATTCCACCCATTTTTCCAATCGGTGTTCGTTTCGCATGGACAATTACCGCTCTTTTAATCATTGACTACCTTTTTTCCATTCGTTTTATTAGCTCGGCACGAGCTATCTTGCCACTCGTTGTATATGGCATTTCAGATAGAAAAAACCACTTACGTGGAATTTTATAAGAAGATAAATGGGCCCTACAAAATCTTCTTAACTCTAATTGGCTACTCTTTCCTTTCACTACCGCAGCAACAACCTGGCCCCAATACGAATCTGATAGACCTATTACAGCAACTTCTTCGACATCTGGATGTAAGGAAAGCACTTTTTCTATTTCTTCAGGAAAAATATTTATGCCTCCATATAAAATCATATTTTGTTCACGACCTACAATATATAAAAAGCCGTCTTCGTCCAAATATCCCATATCATGGACTGTGGCCCACCCCTCTTCATCTTGAATAGAATGAATAGTCCTTCCATCATGATCAAAGTACCCATTTATCATCAATTTACTTCTTACATATATTTTCCCGGTCTCAGTTGGCTTTGCTAATTCCTGATCTGGACGCCGTATTTGTACCTCTACACCATAACAAGGCTTTCCGACAGTTGCAGCCTTCTGAATACCTTCACTATCAGGAAGTACAGTAATGAAACTCAATTCACTAGCCCCATAAAACTCGTACATAGTCATGTTAGGAAATATATTACGGATTTCTAATTTCGATCTATCCGACCATTTTGCACCAGATGAGATCATTTTTATAGACTTATCGACTTGAATTCCTTCTTTCAAGAATGCTTCTACCATTGTCGGAACTACATATATCGTTGTAATTGGAAAGGAATGTATCCATGATAGTCCTTCAATAGGAGAGAACTTATCTAAAAGAAAGACGGTTCCACCTAAATACAAAATGCTAATGGCTCCGTACAGAAAATGAGAATGGATTAAGGCACCAGAAATAAGAACTTGATCGGATTCATCTAACCCGAAATCAAAACGATTGCAATCAAAGCTAGCCACCCACGAATCTTGGGAGCGAACAAATGCTTTTGGTTTTCCAGTCGTACCAGATGTAAATCCAATGTAAAAAGGCAGATTTCTTTCCGTTTTCAATACAGTTGTAGGATCGAACTGAGAGATTTCCTGTAAACTATCATCCAAAATCATTACATTAGGAATATTTTGTTTGATTTGAGAGTAAATTTCTCTAGTTGTGACAATGATAGATGGATCCGAAAGCATCACCCTTTCTTCCAATTCGGTTATCTTCGATTTCAAATCATATGGAACGGCAATCCATCCTGCCTTGGCGGCTCCTGCAAAGAGCTGTAGGAAAGGGATACCGTTTGGTAAAAGGATGCCTATTGTTTTATTTTCTGAATGAAGAGAATGAAGCCAGTTCGCTGTTTGATTGATTAATTTATACCATTCTTGATAACTGATTTGTTGATGATTCGTATGGATTGCGATTTTGTCTTGGGATAATTTTGCGAAAGTCTTATATGATTCTGTAATATTTCCCATGATATATCACCCCTATAAAAAAGAGACACATCTTGGTGCCTCTTAAGATTTAGATATTTTTAGATAAGTTATTGGAATAACTTGTTGCTAATGAGCGTGAAAAAACTGGGTGTTTTCTTAGTCTGTAAACTAATATAGAAGCTAGTATGGCTTTTAAGACATCCCCTGGGATATAAATTAAACTTAACTGAACAGCTTTTAAAAGAGGAATGCCCATCATAAATGCTTGGACAGGAATTCCAATTAAATAGATTAATAGAATTCCAACTGTCAGATTAATAAATAAAATATGTTGTATTTTTAAAGTTTGAAAACGTGATAGTAGATAACCAATACAGAAAGCCGTAATAGGCCATGAAATTATATAACCAACACTTGGTCCGACAAATACACTTAGTCCACCTCTTCCTCCAGATAGAAGAGGCATTCCAACAGCGAGAAGTAATAAAAAGATCGTTTGGCTCATCGCCCCTAATCTTGCTCCCAATGCCCCTCCCGCAAGAAGGACACCAAGAGTTTGTAATGTAATGGGAACTGGTGTAAAAGAAAGCATAATAGGCGGGACTATTCCTAGAGCACCCATGACAGCGGCAAACACAGCTACAAAGGTAATTTCTTTAATTTTCATTCTTATATCTCCTAATTATCAATATGTACTATTTACAACTATGATAATAATGAACCTCAAATTAAATGTGAATAAAAATGTTTTAAATGTTAACCTTATTCAGAATTAGGTTGAATAGTATCCGATTTGTTATTAATGGGAAATTTACCGGCAAAGAAATTCAGTACTCATGTAAATGAGGTTTAAGCTTTGTTTACCAAAATGGATTTATTAGAAATTCAATAAAGAATATTACTGATAAAATACTATTACCCTCTTATAGTATTTTCAAGATTCAGAACCCTCTATCTCTTGTGGGTGTGTAAATAGACGGGGCTGGCAACTGGGCAAACTCAAAATTTAGAGGTTTTAACTGGCACTGCTTATGGGCAGTATAAGAATAATCTCTCTTGTAAACCTTCTAAGACTTCTTCTGGAACTTCCCTGACCTTGATATCCTCACCTAGGAAAAGCAGCCAATTTGTTATTTCGGTCAATTCTTCTGAATTATTGACATTGATAAAAGTCTTTAGAATGGCTGTGGTTTGGTAAGGATTCGTATAGGAAATTGAAACTTTTAAAGGATGGTATTTTTTAAACTGGGCAATCGCCTTTGGACCAAGTTCAAGGACAAGGTTGATTACTTCTTCCTGCTTCCTTAGTCTTTCTAAAATTTTTTTCTTACTTAACCTTTTTTCAATAGGGTATGGTTCGACATTAGTGAGATTGTCGACAGGGAAAATCCTCCTCATTTCATCCTTTACATCAAAGCCATCAATCAGCCAACTGCCTTTTTCACGATAAAGGTGCAAGAGAAGAATTGGATATGAATTGATTACCTTCTCTTCTTGGATGGTAATCAATAAGTAGCGATCCGAAAGAAGGATGTGGATGAGTTTTTCTAACATAGGATGGGGTAGGTCTGACAGTTCAAGCAGGTCGGGATTATTGGGGTTGGTCCCTTCAAATAACAAGATTTGATTTAAAAGAACAAGGTCATCTTGCTGGTTTTCTGAGATGAGGCCTAATAATTTTTCAGCTAAAGACTGACGACTCTTTAGATAGGGGAGTTGTTGATTTCTTGTAGCCATAAAGGCAATAAAAAGAGCTTTGATCTCATTATCAGTAAAGCGAACTGTGGGCATCACAGAGTTGTTCATGACAAAATAACCCCCATCCCTTCCAACTTCAGCGACAAGCGGCATCCCCATGGCTTCAATTTCTCTGATATCTCTAATAGCTGTCGAACGAGAGATGTTAAATTCTTGCATGATTTCAGAAATTGTAAAGTGGGATCGGTTGTTAATATACCGCATGATGATATTAATCCGTTCAACTTTTTTCATCGGGACCTCCTAAACAGTATCACTTTTTGACATGATTAAAGACTATTATAAACTTATCAAGTGAAAAGACAAATCATTTGATAAATTTTAAAAAAAGGAAGGTTTTAATATGGCAAATTATACATTAGAAGAAAAAGCAAGCTTTACCGTTTTAGGGATTGGAACTGAGCTTAAGAGCGATTACACCGACTTTGCTGGCATAAACAAGGAAAAGGCAGACTTTTGGTCGGCCGTCAAACAAGATGGAAGGCTTGACATGTTAAAAGCCATAGCCACGAATGATTACATTTTTGCCGTGAATGAGGCGGTGAATAACAAGATGATGCATTATGCTGGCGTCATGACAGAGGCATCGCTACCAGAAGAATCCAGAGTTATCCAATTTCCTAAAGGAGATTACCTGGTTGTTAAAGGGGAAGAGAAGACGGCTGGTGAGTTGAGTAATAAACTTACTGGCATTGCCTTTGGTCAAGTCTTGCCAGAAGCAAAGAATTTTGCCTATGTTGGCGGGCCAAATGCAACGGTTGAGATGGGGCAACGAAACGGCTTAGTATTTGGTGAAATGTGGATTCCTGTTGTTAGGAAATAAAGAAATAAAAGGAGGGATGGAATTGTCCTATATCGTTGATTTTAAAAATGTGTCTACGGTTGGTTTAGAGTCTTCACCTGTTGCAGAAGCGCTTGCTGGTTTACGTGCCAATGAAGCCCGTTATTTTATGAACAAATACAAGCATGAATTTACGGTTGTACCAGCTAGTGAGTCCTGCGAGACACTTGATTATGTGAATCGAATTTTGAAGGAAGAACGTGATATTGAGTTTGCAGCCAAACCCTTAGAAACGTCACGTTTTCAAGTGGAAAATATCAAAATGGCCTACGTCTTTTATGAAGATGGTCTTGAGGTCAACGTCATGTATACTATTGATGGCCCTAAGCCGAAGCGAGCTGTTGGTTTTAAGCTTTCTGAGGGGATGGAGATACCAAAGGAGTTAGAAGGGAAGTTTAAGTTTGCTAGACAGAAGTCTAAACTAGCTGGAACCATTCGGGGCTCGTTTTTTGTCATTAAAAGAGAATATTAAAGTAAGCATAAGCGCAAGTGGAGAAATTCAGCCATTCTTTGTATTTGGCATTCTTTTTCTTCATTTGAATAAGAAAATCCTGACTGAAAATTACATTCATTGCAAGAGCAAAACCAACCATTCATGCATCAAATGTTCATCTAAACATTCAAATAAAACGACAGCACCTCTTCATAATTAAAGGGTGCTGTTACTTTTTTTGCAGAAACCTCATTTACTTATGATACGGCTCATTCCTATTAATCCTAAACGCCCGATATATTTGTTCAACCAGAATCAGCCTCATTAGTTGATGTGGAAAAGTCATCCTTGAAAAAGACAACTGCTCATTTGAGCGTTTGATTACCGAATCACTCAAACCCAGCGATCCCCCGATCACAAATGCAACCTTACTTTTTCCATAGGTAGCTAACTGATCTAAGTTTTTAGCCAATTCCTCAGATGACTGAAGTTTTCCTTGAATCGCTAACGCAATCACATATGTATCCTGGCTGATTTTAGCTAAAATCCGTTCGCCTTCTTTCTGCTTCACCTGCAGCATTTCAAACTCACTTAATTCCTCAGGAGCCTTTTCATCTGCAACCTCCACCATTTCAACTTTTGCATAAGAAGTTAATCTCTTTAAATACTCCTCGATTCCCTGCCGCAAATATTTCTCTTTTAACTTACCAACTGTTATGATCGAGATATTCACAATCCACAACCCTTTTCAACTTAATTACAAACAGCTTACAAACAAGATATCCACAGAAGTTATCCACATATTCACATTTTTTATCCACATCTTGTATGGAATCATTTGTTCGCCACCATATATACAGCATGTTTTTCACAATATTCACAACTAGTAGTTGATTTATCCACAGACACTTGTGATAAAACTGGATAAGTCTGATACTTATCCACAATATCATCTAATGCAATGTCAACATGCTCTTCACAGCTATAAATCATTCTTACTCCTCACTTTCAAACAAATTCATTAAGATTATATTTACCTTTCCAACGGTTATCATACTTTTGGCCTCATCCATCATAACATACAAATATTAATGGGAAAGTGAATGACTCACTTTCCCAAATTAAAGCTTATTCAAGTTTTTCGCCTGACAGCGTTAAAGTAGTCTCCTTTAACTTTCCTTGACGATAATACTTAACCTTTAGTTTCTCGCCAATTTTCTTTTTCTGATATAAATGTTTTCGAAGGTCAATCACATCGTTTATTTTTTCCCCATCCATTTCAACAATGACATCCAGCTCTTGTAAGCCCGCTTGGGAGGCCGGTGAATTTGGCATTACCTGACGAAGGGCGACACCATAATTGACATCACGAGGTAATTTTAGTGATTCCTCTTGATAATACGCTGGAATTTCACTCACTGACTTTAAATCCACACCCATATATGGACGTTTAACAACGCCAAACTGTTCAAGATCATCAATGATAGGTTTAGCGGAATTAATCGGGATGGAGAGACCAATCCCCTCAACAGCCTCCTGAGAAATTTTCATTGAATTAATCCCGATGACCTGTCCCGCCATGTTGATTAACGCTCCGCCGCTGTTACCAGGGTTAATTGCAGCATCCGTTTGTAATACCTCATACTGCCAATCAACCACACCATCCTGGTTAATATCAACAGGGATGGTCCGTTTTAGACCTGAAATAATTCCTTGCGTTACAGAACCAGAAAAAGTTGCCCCAAGCGGATTTCCAATTGCAATAACTGGTTCTCCCATCTTCAGACTGTCAGAATTACCGAATTCCGCCACTTTTTTAATCTTACTTGCATCGATCTCAAGCACGGCTAAGTCTGTCCAAACGTCACTGCCCAGCAGCTTAGCAGGAAACTTTGTTCCATCATCCAAGGTTACCTCAAGTTTTGTTGCACCCTCTACAACATGATGGTTCGTCACCACATAAGCTTTATTGCCTGCCTTTTTATAAATAACTCCTGATCCGGTCCCAGCAGCCTCTTCTGACGAATCGCCATTATCAGACCAAAAACTTGATGATTGGATATTATTAATGCCAACGACTGCAGCACCTGTTTTTTCAACCGCTTTTGTTGTATTTGTATTTACATCATATGAAACCTTCTCGACTACATTCTGCTGATTATCATTATTATTCGTTTCAACTGCTTGATTTTGATCTGTTGCTAGTTTATAAGGCAATATTCCTTGCTTTGCTAGAGTTGGGATGGCAAGGATCACAATAATTGCGCCTATTATTGCACCGGCCAGGCTGGCGAGAAATACACTGCCTCTTTTACCTCGCTGC
>Ga0268255_10001403_pt1 | contig 14222 bp, 9 predicted proteins | sample AgamicOrMarz_FD_200256 | JGI IMG/M metagenome (GOLD analysis project Ga0268255, IMG submission 200256) | Agave microbial communities from Guanajuato, Mexico - Or.Ma.rz (v2) (version 3) | ecosystem: Host-associated > Plants > Phyllosphere > Phylloplane/Leaf | place: Guanajuato, Mexico | collected...
TCTTTTGAGTTTAAATATTTTTGATGAGTTTGGATTTCGTCCAGGTTTAGATAAAGACGGTTACTATCAGGGGAATCCTGAATATGCTCACTATCCGCTATTTGAAGATATATTGAATGATTTTGGTATTACTGAGCAAGATCGCCTCACGTATCAACCCACTGAAATTGCAAAGCAAGTTAGGGTGTTTTTAGAAAATGCTTATGATGACTATAAGGCTGTTTCAGCGTTATTAGCAGTTGCAGAGGAAGAAGTTATTCTTTATAGCCCACCGTTACGTAAAGCCACCAAAGCAGTAGGTCTGGATGTGGAGGGTGGTGGTTATTACCATGTACATGGGATATCTGAGGATGAAAGTGCAGAAGCCGCAGATGATGACCACGAAGAAGACTTATGGTATGTCTTGATGCAAGCTTGTACAGAAGAAGATTATAACTATATTGAAAAGTTATGCTTAGAGTATTGTGATTTGTGGGAAAAGTTTTGGGATGCTCAATTAGAACATACGGAGCTGATGCAGAAGCAAATTTTAGCTTAATAGAAGAGATAGGAATATTCAGTTTAGAAGAAAGGTATTTAAAAGCAGTTAAAACTTTAAGATAAAATAAACTTTACAATTTGTTAATTAAGTTTTGAATATTGTTTAAAGGAGCGGAAACCATTTTATTTAGATAATTATTAAAAAACCCCATAAACTTTTTAGTTTATGAGGTTCGAATTTGGTGGGCCCACACAGACTTGAACTGTGGACCAACGGATTATGAGTCCGTTTTGTCTACGGGGTTAAAACAATAACTTGTATTAAATAAACTTTAAATTCAGTGGGTTATGTAATTTAAGTTTAGTATTATTATACTTTTTGGTTGATTGTAGTATCATTTATTTGCTTACTATTCGCTTACTAGAATAACTTTATGAAATTAACAAAACCTTTTATCGACTCGTTAGAATTTACGGATCCTAGTAAACCAGAGTTTTATTGGGATAGGGAGGTCTCAGGATTTGGTGTAAAAGTTAGCTCTAAAAGTAAGTCTTATGTTTTCCAAGGTAGAGTTGGAAGGAAAACTATCCGTGCCAAGATTGGAGATGTTAAAAACTGGAAACTAAAAGATGCAAAAGACCAAGCTAAAAAATTTACTGTACTTTGTAATGAAGGAATAAATCCTTTACAAGAAAAGGCAAAAAAAATTATTGAGGCTGAAGAACATGATCTTTCCCTAAAGAAGCAAAATATAAAATTTAAGGAAGCATGGAATGTTTATTTGTCTGAAAATAAATCAAAATGGAGGGAACGTTCATATCAGGATCATGTTGAAATGTCTCGAGGAGGTATTGATTTATCTACTAATAAGATTTACAAACCACAACCTATTTATGAGTTACTCGATATAAAACTATCAGAATTAACAAAAGACGTTTTTGTTGAATGGCTAGAAAGAAATAATGAATTCAGGAAAACATCCACCAGTAAATCTTATCGATTAATTAGAGCTTTTTTGAATTGGTGTGAACAAGAAAAGCTTTATTCAAATATAATTCCTACAGATTCTTATGGCTCGAAAAAAGTTAAAAAAGGTGTTCAAAAAACTAAAGCTAAAAATGATTGTTTACTAAAAGAGCAATTGAAGCCATGGTTTAATGAAGTCCTAAATATAGAAAATAAAAAGATTGCTGTTATTTTGATATTTGCATTATTAACGGGAGCTCGTAAAAATGAAATACTAACTTTAGAGTGGAAAGATATTGACTTTAAGTGGAAAACAATAAAACTTAAAGATAAGGTAAAGGATGAAGGTCGTGTTATTCCATTAACACGTTATATAGAAGCGAATCTACTAGAATTGCGACGTAATCAAGACTCAATTTATGTCTTTTCAAGTTCTAAGTCGGAAACTGGACATATTGTTAATCCTTATAAAGAACTTGAAAAAATCCGTAAAAATTTACGTATTCAAATTACCATGCATGGGTTAAGAAGATCATTTGAAACACTGTCAGGTTGGATACAACTGCCTAAGGGCGTGACTCATCAAATTACAGGCCATAAAGCTGATAGTATTACTGAGAAGCATTATACAGTTAGGCCAATAGATATGTTGCGAATGCATATGCAAGGGTACGAAGATTGGCTTTTAGATAGTGCTGAAATAGAGGTGCAAATTTTAAATTGATATAATTAAAAATAGTCTTGAGAAAAATTAAGATTATTCCATTTTCTTTAAAATTCTTTAAAGAGATTTTTACTAGTGTGAGAAGTAAGTAATGATAGAAATTGATAACTCTATACTTGATACAATCATAGAGGCTAAAAAAAATAATAAACTAGCTTTTTTTATTGGAGCAGGCTTCTCAAAAAATTCGGAAACAGAATTAAATAAAATCCCCTTGTGGGCTGATTTAATTAATGATTTAAAAGCTAGTCTCGATGTTAAATATGAAACAGACTTTCTTAAAATAGCTCAACTTTATTATTTAAAATATGGGGAATATCAATATTTTAATAAATTAAAAAAATACTTTGAAATTAATTTGGAGCCGAGTAAAGTACATAAAAAACTTTTTAGTTTATTACCTAATTTAATTGTTACGACAAACTGGGACTGTCTTTTAGAACAAACAGCAATTGAAGAAGGACTTACTTATGATATCGTAACTAACGATATTGATTTAGTAAAATCCTCATATTTTCATAAAATTATAAAAATGCACGGTGATTTTCAGCACCATAATATTGTTTTCAAAGAAGATGATTATTTAAAATATTCAGATAACTTTCCACTAATTGAAAATTACCTAAAAAGTATACTATCAACTTATGTTGTAGTTTTTATAGGATATTCTTATAGTGACATTGATTTAAAATTAATAACAAAATGGATTGAAACAAAATCTCAAGTCACTCCTCCAAAGTTCTTATTTAGCACAAGATATAATGATGCAGAGGCTAGCTACTTAAGAAATCATGGTATTAGTTTTTTAAAACCCACTTACCCCGAAAATTATAATATAAATGAAATTTTAATTGATTTCTTTGATATGATTAGTCAAAAAAATGAACTATATAGATATAAAAAAATTATAGAAAAAGAAGTTATAACATCTAATGAAGAGTTTCTATTAGTAAACTTCTTATATCAAAAGATAAAAATATTAGATGAACTTAATTCAATTTTCCCTATTCAAATAAAAGAGTTACTTACCAATGTTAGTATAGATTACCATATCAACTGTTATGGTTTTTACTTTATATCTGATAGTGTTTTAACAACTGATATAGACAGCTTGACAAGAAACTACTATAAATTATTAAATATGATTTTCATAAAGAATAAAGATAAAAAAAATGAAATACAAAATATTATAAAAAAAATATTTAATATATTCAAAAAAGCTAATATTGTTTATTTAAAATTCAAAGCTGACACCCAACATGATGAATATATTAATATTAACATCTACTTGGAAGATGAAGATGACGAGGAAATAAACACTTACTTAGATTTCTTTAGTAAAGGAGAAGCAAATGAGTTAGTTTTCTCAGAAGATTATAAAGAATTATCAAATGTATCAAAAAGAAAGATTTTATCCAACATAAAGGAAAAATCTTATATTTCACTAGCTATAAACTCATTTAACAATGAAGTTGCTCAATTTGGATTTAAATTTAGTCCTGATAACTTAGAGTTTTTTGATGCAGAAAAAACTAACAAGAAAGATGAAATAAAAAGCTTTAAAGATTACTTTGATTTTTACGGTTTAACGGACAAAAAAGAATATAATTTTATAAATAGTTTTCTTAATTTCAATATTCTAGAAAATATATACTACTCTATTTCAGAAAGAATTAAAAAAAATTTAGAAGCTTTAGAAAACATTATGAATGGTGGTCTTTCTATTGACTCTAATAGAACCGAAGCAGAATTATTAATAAAATCATATTTAGACTTTATGTACAAAAATAATATTGCAATGGATAACTATAAGAATGTTATATCACTTTTTGTTAATTATATTGATTTTAAAATTAAATCCATTAATGAATTAAACAAATCAAGTTCTACTCAGAGTAACCAACTTTTCAATTTTACTCGCTTTTCAAATATTGATATAAAACTAAATAAAATTGATCTATATATTTTATTAAATTTCTCTAGTGATAAAACTTTAAAGAGCTTATTAAGATCACTAATCGGAATTTTAAAAGATAGTGATTCAAAAAAAATAGACGATTTTTTTGAAGAAAATTTGAATTTACAAGATTATATTAAAAACTGTTTTGACAACCTCTTATCAAAAAAGCAATCCAATAAGTTTGAAAAGGTATTTTCAAACTTAATATTATTATCATCTCTATCAGACTGGGGATCTGGTGGGAAAATTATCAATATTTTCAAAGAAATAGTTACTAATTACCAATCCTACCAGACTTTAGAGTCTATTAACAGTTTTGTTGCTTTTAATTCAAATTTCTTTAAAAACAAAAATATTGACTTTAGCCCATATGTAGATCTTATTCTAAATTTGATTTTAGATAACAAAATTAATAGTTTTAGTTATAGAGCAATTGAAAATAGAAATTTATCCAATATATTTAACTATATGTCTTGGAGAAAAGATTATAGCAATTTAAAATTAATTAATTCTTTTTTGTATTTTCTTAACTCACCAGAAAATCCTAACAGAGAGATATACTCCTTAAGAATTTTACCATACCTTCTTTATATTTCAAATAACGGGGTTAAAAAAAGCATCTATTCTTATATATTTAACTTCCTAGATGGTGATATCAATGAAACTAAATTTGAACTATTTTTATTATGCTTAATCTATAGTGACGACTTTTTATCAAAAATTAAAATGAATTTATCTACCCAATACTTATCTTATTTTGAGAAACTATTTTCTAACTCCTTTAATTTTAAAAACTACAAGCTAGATAAAATAGTATTAGAGCTTGCTGATAAAACAGATGATCAATATGATTTTTTCAAAAAAATAAAAGATGACTTCAATCTAAAATAATGAATATTCATTATTTTATTTTTTAAAAATAGCTCTTTCATGAGCTATTTTTTGTTATGCCTGATTACCTCTTGTGGTGCCCAACTTTCACCTCCTAATGAGAAAAAACCTTTTCTAATTTCGGGGTCTATTAATTCTAATCTAATCGAGTGTGCATAATCTATTTTTCTTTTATCGGTATAAAAATAAAAATTTAAATTAGGATACTTTAGATTGTCAATACAGAAGTTTACAGCTACACCACTAAAGTCATATTTATTGCAAATCTCTAAAATTTTAGATTTTCTTGCAGGTAAATCTTTTTTAAGTTTTTTATTATATTCAGGTTTAAAATATCGAATTAGAGCCATCTCAATAATTGAAACTTGTTGTTCTAATGGAATTTCTGCTTTATTTGCTTTTAAAATTCTATCAAAATCCTCATCACCACCTATTTTTGAGATATCCCACCCATCCATAATTGTATATTTCTTAACCCTCTTGAATTTAAACATACTTACAAATACAGCTCTATCAGGATGTTGTGCATTTCGATCGGCTAAAATATTCTGAAAAGTACTATGATTTTTTAATCTATCTAACGCATTTCTATTTTCATCATTTCCAATTGACTTCCCTATATATAAAACTTTCATTGAAACTAAATCTTCAATCTGGAATTGATAAGCTATTTCATAAACGGTAGTTGTTGCAATAAGATGGTTGTCAACATCCAGCAATTTAATAGCTATATGTGGATATTCCGCGACCTCCAATTTAACCACTGTATTAGGAATTAATGTAGGTACACCCATAATAATTTTTTTATTAGTTACTACTCCATTAATTCTATACACTAATATTAAAGAAAAAATTAAATAATTATTAAATATTTCATAAGATAAAGAATTTGGATCAATCATTATCCTTGGGCAATCAACAATACAATAAATATGGCTATCTTTGACTATACTTTTAGCTTCATCAGTCAAGTCTAGATTCAATGAGTGAGCAGAAGTTAAATAAAATTTATCTGTAAGAAATTCTAATCCAAAGTTTGTCATGTAGCTTTTATTCATTTTTTAAATTTCCCAAGTTCCACATAGTGACTTTTCCTATAAGTTAAGGCTCGCTCAAAAAGAGTCGAGCCTATTTCATTTGTTAACACTCTTTGTTGAGCAAATTTTTACGCCTTTTCTGGCTATTCAATTTCATTCATGCCGACTCAGGCCATATACCGTTTCATAAAACTCCTAACAGATAGCAGTTTTATACTTGTCTAATAGGAATAACAAGCCACGTTGTTTTTCGTGCTCGTGTAGCATTAGCTCAAGTTAAGTACTAAGCAAACTCATATAAGTAAAAACTTCATCAGTGACCAAACTTCAGAATACTTATACTGTACCAATCTTGGTTTAGTAGGGAAGACCAATCCCCGACATAGAAATACGACCAGTATTTCATTAACCTTTTCTTTGCATATTACCGAACATACTTGCGTATGTGCCGACTCCAGCTTTCGCAATGACCAATCTGACTTAAAATCAGGCTGTTTGAGGATTCACTTTAAGTTAGCTCTCTCATTTCATCCCACCGACTAAAATACTGATTAGTTAAAATCATCATTTAAGTAAAATCTTTAATTAAGTTTGAACTCAAAACTTTACCCACCTTTATAAGGGAGTAAATAACTTCGAGATTATTACAAAACAAAGAGTTTTTAGTCGGGAGTTACATTTTCCATTTTCTCGCTTCAATTCAATTTCAGAGAAGTAAGCTTATGTTATATGCGCTACTCACCATCGCTCCCACACTGTATTCATACTACTGACTTTTAACCAATTTAAGTCTTGAAAACAGTGCTTCCCAAGTTAGTTCAAAATGTCTTATCGTGCAGACCGTTTATCCTCTCATTTACATACATACTTCCAGTTTCCCCCGACCGTAGTTCCTTAAAAATATCGGGATATGATGTATATATAACTTCCGCAAGGGTAAAACTCTTACACTCCAATCAGCATCTATCGATTAATGCCGTTACACGTTTAAGCTATCCAGCGACCCATTTAGCTTGAACTAAATGGTGCCGACTCATCCAGCGTTAGCCTCAAAGTCCTAGTACCTCGCGGTACTCTCAGCAGCCATCGTGATTGGAAATGAGCACACTTTTCCAAGCCTAAAGACTTGTTCGATCAAGCATACACACTCAGCTATTAACGGAGATTATCGTACATCCTGTACTGCTCCTGACTGTCTCATTTTGAACAGGGTTTCAATCAACAAATCACTTTATTAATCTAATTTGGCAATTTCTCACCAAATGGCCATTTCACGATAAAAATCGCTTATAAGCTCCCGTGTCCTTGTCGCCCAACCACTTCGGAGTCTTCGGAACTTTTAGAAGTGATCGGATAGAAAGAAGATATTGCAATCCTCTAGCCCCCGTTGCAGCGTACCGAGCGAGATTTCTCCAGCAGTCCGCTACATCAGCGAGTATAGAGATGGTTAGTCTAAATATTCAGGGCAATATGCATCAAAGTTTTTGAATGAGGGTCAGCCATCCAAAACAACTTTTAAAAAGAAAAGTCAGGATGGATGGTCGGTCCACAATTCGATTGATATGTATTTATATTAGCAAAGATTATTTAATATATCAATAATATTGATATATTAAATAAAAATATATAAGATGAACTGATTAAGTGGCTCGTCGTATTAGGAACTACTTTATTGTCACCTTACAAAATAGGGTGAATTGATCTTAGAAATGACTACACAATCTTTGTGTTTGAGCTTCGCTCACACATAAAAAGGAGCCAAAAATGCACTGTTACTTTAGTTGGTTTACACATTGAATTACTGATGAGAACAATGAAGAAAAGTGCATTGTTGATTGACATATAAACTGTATAGTTGAGTGATAAAAAAATGATTGATTATTCCCCACATACCAAATACACCGCGCAGAAAATTCAGGATAAAGTCGCTCGTGGAGCGTATTACTATTCAATGTTTACCATTGAAGCGAAAGACTCAAATCATATTCCGCGATTGATCAAAAAACTAGATCAACGCTATGAACTCAAATTAACTAGTCGACAACGTGGATATCGTGTGAGTCAAGGTAGCCCAATTGCAGACCTTATTATTCAAAAAAGTTTAAATCAGGATAGTTGGTTATTTGTTCTATTGATAACAACACCATATAGCCATGAACATGCAAAGAATGCTCATGATCGCGTTAAGGAAAATAACAAGCAACAACTTGTAAAGGACAAAATTAATGAACTTGAAAATACAACATGGAGCAAAGACAGAGAGCATCAAGATTTATTTTTTCTCAAAAAATATTTTGATGATTCAGAGAGTTTTCGTTGTGTGCTGAATAAGCCTTATCTGAATTTATCGTTTGGCAAAGGTCAGGCGGAGCTAGTGCGTTTAACCCATAAAAAGTATGCGTCTCAACAAGATAAATTTTATCGCCAACCGACTAAAAGCTTTTCTTGGACTTGGCGGTTCACACAGGTATGTATTGAACAGAAACGCAAGGAATTAACCCAGATTATTAGTCGTATGGTTTCGCAGCCGAATAGCAGTGCTCCACATGATTTAAAGCTATGGCAGCATTATATGAATGTCTATGCAGTGTTCCGTGGTACACGTCAACAAGCTGGTCGCTTATATACTTTTGGTAAGAAATTTTATTTCAGTCGATCAAAGAAAACTTGGGATGATTCTCAACTTCCTAAACTTGATCTTAAGATCATTCCTAGATATCAGACTTATGCAGGAAGTTTTGAGGAATATGATTTAAGACGCTATGTTTATTCAATGTGTGGAGAAGAATTACCACGGGAAATTTCTAAAACACTTGATGAAGAAGAAGCAGGGAATTTCATCGAAAAATTTATATATGACTATGAGATTACTATTGATGAAGTGATTTAATAAAGACTAAGACTTTATTTTTTTGTTCAGTGCTTAACTCATAGCTCTTTTGAATAATTTCAGCAAGTAAATCATCTTCAACATAAAAGTAAGCAGTTGGTAATTCTAAAACTTCAGCAATTTTGGAAGCAACTAAAAAATCAGGTACATGTTTTCCACGTTCATATTGATTCATTCTTGCGCTAGCAGATGATTCATCAATACCTGCCAAAATTCCAAGTCTTTCTTGTGATAGTCCTTTTGCTTTACGAGCGAGGCGTAAACGCATCGCAAAAACATTAGATAAATGTGGTTGCATTTTAAGATCAACAAATACTAAAAACTAAGATTTTCTTAGCTTTGAAGTTGATTTATTACTAAGGATTACTTAGTATTTTAAATACTAAGTAATCCTTAGTTTTTTTAACTTAAACCTAATGTGGAAGATATATGAATAAGTTGAATATTTTAATTTTTATAAGTTTATTAAGCAGTAATTTAATTGGCTGTCAGCAGATGCAAACAATGACGAATAGTACTGTAAATACACTTTCAAAAGGTGTCCAAGCCTATGACGGCTGGGCTAGTAAAGGCACCATCCGTGTTTGGGAAACAATGAAAGATAAAAGTATTCGAGATAAATTCTTAGTGCTTTCACAAGATAGAAATAATAATGTTATTAGATTAAATCAGACTTTATTAAATGATAAATATAGTTTAGAAAAACGTACTTTTGATGCAATTTATCTTGAAAAATATATTACCCATGAAGCTAATTTTAATGAAGCAAATCGAAAAATAAGCAATGGTACTTATATTTCAGAAAAAGATCTTGCTGCACAGCTATTTATTGAGCAAGCTAAATCAAAAGGCAATGAAGTACGACAATATAAATCTAATATTAATGGGTTAATTAACAAAATTTACAAACAATCAATTACTGAGTTTAATGGTGCATCGAATCGATACAATGCTGATCCAGCATTCATAGAATTTGATAAATCAGGTAATCCTATTGCAATTATGACACGTTCATGGCAAACAATTTCGGCAATCGGTGTAGATAGCCGCATTTATACTAATATTTACTTTGGGGCAGAGAGTATGCGCTGGTTCGAGAATAATTTTTCAAATCATCTTTTGGAGAACTCATTAATCAGGGTTTATAAATAAATTTAACCTCCGATTAGAGAATATTTATAAATAATTTTTAATTAGGTACAATGTGACGACATATAAAAATTTCTGCTAAAAGCGCTATATGCTTTTCACTATAAGGTTTTTAGTTTAGCTTTCAGTACGCTAAATACTGCTAAATTAGCAAATCGAATTTATTTTCTAAGATCTTATACAATTTGCTAAAATAGCAAGACCTAGCATGAGCCATGCTAGGTCTTATATATTGATTAATATAGAAATAAATAAGTTTAGCTAATTTAGCACTAGTTATCCTGATTCATCACAATATAGTCACTTCTTCCAATTTTCTCTATAGTAATCATGTCTGTATCAATGAGATATTCAATAGCATTATCTCTAATAAATTTATTACGCAAAGAAATCGGGGCAAACTGTAATATACTTGATTTTAAAATCTTTTTTTCTTTTTGCGATAATAACCATTCAAGCAGTAATTTACTATGTGATTTTTCTGAACAATTATAATATCTAACCCACTCATTTAATGAAAATAAGCATAAATCAATAGCATTATTCATGGTCTTATCATCTATTATTTCTTTCCTTTCCCAAAAAGACAATACTGTAGCTACCCGCAAAACATATTGTATAGTGCGCTTAGCATATGCACGAATATATGTATATTTACCATTCTTATCAACTTCTCTTAAAATATAACTTTGATAATCAAAATGTTTCTTTTCAGCAGATTCTGATTTTTTTATTAAAAATCTTTCATTACCAAATTTGTTTACTATTCTATCATTGACTATCTTTTCACAAAAATCCCAATATGCTTTTATATCTTCATCATCGAATGATTTCATAACATAGCTTTCCCAAGAAATATTGTGATAGGGTAACGGCTCTGGCGCTGCAAAAAGCACACGTGCTAAAATACCTTGTTCACGCAATAATTCATTATTCAAAGCTGGTCTTGCGATAACATCTTGCACAGCTATATCTAAAGAAAATCTCTTGTTATTAAAAAACTGATTATCATCTTCATTTCTTAAAACAGTGTTTGCAGAACCTGTATCAACAAGATCATTTAAAGTACTCAGTGCTTCACCTGCTGTACTACTAGTTAGTGAATAACCATTAAAAATATATCCACCCTCGCCAGTAGACCAAATAAAACTATTACTTTCACTATTCGAAATAGTGCTGACAATCCCTTGAATTGTGGCTTTTTTGAATATTGATAGTGGGTTTTTTGGCATTTCTCCCTTTTGTTTTGAGGGTAAAGCATGCCATTTTTTTAGATCTAACTGATATTCTTCTATATTTTTTAATTCAATTTGTCGACTAATTTTGTTTGCATCATTTTTACAAACATCTTTACCTTCACCACTTGGAAAAATTGTTAACATGAATAAACTACATGGCTGACCTGTACTAACTTTATCACTCGGAGCATCAACTTCGTTTTGCGCAATAAAAGCTAGTTCACCTAAGTATGCCTGCCCCGCGACGGATAATGGTACATGATGATAATATGCAGACTTTTTAATTGCTTTTGCAATTATTTCTGGGAAAGCATGAACTGGATAAGTATCATCAAAAGCTCGTTGAGCTTTTTTCAATGTGTTCAGTTCTATTGATTCTATTTTCATATTTCCTCAGCGAGTTTCGCCAGCAAATTTTAAAATTTCATTACGATTCCAGCGAAGTAAACGGCCATGCCTCTTTGGGATGATAGGCCCATTTTCATAAATGGCCCATCTGCGTAAAGTTTGAGGTTGCATGCCTAAAAGCCTTGCGGCTTCAGCAGTTGTAAGTAATAGTTTTTCAGTCATTTTGATATCTCTTTGTAGATTTCTTATTATCAAAACATCTTTTTTAGGGTAGAAATATTGTATAGATATATTTCTTTTCTTTACCCTATTATTTAACTATATTGAGTACATTATTGTGGGAAGACATTCAAGATCGCGTATCGAATATGCAAAAACCATCACTTGGTATGACTTCTGTTTTAATCAATTGTCCCACCTCAATGCTATTAAAACGGATTATGCATTCACAAAATTTATTTACAAAAATATCAATAAAAATCAAGATAATAATTTATTTAAAAAATATAAATATGGACTTTCGAGCCCTAAAAGTGAATGGATAGACATTGTTGATTCTAAGGTCATAGGGTCGGCAGAAATCTTAACTCATCAGATATGGAGTGATTTAAACAATCAACCACAAGATGAAGAATTAATTTTAATCCAGTTACGGAAACTCCCTTATTACCTAACAGAGGCACTGCTAGATAAAGATTTTTATTCGATGAGAGAGTTTAACAAAGAAAATCTCTTTAAAATTGCCCAATTCAGCTCATTAGATAGTCTATCTGTATTGTATTTACTTCATCGTTGGGGCTATACCATAGGCAGCCATAGTCTAATTAATGATTCTAATTCCATTATTATTGAGAGTTTGGAGCAACTGATAAAAAAAAATCACCATTTACATCGTTCTCATGTACTTTTATTTGATGAGCTTTTAGAACAAATATTTGCAATAAATACTATGGGATATAATAGACCTTTAAAGGTAAAATTTAATTGGAGACAATACCGGGAAAAGAATTGGGGTGAAGATATTAGAAGGTTATCAATGGAAAAAGAAAATCTCTTAATTACTCATCCTCAGATTATCAAATTCATTCACAGTCCTAATCAAGATTTTGCTTCATTTCACAAGTCATTGTTTGAGTAGTATTTAGTATAAGGAAAAGCAATCGCGCTTAGATGATAAGAGTTGATTTATATTGCTTACTATATGCTTACTAAAATCTAAAAACAAAAAAACCACCGAGGATTAATACACCTAAGTGGTTGTTTTATTTGGTGGGCCCACACAGACTTGAACTGTGGACCAACGGATTATGAGTCCGCTGCTCTAACCAACTGAGCTATAGGCCCTATAAGTCAGAAAAGCTTTTAATCTCAAGGCCTTTCAGTGCGTGCAATACTAATCAATTTTTTAATTAAACACAAGTCATTTTCTGAAGTAGACGTAACGTAAACTCAAAAAATATTGTGATTTATTGATTAAATATTACAAGCGATAGCGATTCTAGCGTATGTTTACTTCATGAGTAAAGTGAACTTAGTTATTTATCGATCAATTAGAACTTATTTCAGCAGTTTGTCATGTTAGTGATATAAATATTCTTTCAATTTACATGATTAACTTATATAGAATGTCTTTGTTTAAAATGTGATCATTTTGTGTTTTATTTGTTTGTAGTAAAGAATAATATATTAGATAAACTTAGTCAAAATATCTAAACATAAACAAAATATAAATTTTGTAGGTATTGAAGTTAAATTCTAAAATATAGAAAGCATTATTTCAAAAATCATATCTATTGAAAAATACTGTCTATAATTTTAATTTATTAGAATTCTAACGAAGTAGTTGTAAATGTATAATATTAAAAAATTATTCAGTAAAATAAGTTAAGTGAGGTCTTGTTAATAATTTTAGAAAAAATATAAAAATTAAAATTTTAGAATAAAGTTATGTCCAATTATATTGATAAAAAGAGTAATTGAAGTAGTAAAGCAATTACTTTGAAATATAGAAGTAATGAATGAATGTATCTCCAATATCTAAATATGTGAATTTAATTAATTTAAAAATATAATATTTATTCTTTATTTGTTGGTTATGTTTTACTAAAAATGGATAAGCTTTTTAGGGAAGAGAATGTAAGTTTTTATCATTGAAATAACTTTCTTTTTTCTAAAATATTTTCCATATAAAACTTAATAAATGGCTATCATCGTAAGAATGTAATTCTTTGTATCTAATCAATTTTATTCTTGACTAAAATACTTGGGTTTAATAAAGTATAAGTGTATTTTTTACAAAATAAAATATTATTGCTTAATCCTGAAATACAGTAAAAAGCCTACTTTTTGAGTAGGCTTTTTGCTTTTAACAATAGTGGTAAAAATAGTACAGAGTAATAAGCTCAAACTTTAAAGAAAATAGATTTAACAAGAATTGACCTCATAAAAATACCTATAAGTTTTTATGATTCACATATGAAAATTTATAAATTTTCTTGAATAATTTGAATTAGCTCGCGAGCTGCTTTAGGTAAAGGG
>Ga0268255_10001410_pt1 | contig 14196 bp, 13 predicted proteins | sample AgamicOrMarz_FD_200256 | JGI IMG/M metagenome (GOLD analysis project Ga0268255, IMG submission 200256) | Agave microbial communities from Guanajuato, Mexico - Or.Ma.rz (v2) (version 3) | ecosystem: Host-associated > Plants > Phyllosphere > Phylloplane/Leaf | place: Guanajuato, Mexico...
CTTGAAGGTATCGTATTAAAACGTAAGGATTCACGGTATGAAGTCGGCAAGCGTTCACATTCGTGGCTGAAGGTCGTTAACTATCAATACGCCGATGTGTTCGTTGTGGGTTATCGTAAACAACCGAAAGACTTTGGGTGGTTGCTGATGGATGCTTATGGTAAATACATTGGTGTAATGGAATTAGGTGTCCCGCAGTTGGCTCGTAAGCAGATTTACGGGGAGCCAGTGATTCGTGAAGATCAAGATTTCGCATTTATTGAACCTGTAAAGGGTCGAGTGAAATATCGTAATTTAACGAAGAAGGGCTTATTACGTTTACCTAGTTTCGTAGAGCGGGTTTAGTCGTCTTCTGATGAAAGACTACGTATAAAAAGGACGACCTTTCTTATATTCGGATACCATTCCGCTTTATAATGTTAATACTTAGTTTGTTGCCAAAGTATACCGAAACATATGTGGGTGGAGTCTGGAAATGTGTTTGACATGCCTTTACGTATTTTTTTACGTTGACAACAATCGCTTGCTTCGATTATCATTTGGGTAACGTAAAGGTTCGTCTTTGTACTAAATAACACGCAGTGATAATGGTGGAAATCGCCATAAACAATGATATAGCAACGATAACCCTCGAGAGGACCAACCGGTGGTGCAACGGATAGCACGTAAGCCTCCGAAGCTTAAAATGTGAGTTCGATTCTCGCCGAGCGCATCGTGAAAACCTCCTGTTTTTTGAAAACAGGAGGTTTTTTTATTGACAAAATCCCAACCAAAAGTTTCACTTAGCTCCTAGTTTATCATTTTCCATTCCCGAATTTCCTTCCATCGTGTAAAATAGACTACAGGGGGGATACGAATGAACTTAAAGGCCGGTTTATGGCAACAGCAGACATTAAAATTGGCGATGACTCAGGAGTTATCGCAGGCCATTGCATTATTGCAGTACTCTGCTCATGAGTTAACTGCTTTTTTAGAAGATAAGGCACTTGATAATCCCCTATTGCAGATTGAAAATAGCAATATTAAACCAATGAATCCACTTATTGACCGAAATCGTCGGAAACATCAAAAGGCGGAAAAGGACTGGATTGAGCAAATTGCTGATAAACCTTTTTCACTTGAAGATTATCTACTTTCTCAATTAAAAATAACAAATTTATCGGCGGAGCAGTTGAATGTCATTCGCCACCTTATCCAAAATTTAGATGAAAACGGTTACTTTGGTGGAGACCTTAACGAAATTGCTGATAAGCTAAGAGTAACAGAAGAGCTAGTTGAAGAATGCTTAGCGATTATCCAAACATTGGAGCCAGCGGGGATTGGTGCAAGAAATCTGCAAGAGTGCCTATTGATGCAAATCTATTATCTAGATCCAAATAATGAATTAGCACAAAAGATTGTCTCTGAATATTTCATTCCCTTCGCCGAAAAGAAGTGGAAGCCAATTGCAAAAGAACTGAAAGTAACTCTTAAGGATATCCAAGATATTTTCGACCAAATTCAATCCTTGAACCCCAAGCCGGGAACTTTATTAGGAAAAGAAGCAACCACGTATATCATTCCGGACGCCATCGTCGAACAATCAAGCGAGGGACTAACCGTCAGGATGTCTGATGAATCGCTGCCAAGGATTAGCCTTAATGAGCAGTATTATAATAAATTTAAAGATCAAGACCAACAGGTAAGCCGCTTCCTGCAGGATAAACTCCAGGATTACCAGTGGATTCAAAAAAGTATTGAACAACGTAAAGAAACGTTAACTAAGGTGATTGCAAAAATTATTGAAAAGCAGGCTGCATTTTTTCAAAAAGGATCACCATATTTAGTACCGATGACCATGAAGGAAATTGCCGGAGAACTTGATATCCATGAATCCACTGTCAGCCGGGCGGTTCGAGAAAAATATGTGCAAACACCAATTGGGACGTTTTCGTTAAAGTCTTTTTTTACAAGTACGATTCAAACCACTTCAGAGGATGAAAATACCTCATCCACACAAGTAAAGAAGAAAATTGCCACTTTAATAGAAAATGAGAATAAACAAAAACCACTTTCTGACCAGGATATTGTCGAACAATTAAAAACAGAAGAAGGCATGGTAGTTTCACGAAGGACCATTGCTAAGTACCGGGATCAGTTAGGGATTCCATCCTCTGCGAAAAGAAAAAGGTTTGACTGAAAGGAACAAAATAATGGAACAAACAATAATTACGTTATACACAAGGAAAAGCTGCCCGCTTTGTGACAAGGCAAAAGCCACACTTCTCGAGCTTAAGAATGATTGGATCTTCCATTTAGAAGAAATTGATATTGAATCGAGTGATGAACTAACCGAACAATACGGGTTAATGATTCCAGTCGTATATATAGACGGAGTAGAAGCTGGTTTTGGTGTCATTAACAAATTTGACATAGGTAACCGTTTGCAAGGAAAAAAAGATAATCTTAATAGTTGAAATAGGTTTTCACTCCTGTTACAATAAAAATCGTAGCAGGGGTGATTTTTTTTAGATGTGGTGGGACATAATATGTCTATGGTGGACATTTTGAGACCAACTACATATAATAAAGGAGCATGATGATTCATGCAGTCATTTATCGATATCCAGAAAAGACTATTACCCGACCTCCTTCAGGTCCTGCAGAAGAGATATTCTATCCTAAGATATATAGGTTTTATGCAGCCAGTAGGGAGAAGGAGTTTAGCGGTCAGCCTGGGATATACGGAAAGAGTCCTTCGTGGCGAAGTAGAATTCTTAAGGGAGCAAAATTTAATTTACACAAATAATGTGGGAATGAGTTTAACTCTTGAAGGGAAAAATTTGCTAGAAGACTTAGAAGGCTTTATGCGAGAAATAAAAGGTATTGACGTGATGGAGTTAGAATTGAAGCATCGGCTGGGCATTAAAAAAGTCATCATTGTGCCTGGCGACAGTGATGAATCGCCGATGGTAAAGGGTGAACTTGGCAAAGCATGTGCTGTGTGCATTAAAAAGTTACTCGGCGGAAAAAATATCATTGCTGTAACTGGCGGTTCAACGATGGCTGCTGTCGCAGAAAGACTTTCACCAGAGCTTTCCCAAAAGGAAATACTATTTGTCCCAGCTAGGGGCGGAGTGGGTGAGGATGTTCACAATCAAGCAAATACAATTTGCTCGATCATGTCGAAAAACACCCATACAAAACATCGAGTGTTTTACGTACCTGACCAAGTCAGTACTGATATTTATGAGTCTCTCATAAAAGAGCCTGACATTCATGAGGTTTTAAAACTAATAAAATCAGCAAGCATGGTTCTTCATGGGATTGGAGATGCTATCACAATGGCTGAACGGCGTAAAACAAACCCTGAGGTTTTGCGCAAGCTGGAAAACCAACAAGCTGTGGGTGAAGCATTTGGCTATTATTTTAACGAGCAAGGCGAAATCGTTCATAAAGTATTAACGATTGGCCTGCAGTTAGAAGATTTAGTTCACATTCCGAATGTCATTGCTGTTGCTGGCGGGGGCTCGAAGGCAAAAGCCATCAAAGCATATTTAAAACAAGCACCGACATCAACGATTTTAATTACAGATGAAGGTGTAGCTAGAACGTTATTAAAAGGGTAAATCCTTTTTAAAATAAAAAACATCCTTACCCAATTAAAGGAGGAAATTTATAATGTCAGTAAAAGTTGGTATTAATGGATTTGGACGTATTGGTCGTAACGTATTTCGTGCAGCTCTAACAAACAGCAATGTGGAAATCGTAGCAATTAATGACTTAACAGATGCAAATATGCTTGCACACCTTTTAAAATATGATACTGTTCACGGAACTCTTGCAGAAGATGTAACCGTTGATGGTGAATACTTAGTAGTAGGCGGTCGTAAAGTAAAAGTTATCGCTGAGCGCGATCCTGCACAATTAGGCTGGGGCGATCTTGGTGTTGAGGTAGTAGTTGAATCTACAGGCCGTTTCACAAAGCGTGAAGATGCTGCAAAACACCTTGAAGCAGGTGCTAAAAAAGTTATCATCTCTGCTCCAGCAGATAACGAAGATATCACAATCGTTATGGGTGTTAACGAAGACAAATACGATCCAAATAACCACCACGTATTATCAAACGCTTCTTGTACTACAAACTGCTTAGCGCCGTTTGCAAAAGTATTAAACGATACATTTGGAATCAAACGTGGTATGATGACTACTGTTCACTCATACACAAATGACCAGCAAATCCTTGACTTACCACACAAGGACTACCGTCGTGCGCGTGCAGCAGCTGAAAACATGATCCCAACTTCAACTGGTGCTGCTAAGGCAGTTGCTCTTGTTTTACCTGAGCTTAAAGGCAAATTAAACGGTATGGCTATGCGCGTTCCAACTCCGAACGTTTCTGTAGTTGACTTAGTTGCAGAATTAGAAAGAGATGTAACAGCTGAAGAAGTTAACGCAGCATTAAAAACAGCTGCTGAAGGTCCATTAAAAGGAATCTTAGCTTACAGTGATCTTCCATTAGTTTCTACTGATTACAACGGAGCTACTGTTTCTTCAACAATCGATGGACTATCAACAATGGTTCTAGAAGGCAACATGGTTAAGGTATTATCTTGGTACGATAACGAAGTTGGTTACTCTAACCGCGTTGTTGACCTTGTTGACTACCTTGCACAAAAAGGACTTTAATATATTAAACTGGCGATGATTGATTTTCCAATCATAAGAAGTTAATCATTACAAAGGTTTTCCAAAGGGGAGCGGGGAGTATATGCCCCCCTCCCCTTTTTACTTATATAATGAGTATTTTACTTAGATCACTGTCTAGCCTAAGCGCACATACTTGCGCTTACGCTTTAATACTTTAGGAGGTCCTTTATGAATAAGAAAACTCTCAAAGATGTCGATGTAAAAGGTAAACGCGTATTTTGCCGGGTCGATTTTAACGTTCCAATGCAGGATGGAAAAATTACCGATGAAACACGGATTCGTGCAGCACTTCCAACGATTCAATATTTAGTTGAACAAGGGGCTAAAGTAATTCTTGCTAGCCATTTCGGCCGTCCAAAAGGGAAGGTAGTCGAAGAAATGCGCTTAACTCCAGTCGGTATCAGACTCTCTGAACTGCTTGGTAATGACGTGAAAAAAGCTGATGAAGCTTACGGTGATTCAGTCAAAGCATTGATTGAAACTATGTCGGAAGGCGATGTATTGCTGCTTGAAAATGTTCGTTTCTATCCTGGCGAAGAAAAGAATGATCCACAGTTGGCAAAAGCTTTTGCTGAACTAGCAGATGTTTATGTAAATGACGCGTTTGGTGCAGCACACCGTGCCCATGCATCAACTGAAGGAATTGCGCATCTATTACCGGCTGTCTCAGGACTTTTAATGGAGAAAGAATTAGATGTACTTGGGAAAGCACTTTCCAATCCAGAGCGTCCTTTTACAGCGATTATCGGTGGAGCAAAGGTAAAGGACAAGATTGGTGTTATTGAAAATCTTTTAGAACTAGTCGATAATTTAATTATTGGCGGCGGACTTGCTTATACATTTGTGAAAGCACAGGGTCACGAAGTAGGAAAATCCCTTCTTGAAGCAGACAAGATTGATCTTGCTAACTCATTTATTGAAAAAGCAAAGGCTAAGGGTGTTAATTTCTATATGCCTGTTGATGTTATCGTTGCTGATGATTTCTCTGCAGACGCTAATAGCAAAGTAGTTAGCATTGAGGAAATTCCTGCGGATTGGGAAGCACTTGATATTGGACCAAAGACAGCTGAAATCTACAGTGATGTTATCCAAAAATCAAAACTAGTGATTTGGAATGGACCAATGGGAGTTTTTGAAATTGACAAGTTTGCCGGCGGTACAAAAGCAGTGGCAGAAGCACTTGCTGAGGCAGAAGGTACATATTCAGTCATTGGCGGCGGAGACTCTGCAGCAGCCGTTGAGAAATTTAATTTAGCAGATAAAATGAGCCACATCTCCACTGGAGGCGGCGCTTCCCTTGAATTTATGGAAGGTAAAGCCCTGCCAGGCGTAGTGGCCTTGAACGATAAATAATTTTTTATAAAAGCATAACTATGAAAGGATGTGCCAGTATGCGTAAACCAATCATTGCAGGAAACTGGAAAATGAACAAAACACTTGCGGAAGCAAAAAGTTTTGCTGAAGAAGTGAAAGGGCTTGTACCTGCACCAGAAAAAATGGACTCTGTAATCTGCGCACCAGCATTATTTTTACAAAGTCTTGTAGAAGTGACAGAAGGAAGTAATGTGAAAATTGGTGCTCAAAATATGCACTTTGAAGAAAGCGGAGCATTCACAGGCGAAATCAGCCCGAAAGCACTTGCTGATCTTGCCGTACAATATGTAATCATCGGACACTCAGAACGCCGTGAAATGTTCAATGAAACAGATGAAGCAGTGAACAAGAAGGCTCTTGCTGCCTTTAAATACAACTTAACTCCGATTGTATGCTGCGGTGAAACATTAGAGCAACGTGAAAATGGTGAAACCAATCAATTAGTTGGTGATCAAGTGGCGAAAGCTCTTCAAGGTTTATCTGATGACCAAGTAAAACAAACAGTGATCGCGTACGAACCAATTTGGGCGATTGGAACTGGTAAATCTTCTACTTCAACTGATGCGAATGAAGTTTGTGCCCATATCCGTCAGGTAGTTGCCCAACAATTCTCGCAAGACGTGGCAGATGCCGTAAGAATTCAGTATGGCGGCAGTGTGAAACCAGAAAATATTAAAGAATATATGGCACAACCAGATATTGATGGTGCATTAGTAGGCGGAGCAAGCCTAGAAGCACAATCCTTTTTACAACTACTGGAGGCAGGCAGTTATGAGTAAATCTCCCGTTGCTCTGATCATCCTTGACGGCTTTGGATGCAGGGGCGAAACAAAAGGGAATGCGGTTGCTCAATCAAAAAAACCTAATTTTGACCGTTTTTGGAGCGAGTATCCACATTCTCATTTAACTGCGTCTGGAGAGGCAGTTGGACTTCCTGAAGGACAAATGGGTAACTCAGAGGTTGGCCACTTAAACATTGGTGCAGGACGTATTGTGTACCAAAGCTTAACTCGCGTGAACATTGCGATTCGTGAGGGTGAATTTGAAAAAAATGAAACCTTTACAGGTGCAATGGAGCACGTGAAGAAAAATGGCACAGCCCTTCATTTATTCGGATTATTGTCAGACGGCGGAGTCCACAGCCATATTCAACATATGTTTGCCCTATTAAAGCTGGCAAAAGAAGAAGGCGTAGAAAAGGTATATGTGCACGCATTCCTTGACGGCCGTGATGTCGGTCAGAAAACAGCGGCTAAATATATCCAAGAGACATTGGATAAAATGAAGGAATACGGCGTGGGTGAATTCGCAACGATTTCAGGGAGATACTACTCTATGGACCGTGATAAGCGCTGGGAGCGTGTCGAAAAATCGTACCGTTCTATGGTCTATGGCGAGGGCCCTGCCTACACGAATCCTTTAGAAGTGGTCGAAGATTCTTATTCTCATGGGATCTTTGACGAATTCGTTATTCCATCAGTCATAACAAAAGAAGATGGGCAGCCTGTTGCTACAATTCAGGACAATGATGCAGTTATTTTCTACAACTTCCGTCCTGACCGTGCGATTCAGATTTCTAATACATTTACGAATGATGATTTTCGTTCCTTTGACCGCGGGCCAAAGCATCCGAGGGATCTTTTCTTCGTGTGCTTAACTCACTTCAGTGAATCGGTTGATGGATATGTTGCCTTTAAACCAACAAATTTAGATAACACAATTGGTGAAGTATTATCACAAAACAATCTGAAGCAATTAAGAATTGCTGAAACAGAAAAATATCCACATGTTACGTTCTTTATGAGCGGCGGCCGTGAAGAAAAGTTCCCTGGTGAAGAGAGGATACTAATCAACTCTCCAAAGGTGGCAACCTACGATCTTCAGCCTGAAATGAGTGCATACGAAGTTACTGACGCGCTTATCAAAGAAATTCAAGCAGATAAATTTGATGCGATTTTACTGAATTTCGCAAACCCCGACATGGTGGGGCATTCAGGTATGCTTGAGCCAACGATTAAGGCCATTGAGACAGTCGATGAATGTCTAGGTAAAATCGTGGATTTAATTCTCGAAAAAGGTGGTTCTGTCATTATTACCGCAGACCATGGGAATGCTGATGAAGTGATTACACCTGAAGGCGAACCAATGACAGCCCACACAACTAATCCTGTGCCGGTAATTGTGACAAAACAAGGAATTCAATTGCGTGACGGTGGAATCCTTGGGGATTTAGCTCCAACTATGTTAGACTTATTGGGTCTTCAAAAACCAGCCGAAATGACTGGAACATCATTAATTAAGTAAACTTAGAAATCATTTAATTTAAGGAGAGATTTTATCATGCCATTTATTGCAGACGTATACGCTCGTGAAGTATTAGATTCCCGTGGTAACCCTACTGTTGAAGTTGAAGTTTTTACTGAATCAGGTGCATTTGGCCGCGCTATGGTACCAAGTGGTGCTTCCACTGGTGAATATGAAGCTGTTGAACTACGTGACGGTGACAAAGAACGTTACCTTGGTAAAGGTGTTATAAAAGCGGTTGACAACGTAAACGAAATTATTGCGCCACATCTTATTGGCGAAGAATTCAGCGTGTTAGACCAAGTTTCTGTTGACCAAGCTTTAATCGAGCTTGATGGAACAGAAAACAAAGGTAAATTAGGTGCAAACGCAATCCTAGGTGTGTCAATGGCCGTTGCTCATGCTGCAGCTAATTATCTAGATATTCCTTTATATCAATACCTTGGCGGTTTCAATTCAAAGCAACTTCCTGTCCCAATGATGAACATTGTTAACGGCGGGGAACATGCTGATAACAACGTTGATATTCAAGAATTCATGATTATGCCTGTTGGTGCTCCAAACTTTAAAGAAGCTCTTCGTATGGGTGCAGAAATTTTCCATACGTTAAAATCTGTTCTTAAAGGCAAAGGCCTTAACACAGCAGTTGGTGATGAAGGCGGTTTTGCTCCAAACTTAGGATCAAACGAAGAAGCTCTTCAAACGATTGTTGAAGCAATCGAAAAAGCTGGTTACAAGCCAGGTGAAGAAGTAATGCTTGCTATGGATGCTGCATCTTCTGAGTTCTACAACAAAGAAGATGGCAAATACCATCTTGCTGGCGAAGGTGTTGTGAAGACTTCTGCTGAAATGGTTGACTGGTACGAAGAACTTTCTTCTAAATACCCAATCATCTCAATCGAAGACGGTTTAGATGAAAATGACTGGGAAGGTCACAAGCTTTTAACTGAACGCCTTGGCAAAAAAGTTCAATTAGTTGGTGATGATTTATTTGTTACCAATACACGTAAACTTGCTGAAGGTATTGAAAAAGGAATCGGTAACTCAATCCTTATTAAAGTGAACCAAATCGGTACTCTTACTGAAACATTTGATGCGATTGAAATGGCTAAGCGCGCTGGTTACACAGCAGTAATTTCTCACCGCTCTGGTGAAACAGAAGACAACACTATTGCTGACATTGCTGTTGCAACTAATGCAGGCCAAATCAAAACCGGTGCACCTTCTCGTACAGACCGTGTGGCAAAATACAACCAATTGCTTCGCATTGAAGATCAATTAGGTGAAACTGCTCAATACCTTGGGAAGAAAACATTCTATAACCTAAGCAAATAATTTTTGTCATAATCAAAAGCACACATTTTCTGATGTGTGCTTTTTTGATTCAACGGACTCGTGTTGTCACAATAACTACTATTGTCTTGAGGGACAAAGTGTGATAAATTTAATATACTGTGAATTGTACGACTAACAGGAGGTGGCCTTTATGCATACATTTTTAGTAATTTTATTAGTAATCGTAAGTATCGGACTTATAGGTGTTGTTATCCTTCAATCAGGTAAAAGTGCCGGATTATCTGGTGCCATTTCTGGTGGTGCAGAATCTCTATTTGGTAAGCAAAAAGCTCGTGGACTGGACTTGATTCTACACCGTATTACGATTGTATTAGCAATATTGTTTATCCTGCTTGCTATTGCAGTGACTTACTTTAAAATCTAATCCTTCACACACAAACCTGGCCAGAGCGGTCAGGTTTTTTGTTTAACTTGCAAAATTATTCCCTGATGAGTAAGCCATTTTTCTGGAATGTTCACCAACGCTTTGCTAAAACTAAATTAAGTGAATTGAAATTAAGGAGTTTTTATCATGAAAGTTACTATACCTAAGCCATTTACTTTCAAAGGAGGAAAAAGGGCCGTTCTTCTCTTACACGGATTTACTGGAAACTCAGCAGATGTCCGGATGCTGGGGCGTTTTTTAGAAAAAAAAGGCTATACTTGTCATGCCCCGCACTATAAAGGCCATGGAGTACCTCCTGAAGAGCTAGTTTACACAGGGCCTGAAGATTGGTGGCAGGATGTTATTAATGGCTATGAATTTTTAAAAAATAAGGGTCACTCAGAAATCGCCGTGGCAGGATTATCCCTTGGTGGCGTATTTTCTTTGAAATTGGGATACACTGTACCTATAAAAGCCATTATACCAATGTGCGCACCGATGCATATAAAAAGCGAAGAGGTCATGTACGAAGGAATTCTTGAATACGCTCGTGAATTTAAAAAACGTGAAGGAAAATCAAACGAGCAAATCGAAATGGAAATGAACGAGTTTAAGAAAACACCAATGAAAACGTTAAAGGCCTTACAGGCATTGATTGCAGATGTGCGTGAAAATGTGGATATGATTTATGCGCCCACATTTGTCGTTCAGGCGCGTCATGACAAAATGATTAACACCGAAAGTGCGAACATTATTTATAACGAAATCGAATCAGTCGTTAAGGAATTAAAATGGTATGAAGAATCCGGTCACGTAATCACACTCGACAAAGAACGAGAGCAATTACATGAGGATGTTTATGCCTTTTTAGAAAAGTTAGACTGGCGCGATTAATAAAGCAACTACAAAGGAGGATTAGTTTGGAAGATAATATACAAAAGCATATTGATAAGGTTTTACAATATATGAAGGATGAGGCTTATAAGCCATTAACTGTTCAAGAACTTGAAGCAGCCTTCGGCATCCAGGACTCTAGTGACTTTAAGGAATTTGTCAAAGCACTGGTGCAAATGGAAGAAAAGGGCCTAGTGGTTAGAACACGCAGTAACCGCTACGGACTTCCAGAGAAAATGAACTTAATTCGCGGAAAGCTGATCGGTCATGCCAAGGGGTTTGCCTTTGTCGCACCGGATGAACCTGGAATGGATGATATTTTTATCCCGCCAAATGAAACAAACACGGCGATGCATGGGGATATTGTCTTAGCACGTGTTTCCACTGAAAGCACTGGACAGCGCCGGGAAGGAAGTATTATCCGCATTATCGAACGCGGAGTCCAGCAAATTGTTGGAACGTATGTGGAAAGCAAAAGCTTTGGCTTTGTTATTCCTGATGATAAGAAGTTTGCTAGTGATATTTTTATTCCAAAGGCCGCTTCCAAAGGGGCAGTCGAAGGACATAAGGTTGTTGTTAAACTGATCACCTATCCAGAAGGACGTAAAAGTGCTGAGGGTGAAGTTATTACCATTCTTGGTCACAAAAACGACCCAGGTGTGGACATCCTCTCAGTTATACATAAGCACGGCCTGCCTATGGCCTTTCCGGATGAGGTGTTGAAACAGGCTAACGAGGTGCCTGACACCATAGCTGAGAGTGAATTGGCTAATCGCCGCGACTTAAGAAACGAAACGATTGTTACGATTGACGGTGCTGATGCCAAGGACCTTGATGATGCCGTAACTGTTACAAAGCTTGAAAATGGCAATTATAAGTTGGGTGTCCACATTGCGGATGTAAGCTATTATGTAAAAGAAGGGACACCGATTGACTTAGAAGCTGAAGAAAGGGCTACCAGTGTGTACTTAGTTGACCGGGTAATCCCGATGATTCCACATCGCTTATCAAATGGAATCTGTTCCCTAAACCCAAAGGTGGACCGTCTCGTTTTATCCTGTGAAATGGAAATTACCTCTGAAGGCGCCGTTGTTTCGCATGAAATTTTTCAAGCTGTGATTAAAACAACCGAGCGGATGACCTATTATGATGTGAATCTGATTCTTGCTGAAAATGATGAAGAAACTCGAGCACGATACGAACCGCTCGTACCAATGTTTGAAATGATGGAAGAGTTGGCGGCCATCTTACGAAACAAACGGATGAAGCGGGGCGCGATCGACTTTGATTTTAAGGAATCAAAGGTCTTAGTCGATGAAGATGGAAAGCCGACAGATGTGGTCCTTCGTGAGCGCTCGGTGGCAGAAAGATTAATTGAAGAATTTATGCTTGCTGCCAATGAAACGGTGGCAGAGCATTTTCATTGGATGGAAGTTCCGTTTATTTACCGAATTCACGAGGATCCAAAGGAAGATAAGCTGCGGAGATTTTTCGAGTTTATTACCAATTTCGGTTACATTGTAAAAGGGACAGCTAATGACGTCCATCCAAAGGCCCTTCAGGAAATTATTGAAGAGGTTCAAGGAAAACCAGAGGAAATGGTTGTCTCGAAGGTCATGCTGCGTTCGATGCAGCAGGCAAAATATGATCCAGAAAGCCTTGGACACTTTGGTTTATCAACAGAGTTCTATACCCATTTCACCTCGCCGATTCGCCGTTATCCGGATACAATTGTTCATCGGTTAATCCGGACGTACTTAGTCGAAGGAAAGCTGGATTCAGCCACACAGGAAAAATGGAATGCGCGCTTACCTGAAATTGCGGATCATTCTTCAAAAATGGAGCGCCGCTCGGTGGATGCCGAGCGAGAAACGGATGATTTGAAGAAAGCAGAGTACATGGAGGATAAGATTGGCGAGGAGTATGACGGCATTATCAGCTCTGTCACAAATTTTGGAATGTTTGTAGAGCTGCCAAATACGATTGAAGGCCTCGTCCATGTCAGCTATATGACTGATGATTACTATCGTTACGATGAGCGCCACCTCGCGATGATTGGCGAACGAACCGGAAATGTCTTCCGGATTGGCGATGAAATTACCATTCGGGTAGTAAAAGTCAATAAAGAAGAGCGTGCGATTGATTTTGAAATTGTCGGCATGAAAGGTACACCTCGTCGCGAACGGTCGGAAACGCCAAAGGTTTTCAGTACGGGCAGCGATACCAAGAAGCCGCGGAGGAATAAACAGCAAGGCGGTGGCGGTCGTAGTCAAGGCGGCAATTCCAATGCCAAGTCTGAAGGCAACGGCGCACAAGGAAATAAAGCAAAGAAAAAACGCAAATTTTATGATAATGTACCTAAAAACAAAAGTACAAAGCGGAAAAATAAATAATAGTTTAAAGGGAGCCTACGATTCGGGGCTCTCTTTCAATTGTAGTGGCTTCTCTATTCTGCTAAAATAAATTTTAAGATGAGGTGAAGAAGATGCCAAAAGGTGAAGGAAAAGTTGTAGCGCAAAACAAAAAGGCTTACCATGACTATTTTATCGAAGAAACGTACGAAGCAGGAATTGTCTTGCAGGGAACAGAAATCAAATCAATACGTGCCGGAAAAGTAAACTTGAAGGATTCCTACGCTAGGATTCAAAATGGGCAAGCGATCCTATTCGGGATGCATGTCAGCCCCTATGAGCAAGGAAATCGCTTTAATCACGATCCATTAAGGACACGGACGCTGCTTTTACATAAACGTGAAATTAATAAGTTAATTGGTGAAACGAAAGAAGCGGGTTATGCCTTAGTACCATTAAAGCTTTATTTGAAAAATGGTTTTTGCAAAGTGTTAATCGGACTTGCCAAAGGTAAGAAAAATTATGATAAGCGTGAATCCTTAAAGCAAAAAGAAGCGAAGCGTGAAATCGAACGGGCCTTCCGTGATCGTCAAAAGATGTAATCAGGTTCATTGAATGATGAACTGGAAATTATTTTACAAATACTTACAATTGAAAAATGCATTAAGTATGTTATAATAAGTTTGTCGCTAAGTTAGCGATGAGATACTTTGCTCAAGATCATTTGTTGAGCATCCTAACGTCTACAGCTTAAATCTTTCATTAGATTGCAGCTCCTTTTATTATGGGGACGCTACGGATTCGACAGGGGTAGTTTGAGCTTAGGTCGCGAGTCGAGGGGATCGGCCTCGTTAAAACGTCAAA
>Ga0268255_10001411_pt1 | contig 14194 bp, 14 predicted proteins | sample AgamicOrMarz_FD_200256 | JGI IMG/M metagenome (GOLD analysis project Ga0268255, IMG submission 200256) | Agave microbial communities from Guanajuato, Mexico - Or.Ma.rz (v2) (version 3) | ecosystem: Host-associated > Plants > Phyllosphere > Phylloplane/Leaf | place: Guanajuato, Mexico...
CTTTCGTTCAGTTGGCCGCAATAATGGCTGCGCATCATGGTAGTGGTTTCACTTCTCGTAATTCGACATTCGGTTGGAGGCCCTGCCCGTGCAAGAACCTGCGCGTGTTCAACTCAGTCAGCTTTGTCGCCACCGGCCAGGTTTTTCTTGGCGCCGGTCTTGAAATCGGTTTCATACCAGCCCGTGCCGCCCAGGCGGAATCCAGGCATGGACAGCATCTTCTTCAGTTCCGGTGCCTGGCAGGCAGGACAGTCGACCAGCGGTGCCTCGCTGATCTTTTGAATGACTTCCATCTGATGACCACAGGAAGCGCATTGATAGTCGTACATCGGCATGGGGGTTGTCTCGGCGATCAGGTTACTCACGCAAAAGCTGGGCTTTGCGGCAAAGAGCGGGATTATATCCATTAAATGCAGCCTGTGCAGCCGTAGGGGGCATTCGCGGTTCGTTTCCCTGAAAAGGAAAACGAACCGCGAATGCATCGAGCCCCCCCTAGCGCTCCTGTCTATGAGTCGCGGACGGAGCCCTGCCACGCCAGTGCCGCTCGACCACCTCCATCCCCGCCTCCTTCAAACTGTGCACCACGCAAACCACCCGCACCAACCCGCTGAAATTGCGCACCCCGCCATGGCGCAGATGCACCTGCCGGTCCACATGGGACAATAAGTTGCTGATGGAACAGTTGTTGAGCTGGGCCAGGTCGCCGAGGATATCCCAATAGACCCGCTCCAGCCGAAGACAGGTGGCAAACCCGTTCAGGCGGATGGATCGGGAGAGGGGGCGGGCCAGCTGCATATCGAACCCACTGACGAACGGATCGACATGGATGGAAGGGCAGCGCCCCTTTGCGCCCTCCCTGAACTCTTTTCCTTGAATCATAGCGTTGACACTCCTTTGCCATACGAACCTCTCAGTCAGAGCAACCAATCTGCCGCTCCATGGAAGCTCAACGGGGGCGCCAGATCCAGATGACTTTATGACCATCAACGTAGGACAAGCCAACAGTGGGCTAGCGATGCGTTACGTCGTCCTACACACGATGGGTTACCCCAGAGGGAGCCAGTCGACTGATCGAAAAGCCTGATACAAAGGAATCCAACCCTATACGACAAGAGGGCGACGAGGCCAAGGCCACCTCGTTCGCCCGCGCGAGGCTTACCGTTCTTCCAGCAGCGAGCGCAGCATCCATGCGGTTTTTTCGTGGACTTGCATGCGCTGGGTCAGCAGATCGGCGGTAGGTTCGTCGCTGACCTTGTCCAGCAACGGAAAAATACCGCGGGCCGTCCGCGTTACCGCTTCCTGGCCTTCGACCAGTTGCCGGATCATGTCCTCGGCGCCAGGCACACCCTCTTCTTCCTTGATGGAGGACAAGCGCGCATACACCGAGTACGCGCCTGGCGCCGGAAAGCCAAGGGCACGAATCCGCTCAGCGATGAGGTCCACCGCCAAGGCCAGTTCGTTGTATTGCTCCTCGAACATCAGATGCAGGGTCCGGAACATGGGGCCCGTGACATTCCAGTGGAAGTTGTGGGTCTTGAGGTACAACACATAGGTGTCCGACAGCAGGCGCGAAAGCCCGTCGACGATGGACTTGCGGTCTTCTTCGCTGATACCGATATCAATTGCCATGTAGATGATCTCCTGACGGTGATGATTTCGCCGTGCCTGAACGTCGCTCGGCGACTTTTCGTACAAAGCCTAGCGGGTGTTGCCGCCTGCGACCTGCGACAAATCGCCCGCGCGTCCTGAACCGACAAGCCGTGACGCCAGGCGGTTCCGGCAAAGCGGAAAATTCAAGGCCTCCGCTGCTGACCCGCTTAAAGGCTTCATCGACTTTTCCGGCCGACGAACAGCGTGGCACGCGCCTGTAACGAGTTTGAGAAGGCCTGGTCTTTGCTGTTAAATAGGCAGTGTGTCGCTACGCCTATTTTCCCGGGTGTGGCGCATAGGCTGATTCGGGGACGTGTCCAACGCCTCCTATCGTTCAGAAGCGAACCGTCCCCGACCAGCTCTTCCTTGTGACCTGTCTTAACCGTGAGCCAATCAAAATGTTGAAAATCGTCCACTTGCTAATGGGCGCAGCTGCCCTGCTGCTGTCCTTCATCCCTAGCCTGGGTTCCGAAGCCACACCTTACCTGCAACATCCCGATGCGCTTTACCTGGCCTTTTTCGGCCTGCTCAACCTGATCCTTGCGCCTGTCATCCCCTACTGGCACAAAGGCCCTCGCCATCAACTGCAAAACCTGGTCAGCGCGCTGCTGGTACTGGCCGTTGCCCTGCAAACCCTGAGCTTGCTGGCTCCCCTGCCGGAGCTCGGTGGTCATCCTGCGATTCTCTTCAGCCTGACCGCTGCACTGCTCGCCGTGGCGCTGCACCTGGCCGTCAGCTTCTACAAGAAGTCGTCGCCGGCCGCCGCGCCGCAGAACTACGACATGTCCAACCGCGATACGGGCACCGTGAAGTGGTTCAACACGTCCAAGGGGTTCGGCTTTATCTCTCGCGATTCTGGCGATGATATTTTCGTGCATTTCCGGGCCATTCGCGGGGAAGGTCACCGGGTGCTGGTCGAAGGCCAGCGCGTGGAGTTTTCCGTGATGCACCGCGACAAGGGCCTCCAGGCCGAAGATGTGATCGCAGCGCTGCCACGCCGCTGATCGACACAGGTAATAAAAAAACCGCGATGCAGCGAAGGCTGCTCGCGGTTTTTTATTGCCTGTCATGTATAGAAGATCAGTAGTGGGGCGGCGGCGCCTCTTCCTCGACAGACTCGAATTGCCCGGCCATTTCCTCCTGCCGCTTGAGCAAGGCCGCCATCTGCAGCTGCAGACGTTCGACAATCCGTTGCTGCTCCACCAAGACATCATTCAATGCCTGGATGGTGTCATCCTGAAACGCCAGACGTGTTTCCAGATCGGTCACGCGCTCTTCAAGATTCATGGTTCAGCCCTCCACAAACTTGAAATCATCGGTCAAGGCCATCCGCAACCGTTCACGGATAGCGGTTACCTGTTCACTATTATAAGGCCGGGCCGGATGCTTGCCCCAGACCGGCGCAGGCCAGGCAGCATCATCGCGCTTACGCACGATGACGTGCATGTGCAGTTGACTGACGACGTTACCCAGGGTTGCAACATTCAACTTATCGGCGTCAAAGCAATCCTTCAGGGTTTCAGCCAACAGCGTGGTCTCTTTCCACAACTGTTGTTGATCAACGTCATCCAATTGAAATAATTCACTGATATTTTCTCGCCGCGGTACCAGGATGAACCACGGATAGTTCGAGTCGTTGGACAAGAGCAACCGACCCAGCGGGAAATCGCCGATGGGCAACGTATCTCGTTGCAATTGTGGATCTAAAGCAAACACCGCGCGTACTCCTCGCTCGTTATCGACGCTGTCCGACTCAACGGCCCCAAGGCACGAAATCGGACGTAGATTCGCAGCATACCCGCGAACAGCGGAACGTTCACCCAGGCCAGTTGCGCGTCGCAGCAGCAATGACCTTCCTGAGCGCGCGGTTCCGGCACCAAAACAGTGCGCACCCGATAAAAACAGGTATGAGCACCCCCTATGAATCGTCACAGCGCCGGTGCTTGAGCGATTCCCTGAAATTTTTTTTGCACCAAAACCGCACAATGCGTCTACGCTCAGTGCACGAAGCATCCGGGATTTACTCACGGGTGGGGTGAACCGGTAACGTTTTTGGTTATCGCGCCGCTGGCACGTGCTTCAAACACGAGAGTGCCCCGGCAGTCAACCCTATTTAAAACAAGGCCTTTGGAGCCCGGTTTCATGAGGTTTCACTGCATCAAAACGCAAAATGTGAAAAAAACGTGAACGAAAAACCGGTTTGTGCATGCTTGTTGCATTAACTCGGACATCGCCTACAGGCTCTCGTCGGATACGAAACCTGTAGGCCTATGAATAAAGTGGCAGGGTTGCCCTGAAGGAGCTTCAAGCGCAGTAATCAAGGACTCTTTACACCAACGCCGAAGAAAAAGAAGCGACATTCAAGTTGCGATTCCGATTGCGTTGGAACAGCCCCATTGCGACATGGATCGAGCCATTGGCGACATGGTCGTAAAGAAGCTGAAAGGTTGGATGGGCAAGTATCGCCAATAGGGTCGGCGTGATATAAGTTTGCGCCGACACAAAAAGAAAGAGCCGCCCAGATAAAAAAACAGGTGGGACGGCAGTACTCTTCTAAAACCAAAGGAGCAAATCACGATGCGCGTGATGAAGTGGAGCATGATCGCACTGGCCGTTGCTGCAGCAGCCAGTACTCAAATGGCTACGGCCGCACCGTTCGTAAGTGACCAGGCTGAAGCCAAGGGTTTTGTTGAAGATGCCAGCGCCAAACTGCTGCTGCGCAACTACTACTTCAACCGTGACCGTAAAGACGGCTCGACTGATCAGAAAGACTGGACCCAGGGTATCTGGGGTAACTTCAACTCCGGTTACACCCAAGGTACCGTAGGCGTCGGCGTTGATGCATTCGGTTACCTGGCCGTCAAACTGGACGGTGGCGACGGTACCGGCGGCACTGGCAACATGAGCCGCGACGCCGATGGCGATGTCAACGACAGCCAAGGCAAAGCCGGCGCAGCCATCAAGTTCCGCGTCTCCAAGACCCAACTGAAAATCGGTGACCAACAGCCAAGCACTGCCCCAGTGTTCGCTGTCGGTGGTTCCCGCGTCCTGCCGCAAACTGCCAGCGGTTTTGAACTGCAGAGCAGCGAAATCAAAGACCTCGACCTCGAAGCCGGTCACTTCTACTCGGGCACCAGCCAGGACCGCAACGCCCGTGACGGCGGTCTGTTTGCAACCTACGCTGGCGTAGAAGCCAACACCATCGACTACGCTGGTGGCAAGTACTCCATCACCGACAACCTGAGCGCATCGATCTACGGCGCCCAGTTGGAAGACATCTGGAACCAGTACTACGGCAACCTGAACTACACCATCCCAATGGGTGGCGATCAGTCGCTGAACCTGGACGGTAACATTTACCGCACCACCGATACTGGCAGCTCCAAAGCCGGTGACATCAGCAACACCGCGTTCTCCCTGGCAGCCGCTTTCTCGTTCCTGAAAGCACACACCATCACCGTGGCCTTCCAGAAAATCAACGGCGACACTCCGTTCGACTACATCGGTGTAGGCAAGAACAACCGTGGCGGCGACTCGATCTTCCTGGCCAACTCCATCCAGTACTCCGACTTCAACGGCCCTAACGAGAAATCTGCCCAGATTCGTTACGACCTGAAGATGGCTGAGTACGGCGTTCCTGGTCTGAGCTTCATGACCCGTTACGTCAAAGGTTGGGACATCGACGGCTCCAAAGTGGACGCCAGCAGCCCATACGCCGCTTTGGGTTACGGCGACAATGGCAAACATAACGAAACCAACTTCGAAGCCAAGTACGTTGTTCAGTCTGGCCCGGCCAAAGATCTTTCCTTCCGTATTCGTCAAGCTTGGCACTACGCTAACGCCGACGAAACTGAAGGCGATATCAAAGAGTTCCGTCTGATCGTCGACTACCCGATTTCGGTTCTGTAATTGCCGAAAGTCTGTTTGCGGTAATCAAGAAAAAGGCCCATCTTCGGATGGGCCTTTTTTATTGTTCCGGGGTTATGCCTGAGGCCCCTCCTGCACCACCCGAATCACTCGCTGCGGAAACGGAATATCAATCCCCGCATCCTTCAAACGATCCCGCGCCTGTTCATTGAGCATGAACATCACGTTCCAATAATCCGCCGTCTTGACCCAAATACGCAACGACACAGTGATCGAACTGTCGCCCAGGGTGGAAATCACCGCTTCAGGCGCCGGGTCGGCCAGTACGCGTTCATCCTTCGCCAGGTCCAGCAGTACCTGCCGGGCCTTTTGCAGGTCGGCCTGGTAATCCACACCCACGTCGAACACCACCTTGCGGGTCGGCTGGCGATTGGTGTTGGTGATGATGCCGTTCGACAGATTGCCGTTGGGCACGATCACCGTCTTATTGTCACCGGTGCGCAGCACGGTGTGGAAGATCTGGATGCTGTCCACCGTACCGGCAACCCCTTGGGCTTCGATCCAGTCGCCAATGCGGAACGGGCGGAACAGCAGGATCAGCACGCCGCCTGCGAAGTTCGCCAGGCTGCCCTGCAATGCCAGGCCGATCGCCAGGCCAGCGGCACCGATGGCTGCGACGAACGAGGTGGTTTCGACGCCGATCATCGAGGCCACGCTGACGATCAGCAGAATCTTCAAGATTATATTTGCCAGGGTACTGATAAACCCTTGCAGCGCCAGGTCAGCGTTACGCAGCGCCAACAACGCGCCCAGCTTGTGCGTCACCTTGTTGATCAACCACCAGCCGATAGCCAGGGTAATGACCGCCAGCAGCACGCGGCTGCCGTACTCCATGATCATTGGAATCCAGGCTTGGGAAGCCTTGACCAAGTGGTCCACTTCAGCGTTCAAGTCCATCGTGTTCTCCTTTTTTCCGTTCGTGGCGAGGGTGCACGCGCCCTCGCCCACGTCATGCGAACAACCTGGTTTCAGTCGCGGAAGTTATTGAATTGCAGCGGCATGTCGAATGACTTGGCGCGCAGGGCCGCGATGGCTTCCTGCAAGTCGTCACGCTTCTTGCCGGTCACCCGCACCTGCTCACCCTGGATGGCGGCCTGGACCTTGAGCTTGGCGTCCTTGATATGGGCGACAATCTTCTTCGCCAGCTCCTTGTCGATGCCTTCCTTGAGTACGGCCTCCTGTTTCATCAGCTTGCCCGAAGCGTAGGCGTCCTTGACTTCGAGGCACTGCACGTCGATCTTGCGCTTGACCAGCGCCAGCTTGAGGATCTCGATCATGGCCTCGAGCTGGAAGTCGGCCTCGGCGGTCAGGTTGACGGTCAGGTCCTTTTCCTTGAACTCGAAGCTACCCTTGCCCTTGAGGTCATAACGACGGTCGAGTTCCTTGACGGCGTTTTCTACCGCGTTGGTGACTTCGTGCTTGTCGAGTTCGGATACCACGTCGAATGACGGCATGTAATGTTCTCCAATAAAAAGACGCGCCAGTAACCCGTTAATTCAGTAACAAAGGCGGGCGGCGCGCGCTTGGCTTGTGGTTAAAATCGCGCTCATTATAACGAGTCTTTTCCAGCCCATACTGCGAGCGCCCCAGATGCCTGCGCCAAACCGAGTAAAAAACTGATGTCCACCACCTGGCATGTCCTGGGAGCCGGCAGCCTCGGCACGTTATGGGCAGCGCGGCTGGCCCGGGCCGGCCTGCCGGTGCGACTGATATTGCGCAATCAAGACCGATTGCAAGCTTATCGGGCCGCTGGGGGCCTGACATTGGTGGAACAAGGCCAGGCGCAGTCCTACCCGGTGCCCGGCGAAACGGCGGACAGTCCCGAACCCATCAAGCGCCTTCTACTGGCCTGTAAAGCCTACGACGCCGAAAGCGCCGTGGCTTCGGTGGCCCATCGCCTGGGGGCCGAGTCGGAACTGATCCTGTTGCAGAACGGCCTCGGCAGCCAGGACGCAGTGGCAAACCGCGTCCCCCTGGCGCGCTGCATCAGCGCCTCCAGCACCGAAGGCGCCTTTCGCGACGGCGACTGGCGCGTGGTATTTGCCGGTCACGGCTATACCTGGCTGGGCGATCCCGCCCATCCGGTGCCGCCCTTCTGGTTGGACGACCTGAGCGCTGCCGGCATTCCCCATGAATGGAGCGCCGACATCCTCACCCGGCTCTGGCGCAAGCTGGCGCTCAATTGTGCGATCAACCCGCTGACCGTGCTCCACGAGTGCAGGAACGGCGGGCTGCAAGTCCATCATTGCGAAGTGGCGACCCTGTGCGTGGAACTCACCGACCTGCTCGAATGCTGCGGTCAACCCGCAGCGGCTGCAGACTTGCAGTCGGAAGTCGAACGCGTGATCCAGGCCACGGCCGCCAATTACTCATCGATGCACCAGGATGTCGCCCATCGCCGTCGCACCGAAATCAGCTACCTGCTCGGCCATGCCTGCAAGGTCGCTCAACGCCACAAGCTCGCCGTCCCGCACCTGGAACAGCTGCGCCAGCGACTGATTGCCCGCTTGAACCAACTCGGATTGCCCAGCGACTGACCAACAGCTACGCTGGCCTCGTGTTCCTTTTCTGCGACGAGTCTGATGCCATTGCGCCAGCGCCTTGAAAACCTCCCGGTCGGCCAGAAACTGCTGGCCGCCCTGTTGGTGTTGTTGACCACCGTCCTGTTGGTCGCCAACCTGACCTTTATCAGCGCCGCCTATTACATTTCCCAGGAAAGCATGGCGCCCCAGGCCTTGCAGACTATCGGCCGGCTGATCGCCAATCCGAGCCTGATCTCCGACGCCCTGCAATCGCCGCAAAGCGCCAAGCGCCTGCTCGATGAACTCAACAGCTATACCCCCTTGCGGGCAGCGGCGCTGTATGACGGCGAAGGCGAACGCCTGGCACAACTGCAACAGGGCGAAAAACTCAAGTTGCCGGACCATTTCCGCCATATGCAGGCCTGGCAGGCCGGTGAATTCCGCAGCAACCAGGTCATCACCCTGCCCCGCCCCGGCACGACACCAGGACACCTGCTGCTGGTCGCCAGCAGCGAACTGCCCACGGCTTTCTATACCGGCACCTTGACCGCGAGCCTCGGTATCCTGATCTTCAGCGTATTGTTGTGGCTGGTCATCGCCCAGCAGATCAAGCGCCTGATCACCCAGCCGATTCATCAACTTGAAGAACTGTCGCGCCAGGTCACCCGTGAGGAGAACTATTCCCTGCGTGCCGCCCGAGGCAACCATGACGAAATCGGCAGCCTGGCCGAAGCGTTCAACACCATGCTGTCACGGATCGAGGCCCGGGAGCAGCAGCTCAAGCGCGCCCGAGACGACTCCCAGGCCGCCTACGACCAGGCCCAGGGCCTGGCGGAAGAAACCCGCCATACCAACCGCAAGCTGGAACTGGAAGTCCAGGTGCGCAGCAAGATCGAGAAGAAACTCACGGGCTTCCAGAATTACCTCAACAGCATCATCGACTCCATGCCATCGGCGCTGATCGCCCTTGACGAACAGCTCTACGTCACCCAATGGAACCAGGAAGCCAGCGCCCTCTCGGGCACCCGCCTGGACGAAGCGCTGAACCAACCGATCTTCCTCGCCTTCGAACCGCTCAAGCCTTACCTGCCTCAGCTCAAGCAGACGGTGGAACAGCACACCGTCGCCAAGATCGAGCGCGTCACCTGGACCAAGGACGATGAAGCGCGACACTATGCCCTGACCTTCTATCCGTTGATGGGCGGCGCCGGGCGCGGGGTGGTGATCCGTATCGATGACATCACCCAGCGCCTGTCGCTGGAAGAAATGATGGTGCAATCGGAAAAAATGCTCTCGGTGGGCGGACTTGCGGCAGGCATGGCCCATGAGATCAATAACCCCTTGGGAGCGATCCTGCACAATGTGCAGAACATCCGCCGCCGCCTGTCACCGGAACTGCCGAAAAACCTCGAACAGGCCGAGCAACTGGGTATCGAGCTGCAAGCGGTCAATCGTTACCTGGAAGGCCGGGAAATTCCGCAATTGCTCGACGGCATCCAGCAGGCCGGTGCCCGGGCGGCGAAGATCGTCACCCACATGCTCAGTTTCAGCCGCCGCAGTACGCGGCAGATGGCGCCTTGCGACCTGCCGGCGCTGATCGACCAGGCCGTTGAAATCGCCGGTAACGACTTCGACCTGACCATCGGTTTCGACTTCAAGGGCCAGGCGATCATCCGCCAGTTCGACCCGAACCTGGGCCCGGTGCCCGGCACAGCCAACGAACTCGAACAGGTACTGCTCAATCTGTTGAAGAATGCTGCCCAGGCGATCCATCAGCGCCAGGACAACAGCGAGCCCGGACGCATCATCCTGCGCACCCGATTGAATCCGCCCTGGGCGGAAATCCAGGTCGAGGACAACGGTATCGGCATGAGCGAAAACGTGCGCAAGCGCACCTTCGAGCCGTTCTTCACCACCAAGGAAGTCGGCCAGGGCACGGGCCTGGGCCTGTCCGTGTCGTATTTCATCATCACCAACAACCACAAGGGCCAGATGGAAGTGCAGTCGGCGCCAGGCCAGGGCACCTGCTTCACCTTGCGCCTGCCGCTGGCGGGCACTTCGGTAATGCCACAAGAAAACAAGCAATTGGAGCGCTGAAACATGGGTTTTCGCCTGTCGAAGATTTACACCCGCACCGGCGACAAAGGTGAAACCGGGTTAGGCGATGGCCGTCGCGTGGCGAAGGATCATCCACGGATCGAGGCCATTGGCGAAGTGGATACGCTGAACAGCCAGCTGGGATTGTTGCTGGCGGGCCTTGCCGCCGAAACGCCTCGCTGTCCGGCGCTGAATGAAGTCAGCGAAGTGCTGGCGCCCTGTCAGCATCGGCTGTTCGACCTGGGCGGTGAACTGGCCATGCCGGCCTACCAGGCGCTGAATACCGCGGAAGTCGAACGACTGGAAGCGGCGATCGATGTCTGGAATGAGGAGCTGGGGCCGCTGGAGAACTTCATCCTGCCTGGGGGTTCGACCCTGGTGGCCCAGGCCCATGTCTGCCGCAGCCTGGCCCGCACCGCCGAGCGTCGTTGTCAGCAGTTGAATGCCGTCGAACCGCTGGCCGGGCCAGGGTTGGCTTATATCAACCGGCTGTCGGATCTGTTGTTCGTGGCTGCACGGGTGATTGCCCGGCGCCAGGGCGTTGCCGAGGTGCTTTGGGAGGCGGCGGCCAGGCCTGGGGGAAATTAGCGTTGGTGAAGGCCCCATCGCGAGCAGGCTCGCTCCCACAGGGGATCTGTTGAGTGACACAAAGGGTGTTCACACCAGCGATCTACTGTGGGAGCGAGCCTGCTCGCGATGGCGCCAGGTGCTGCGCTACATTCTCAAGATTCTGGCCAAAACGCCCGAATCCCTGCCACCCCCTGGGCCCCAGCCTCCCAGGCCTGTTGCCGCTCACCCGGCCCGACCCCGCCCAATAGATAAACCGGCTTGTTGAAGCCCTCGATCAACCGCGCCGCCTCCTCCCACCCCAGCGGCAGGGCATCGGGATGGGTCTGCGTCGGCTGCACGGGCGAAAGCGTCACGAAGTCCACATCCATCTGTTGCGCCAGGGCCAGCTCCTCAGCGTTGTGGCAGGACGCCGCCAACCAGCGCTCCTTGCCAAACGGGCGACCGGCCGCCGCATGCTTGCGCAGTTGCGCAGCGGTGATGTGCCAGCCGGCAGAAGGGAAATCTCCCAGCCACTCGAAGGGCCCTTTGAGCATCAATTGCGCCTTGCCGGCACACAGCCCCGCCGCATCCACTGCAAGGTCGCGGTATTGCGGGTCGTAGCCGTTGGGCGCGCGCAGCTGCACCAGCTTGATGCCACCGGCAATCGCTTTCTGCATACCGCGCAGCAAGGCCGGTGTCTCCAGGCCTTCCGGGGTGATCAAATATTCGCCCGGCAAACGCGCCGCCGCGACGATCGGTTGGTTGGCGGCCGGGAATTCATAATTCGATAGATCGCGGGCCGTCACCCAGGCCAGTGGCTGCCCTTCAGCGCCATGGGGTTCACCGGTGAACGCCGAGACTTCCCAAACATCAAGCAATACCTGCTTGTCCGGGTAATCGTGGCGCACCTTGATCAGTGGCCGGGCGGTGCCGACCACAATTCCCAGCTCTTCATGAAGCTCCCGGGCCAACGCCGCCTCGACGGACTCGTCGGCCTCGACCTTGCCACCGGGAAACTCCCACAGCCCACCCTGGTGCTGGGTGTCGGCCCGGCGGGCGATCAGGATCTTGCCGGCAGCGTCACGAATGACCGCCGCCGCTACATGGACTCGTTTCACCGCGCAGTGTCCTCCAGGCTGGCCGTTGCCACGCCTTGAGCGCAGGCCATTGATAAAGGGTTTCGACTTGGGCCGCATTGAGCTTGGGCAGTTCCACTTGAAAAGTGCGCAACCGCCCCGCCGCCATCGAGAGCAGGCTCGGTCCCACAAGGCACTTGTTGAGTGGCTTAAATAGTATTCACACCACCGACCCTGTGGGAGCGAGCCTGCTCGCGATAGGCGCCACTCGGCCCCGAGCCCTGTTAAGTCCGATACTCAGCGTTGATCTTCACGTACTCGTGGGACAGGTCAGTGGTCCAGATCGTCTCGCTGCAGTCACCCCGTCCCAGCTCGATACGAATGGTGATCTCTTCCTGCTGCATCACCGCCGCGCCCTGGGCCTCGGTGTAGGTCGCGGCACGGGCCCCCTGGCTGGCGATGCACACTTCGCCGAGGAATACGTCGATCTTGCTCACATCCAGGTCCGGCACGCCGGCACGGCCGACGGCCGCCAGAATGCGGCCCCAGTTCGGATCGGAGGCGAACAGCGCAGTCTTGATCAGGGGCGAATGCGCCACGGTGTAGCCAACATCCAGGCACTCCTGATGATTGCCACCGCCGTTGACCTGCACGGTCACGAACTTGGTCGCGCCTTCACCGTCGCGAACGATGGCCTGGGCCACTTCCATGCACACGTCGAACACGGCCTGTTTCAAGGCAGTAAACAGCGGGCCGCTGGCTTCGGTGATTTCCGGCAGGTTGGCCTTGCCGGTGGCGATCAGCATGCAGCAATCGTTGGTGGAGGTGTCACCGTCGATGGTGATGCGGTTGAACGACTTGTTGGCGCCGTCGAGCATCAGGTCCTGCAGCACCTGGCGGGACACCTTGGCGTCGGTAGCGATGTAGCCGAGCATGGTCGCCATGTTCGGACGAATCATGCCGGCGCCCTTACTGATGCCGGTGACGGTGACTGTCACGCCGTCGTGCTGGAACTGGCGGCTCGCGCCCTTGGGCAAGGTGTCGGTGGTCATGATGCCGGTAGCGGCAGCCGCCCAGTTGTTCTCCGACAGGTCATCGAGGGCCGCTTGCAACGCACCTTCGATCTTCTCGACCGGCAATGGCTCGCCGATCACCCCCGTGGAATACGGCAGCACCTGGGCCGCATCGACACCGGTCAGTTCAGCCAGCTTGGCGCAGGTACGCTCGGCGGCAGCCAGGCCTGGCGCACCGGTGCCGGCGTTGGCATTGCCGGTGTTGGTCAGCAGGTAACGCACCGGCCCTTGCACACGTTGCTTGGCGAGGATGACCGGGGCGGCGCAAAAGGCATTAAGGGTAAACACACCCGCCACCGTCGAGCCTTCGGCACAGCGCATGACCACGACATCCTTGCGCCCGGGGCGTTTGATGCCCGCCGAGGCAATACCGAGTTCAAAACCGGCAACCGGGTGCAACGTTGGCAACGGACCAAGACCAACAGCCATGAATGCGCTCCTTAAATAGATAGATGTCTGTTCCGTCTTCGTCGAGACGGAGAATCAAATGGCAAAACGCCGCGACGGTGGAGACCGGTCGCGGCGCGGGTCATTCAGCGTTTGAAACGGGTGTTATTGAATCTGCCCGTGGCAATGCTTGTATTTTTTGCCCGAACCGCAGTAGCACAGTTCGTTACGGCCCAGCTTCTGCTCGTTGCGCACCGGCGCGGTCGCCAGGGCGACATCCACATCGACCCCCTCTTCCTGGGCCTGGGAGACTTCCAGGCCTGGGGCTTCGGCGTGCTCGAACTGCATGCGCGCAGCCAGGGCCTCGGCTTCCTGGCGCAGGCGAGCTTCTTCTTCGGCCGGGTCTTCGCGGCGAACCTGAACGTGGGACAACACACGGATCGAATCGCGCTTGATCGAATCCAGCAGCTCGGAGAACAGCGTATACGACTCGCGCTTGTACTCCTGCTTCGGGTTCTTCTGGGCGTAACCACGCAGGTGGATACCGTGGCGCAGGTGATCCATGGTCGACAGGTGGTCCTTCCACAGATCATCCAGCACTCGCAGGACGATCTGCTTCTCGAAGGAGCGCAGCGCCTCGGCACCGGCCTGGTCTTCTTTCTCGTTGTACGCAGCGATCAACTCGGCCAGCAGCCGCTCGCGCAGGGTTTCTTCGTACAGGTGATCGTCTTCGTCCAGCCACTGCTGGACCGGCAACGATACGCCAAAATCGCTGCGCAAGGACGCTTCCAAGCCGGCGATGTCCCACTGCTCGGGCAGCGATTGCGGCGGAATGTGGGCGCTGACGGTGGCGTTGAGCACTTCCTGGCGGAAATCGGCAATGGTTTCGCCGATGTCGTCGGCAGCCAACAAA
>Ga0268255_10001419_pt1 | contig 14133 bp, 11 predicted proteins | sample AgamicOrMarz_FD_200256 | JGI IMG/M metagenome (GOLD analysis project Ga0268255, IMG submission 200256) | Agave microbial communities from Guanajuato, Mexico - Or.Ma.rz (v2) (version 3) | ecosystem: Host-associated > Plants > Phyllosphere > Phylloplane/Leaf | place: Guanajuato, Mexico...
ACGGTCACAGCTATCAGGCAACGGTGGATGCCGACGGGAAGTGGTCGGTATTTGTGCCGGGACGGGATTTCCTCGGCCTGAGCGACGGGAAATACACCGTTACCGCATCGGTAAGCGATAAGGCGGGGAACCCGGGCAGCGCAACGCACGACGTGACGCTGAACGGCGATGTGCCTACCATCAGCATCAACGCCTTTGCGCAGGACGATATCGTCAATGCCGCCGAGCACGGCACGCCGCTGGTGATCAGCGGTACGACCGACGCGCCTGCGGGACAGACGGTCACCCTGACGCTTAACGGTAAAACCTATACTGCCACCGTGCAGTCGGATGGAAGCTGGCGCTATACCCTGGGCAGCGCGGACGTCACCGCCCTGGCTGATGGCGGCTCCTACGCCATCCATGCGCAGGTCAGCAACGCCATCGGCAACAGCGCCAGCGACGATCGCACGGTCACCGTGGATCTGACTGCGCCGTCAATGGGGATTGCCATTGATTCGCTGCAAAACGATACCGGCCTGAGCGCGAGTGATTTCATCACCAACGACAAAAACGTGGTGGTTAACGGCTCGCTGACCGCGCAACTCGGCAACAACGAGAAGGCGCAGATCAGCCTCGACGGCGGCGTCACCTGGATAGACCTGACCGTCACCGGCACGACCTGGCGCTACGCCGATGGCCGCACCCTGACCGACGGCACTTATCAGTATCAGGTACGGGTTATCGATAACGCGGGCAACGTCGGCGCAACCGACAGCCAGGATGTGGTGGTCGATCTCACCGCGCCGGCGGCAACCACCATCACCGTGGATGCCGTGACGCAGGATACCGGGTTGTCCGACAGCGACTTTATCACCAGTGATAATCAAATCACGCTGAACGGGACGCTCGGTGCGGCGCTGGGTCGCGGCGAGCACGCGCAGATCAGCATTGACGGCGGAACGACATGGATTGATGTGAACGTCAGCGGGCTGACCTGGACCTACGTCGATGGTCGCACCCTGGCCGACGGTGACTACAACTACCAGCTGCGGGTGATCGACGACGCGGGCAATATCAGCGCCACCACCAGTCAGGTGGTGACCATTGATACCGTGGCACCGGACGCCAGCAAAACCGTCTCTATCGACAGCATCAGTGATGATACGGGCCTGAGCAACAGCGACTTCGTGACCAATGACACCTCGCTGACGCTGCACGGCTCGCTGGGCGCGACGCTGGCCGACGGTGAAGGCGTGCAGATCAGCCTCGACGGCGGCAGCACCTGGCAGAACGTGACCGTGGTCGGTAAGACCTGGTATTACGTCGATGGCCGAACGCTGGGTAACCAGACCTATGACTACTGGGTACGCGTGATTGATGCGGCCGGCAACGTGGGCGAATCTGCGCACCAGCAGGTGACGGTGGATACCATTGCGCCAGACGCGGCGATCACCGTGACCGTGGATAACATCACCGTCGATACCGGTTTTGATGATAACGACTTCCTGACCAGCCAAACGTCGTACACCCTGAACGGCACGCTCGGCGCTGCGCTGGGCAACAATGAGTACGTACAGGTTAGCCTCGATGGCGGCACGACCTGGGTTTACGCGAAGGTTAACGGCACGAGCTGGAGCTATACCGATACGCGCACCCTCGCCGATGGCGATCACGACTATCAGGTTCGCGTGGTGGATCAGGCGGGCAACGTCGGAGCAACCACCTCGCAGGTGGTGACCGTGGACACCAAAGCGCCGCAGTACGGCATCACCATTGATGCCATCAGCGACGATACCGGGCAGTCCGGCAGCGATTTCATCACCAACGATACCTCGCTGACGGTGAGCGGCACGCTCGGCAGCGAGCTGCGCAGCGATGAACGGGTGCAGATCAGCCTGGACGGCGGGGCAACCTGGATCGACGTTACGGTGAACCATACCCAGTGGAGCTACACCGATACCCGCACGCTGACCGACAATGATTACACCTATCAGGTGCGCATCATTGACCAGGCAGGCAACGTCGGCTCAACCGCACAGCAGGTAGTGACGGTAGACACCACGCCGCCGGTGACGAAGGGCACGATCGTCAGCTATACCGATACCGACGGCGAGCGTACCGGGGTCTTTGGTGAAAACGTCTCGACGGATGACACCACGCCGCTCATCAGCGGCACCCTGAACCAGGGGCTGGCGGCCGGTGAAATTGCGCAACTGTATCGCGACGGGGTCCTGTTGGGCCAGGTCACCATGAACGGCGCGACCAGCTGGTACTTCCAGGACAGCGGCCTGCGCGACGGTAACCATAACTACGTTCTGCGTATTACCGATGTGGCGGGGAACTACACCGACTCGAATGATTTTGTGCTGAAGGTCGATACCAGCATTCCGACCACCACGGCGACCATTGCCGCCCAGACGACGCCGGACACGACGCCGATTCTGAACGGTACCGTGTCGGCGGCGCTGACCAACGGGGAATATCTGGTCGTTACCGTCAACGGTAAAACCTACACCTCCGAAGCGGGCGGCGCGGTAGTGGTCGACCCGGACAATAACACCTGGTATCTGCAAATTCCGGACAGCGATGCGCTGACAGTGAAGAGCTATGACGTGACGGCCCAGGTGAAGAGCAGCGCGGGCAACGGCAACTCAACCGGCACCACCACGGGAAGCCTCGTGATTGGTAATGATGAGGCGATCACGCTGGGCTTCACGACGACCAGCTCAGGCTCATCGAACGCTGCGAGCTACATGCTGGATTCGGACGGGCTGTGGACGGTCACGGCGAACCAGCAAATCGCGTCGGCGAATGCCGACAGCCGCAACTCGTGGACGGTGGGAAGCAACTTTACGATGACCGGAACCTACACCTCCGGTACGTACGCGGATATCAACCGTGACGGCCTGAACGACATCCTGGCCGAAAGCACCAACTACAGCTACATGCAGCAGCTGATTAACAATGGCGACGGCACCTACACCTCGACTTCGCTCAGCGGCTTTGGGGCGCTGGTCTGGTACGGCGCGGTGGTGGCGATTGATATTCAGGGTGACGGTTACACGGACTTTGTGGTCGGCGATGCGGGTGGCCCGGACTCCAGCACCTTTATGCTGAACAACAATGGGACGCTGGTCGGTAGCTCGAAGGCCGGAACCTACGGCACCTTTGTGTCCGGCTCGAAGGTGGGTAACTACAACAGCCTGATTGAAGTCTCCGGCGTCGACTTAGACAACGACGGTAAGGTGGATATCGCCCAGCACACCACTAACGGCAGTAACAACTACGCGCTGTCGACGATGTTCAACCAGGGGGACGGCTCGTTTACCTGGGGGCAGAACTTCATCAATACCATGTACAGCGCTACCGGCGCCGGCGCGGCGACCAACGCCGTCAGCATGACCTGGGGTGACTTCAACGGTGACGGCTACATGGATCTGTACATGAGCATGTACCGCACCTCCAGCGGCACCAACACTGGTGGCGTGCTGATGCTGAACGACGGCACCGGCAACCTGCTGGCGGGCACCGCGGTGGGCACCGCGACCACGGACAAATTCGTCGGTAACGTCAGCGTGGCGGTGGACTGGAACATGGACGGCAAGATGGACATCATCAAGCTGGCCAACAGCGGGCAGTCATGGCTTTACACCAACGATGGCATCGCGGGTTCGGCAAGCTTCACGGCGTCGAAGTTCAGCACTGCCACCTCCACGCAGGTGTCCGGCGCGGCGCGGCTCGACTACGACTGGGACGGCGCGCAGGATCTGCTGATCTTCCGCCAGAACGGCAGCGTGATCCTGGAGCGCAACACCAACACCGTTGCGCCGGGTACGGCCATGCATCTGAAGATTGTCGACAGCGAAGGGATCAACGCCTTCTTTGGCAACACCGTTCAGCTGTACAACTCCGCGGGCCAGTTGGTAGCCAGCCAGATCCTGAACGCGCAGTCGGGGATGGGGATTAACGACTCCTCGTCGCTGATCAGCTTCTACGGCCTGGACGCCAATGAGACCTACCACGCGGTGCTGGTGCGAGCGACCAACGGCGTCTCCAGTAACGTCACCTGGGACGGGCTGGAAGCGGGCAACGGTAAGGAAGGCTACGTGCTGACTGCAGAAGCCGCCACCGGAGGCCACAGCGGGACGATTGTCGGGACGGGCTATAACGACACCTTCGTCGCCGAAGCGGGTACCTATACCTACAACGGCTCCGGCGGCTGGTCGACGACGTCCGATCACGATACCTGGAGCAGCACCGGCGGTATGGACGTGGTGGATTACATCAACGCCACCACGGGAGTAAACGTGAATCTGGGGCTGACGACGGCGCAAAACACCGGCTTCAACACCGCGACGCTGGTGAATATTGAAGGGGTTGCAGGCTCGAACCACGACGACGTGTTCACCGGTAACAGCGGTGATAACCAGTTCGAAGGACGCGGCGGCAACGACACCTTCAACATCGGTAGCGGCGGTCACGACACCTTGCTCTACAAGCTGATCAACGCGTCGGACGCCACGGGCGGTAACGGCAGCGACGTGGTGAACGGCTTCACCGTAGGGACCTGGGAGGGGACAGCGGACACGGATCGTATCGATCTGCGCGATCTGCTTTCCGGTAGCGGCTATACCGGCACCGGCTTGGCGAGCTATGTGAACGGCGTGGCGACGCTGGACAGCAGCGCGGGCAACATCACCGACTACATCCGTGTGGTGCAAAACGGCAGCAATACCGAGATCCAGGTTGACCTGGACGGTAGCGGCGGCAATTTCTCGCCCACAACGCTTGTGACGTTGAACGGGGTGCAAACCGACCTGGCGACATTGCTGGCGAACCATCAGCTGTTAATTGCCTAAACGATGCGGCGGGGAGCGATCCCCGCCGCGCGTTGCGTGCAGTTAAACCGATTATTTTGCCGGCTCGTTTAACAAGTGTTCGAATTTTAATCATTCCGTAAAGGTATCATTTCGGTGCGAAATCACCGCACTGGACAGGACGTAGCATTATGAAGACTCATCCGCAGTACGAACCCTGGTTGCAGGGCATGCTTATCATCGCGAAACACTATCGGCTTGATTTCTCGGCGGAGCATGTTCGGGTCACGATTAACCATGAGAGCCACTCTCCACGCCAGCTGGTGCTGGAAGAGATGGCGCGTCAGCTCGGGCTGGGGATGCGTATAGTGGCGGCAGAGACGGCGTCACTCGATCCGTGGCGTCTGCCGATGCTGGCCGAGTTCACAGGCGGACAGATTGCGGTCATTAACCGTATGGACAGCGAAGGGAACGTGAGCCTGCAGTTTAGCGGCGACGGTGGTCTGGAGACCACGCTGACGCGTGACGCGCTGGGAACGCGTTTAAAAGCGCTCCTGGTGTTGCGCCCACTGGAGTCCACCCCGGATGCCCGCGTCGATGACTACATCAAACCCTACGAGAAAAACTGGTTCTGGCAGCTGGCGCTGAAAGACTGGCGGCGCTACAGCGATATCATGCTGGTCGCGCTGGTGGCTAACGTGCTGGCGCTGTCCGGAATGATTTTCTCGATGCAGGTGTATGACCGCGTGGTGCCGTCGCAGTCGGAAGCGACGCTGTGGGTGCTGTTTGGCGGCGTGATGGTGGCCATTCTGTTCGAGTTCATCATGCGCATGCTGCGGGTGCACATTTCCGATGTCATCGGTAAGCGCGCCGACCTGCGCATCTCCGAGCGCGTGTTTGCCCATGCGTTGCGGATCAAAAACGGCGCGCGCTCAAAATCCACCGGCTCGTTTATCGCGCAGATCCGCGAGCTGGAGTCGGTGCGTGAGCTGATTACCTCAACCACCATTGCGGCGATCTCCGATCTGCCGTTCTTCCTGCTGTTTGTTTTCATTCTGTGGATGATTGGCGGCCCGCTGGTGCTGGTGGTGCTGCTCGCCGTGCCGCTGCTGCTGATCCCCGGCCTGCTGGTACAGCGTCCGCTAGGGAAACTCTCCAGCGAGGGGATGCGTGAATCCGCTATCCGCAACGCAACGCTGGTTGAAGCGGTGCAGGGCATCGAAGATATCAAGCTGATGCGGGCGGAACAGCGTTTCCAGAATCAGTGGAATAACACCAACGACGTCGCGGCAAGCGTCGGCATGAAGCAGCGCTGGCTGACGGGGCTGCTGCTGACCTGGACCCAGGAAGTGCAGTCCATCGTCTATGCCGTGGTTCTGCTGGTGGGCTGTTATCTGGTGATCGCGGGCGACATGACCACCGGTGCGCTGGTGGGGACCTCTATTCTGGCCTCGCGCACCATTGCACCGTTATCACAGATCTCAGGCGTGCTGTCACGCTGGCAGTCGGCAAAAGTGGCGCGCAAGGGGCTGGATGAACTGATGCAGCGTCCGATTGACGACCCGCAGCAGGGCAAAAAGGTGCACAAGGCGCATCTGCGCGGCGACTATGCACTCAACGATGTCGGGTTCTGGTACGACGACGAAGAGAAACTCACGGTGCTGAGTATCAGCAAATTGACGATCCGCGCCGGGGAGCGCATCGCGGTGCTGGGGCGTAACGGTTCGGGCAAGAGCACGCTGCTGCAGGTGCTGGCGGGGATGCAGGAGCCTCAGCAGGGCAGCATCCTGCTGGATGACATTGCGCTAAACCACCTTGATCCGGCCGACGTGCGCCGGGATATGCAGCTGCTGAGCCAGCAGGCGCGGCTGTTCTTTGGCTCCATACGCGACAACATTGTGATGGGCAACCCGCTGGCGACCGATGATGAGATCCATCAGGCGCTGGTGAACAGCGGCGCGCTGGAGTTTGTCCGCAAGCAGAAGATGGGGCTGAACTACATCATCAACGAGGGGGGCGCTGGCTTATCGGGCGGTCAGCGTCAGGCGCTGCTGCTGGCGCGCGCGCTCATCACTTCGCCAAATATTTTGCTGCTGGATGAACCTACCGCCTGGCTGGATGAGATGAGTGAGAAGCACGTTATCCAGCATCTTCATCAGTGGCTGGGCAAGCGTCGTACGCTGGTGGTGGCAACCCACCGACTGCCGATTCTGGAGCTGGTGGACCGTATTATCGTGCTGGAAAACGGCAAGATTGTGATGGACGGTCCTCGCGATGCCATCCTGCGCCAGCACGGAATGGCGGCGCAAAAAACGCCGCAGCGTACCGTCACCCTGAAACCCGCACCGGTGGCTGAGGAGGGCGTAGCATGAATGATTTAACGCGTTATAACAGCCGCCTGAAAGAGCCGCGCCTGCCGCGCTCAACGCTGGTGGCATGGTCGCTGTTTGCGCTGCTGGCGGCGTTCATCATCTGGGCGAGTCTGTTCCAGCTGGATGAAGTGACCACCGGTAGCGGCAAAGTGATCCCGTCCTCCCACGAGCAGGTGATTCAGTCGCTGGAGGGGGGGATTATCCATAGCCTGCTGGTGCGCGAGGGTGATATCGTCGAGCGCGGTCAGCAGCTGGCGCAACTGGACCGCACCAAAACCGAATCCAGCGTGCTGGAGAGTGAATCCCGGCTGAATGCCGCGCTGGCCACCGCCGCACGCCTCAATGCTGAGGTAAACAACACGGCGCTGGTGTTCCCGGATGAGCTGGACGATGACGTTGAACTGGTAAAACAGGAAACGGCGCTGTATCAGTCGCGGCGGGAGAGCCTGGAGAAAGGGTTAGCCGGGCTGCGTCAGGGGGCTGAGCTTGTGCAGCGCGAACTGGCCTTAACCCGCCCGCTGGTGACCCAGGGCGCAGCCAGTAAGGTAGAAGTGTTGCGTCTTGAGCGTCAAAAGAATGAGCTTGAGAGCAAAATCACCGAAATGAAAAACCAGTATTACGTCCGCGCCCGCGAGGAGCTTTCAAAGGCTAACGCGGAAATAGAAGCGCAACGTTCGGTGATGAAAGGGCGCGAGGATTCTCTGACGCGCCTGACCTTTAACGCGCCGGTCCGTGGGATTGTTAAAGATATCGACGTGACCACGGTGGGCGGCGTCATTCCACCCAACGGTAAACTGATGAGCCTGGTGCCGCTTGACGACCAGATGGTGATTGAGGCGAAAATCTCTCCGCGCGACGTGGCGTTTATCCATCCAGGACAGAAGGCGCTGGTAAAAATTACTGCCTATGACTACTCCATTTATGGCGGGCTGGAAGGTGAGGTGACGATGATTTCGCCGGACACGCTGCAGGATGAGGTGAAAAGGGATGTGTATTACTACCGCGTTTATATCCGCACCGACAGTAATCATCTGACCAATAAACAGGGCAAGGAATTTCCGGTTTTCCCCGGCATGATCGCCACCGTGGATATCAAAACGGGAAGCAAAACGATTATGGATTATCTGCTGAAGCCGCTGAACAAAGCGAAAGAGGCGTTGCGGGAAAGATAAAAAGCTGGCGTTCGGGAGACCGGACGCCAGTTAGTTTATACGGTTGTTGTTATAATGTGTGCAGTTCGTCGTTCTTTTGGAACAATATTTATATAGTGCGTAACATAGGCAAAATATAACGCGGCATAATTTTCGACCAGTTCAATAAACGCCGGGTATATCGCCATCCGCCCGTCACCCCGATCTTTCAAATACCCCATCTCCTGGGCTGCCTTGATAATGCGGGTCACATGAATGCGCGAAACAAAAAACTCTTTTGCAAGCGTTGCAGGTGAATATTCAATGGTTGCGCCGTGTGCGGTTTTGTTTTTGACGGCCTGCAGGTAGAGATAGAGCATAATCATGCGCCCGCCGTCTTTATCAATAAAAAGTCCAACTTCAGGCAAGATCTTCCTGAAGGTTAAGCCCCGAAAAAGATATTCCGCCGCCCGGCGGAAGAAATTATTCCGCGAAACGTCATAATCCAGTAAGTTGACATCAATGTTAAACGCGGGGTACAGAATACTGACGGGCACAAATGCGCCGGACATATAGCGTTTCAGTTCTTCCAGTCCTTTTTGCGTGGGGGCAATATTGGTTTTACGTCGATCTTCGGTGCAGCGCCAGGTTTTGATTCGCCCGGTCGTTCGAAGCAGAGTGATTATCGCAATAACGCTGTTAGGACTGGCAATTTTATAACGGGAACATAACTCTTTTATCTCGGAAACCGACTCGGCCTGATTGCCAAAGATGAAACAGCACATCGAGAGGATAATATTGAATCGGGATTCCTGAAGCATGGTTTTGTAAAACAGGGGCTGCTTTTTATAGATGACATCATTGATGGTGTAGTGCTCGCGTATTGCCTCGCCAAATCGGGGGTTATTCTTGATGACATCCCTTCGATGTAGCAAGGCCCTGGATGAGATATGATTATCCATAGCATTTTCTCTTTATTTGAACGAACCGATAAATGAAGGATCCAGTCTTCGTTTCGGAATTTTATTATACCCTGACATAAGAATATTTACCGTCGTTATTTGAAAAGAAAGATATATTTATTGCGCTTATGGATGCGGAAGATGATTAACCCAAAGATGTTCAGGCTCAATCGCAGGATAACAGTATATTAACCATGGCGCGTACTGTAAGATAAATATATGCATCTGGTTAAATGATTGTTGTTAGCTTTTACCTTTAGTTCCGTATTTCTCTCAGAATCGTCTTCTGTCGGAAAGGATCGCCTTTTTGTCTTCAGGAGCAGGCCATGGCCCATCAAAATACGTTCGAAGTTTCTGCCAGCCTTGAGCAAAAATTTGTTATCTCAGCCTGCAGTTTTACCTATCAAGGATACAGCCTTTTTCTAAAGGAGCAGGGGATCACGGCTTCGCAAATCCGATTTAACGGAGAGACGATTGCCCAGGGTGATATTAAGAATATCGTTATAAATCAGTATGCCGAGATATCGGTCTTTCTTGACAATGATGTGGTTAACTTACTGGATACGCTCAAGAAATTGGCTACGTTACTCAATGTGCTGCCGGTTATCCGCACGGTAACGCTCTATGGTCAGATACCCGATAGCTGGCTGTATCGTACGCTTGAAAATATGGTGGATAATAAAAATACGCTCTCCAGGGTACGCGTGGCCACGCTGGTTGATGTCATCAACTGCGTTAAAACGAGTGACGGCCTGCGCCAGGCGCGTTCTCAGTTATTAAGTAAAAAATCGTTTTACTGTGAATATAAAGGCACGATGAAAGGATTAACCCGGCGCGAGCTTGACGTGTTACTGAATTTCTACCGCGGGATTTCCATAAAAGTACAGTGTGAAAGTTTGGGGCTGTCGAACAAAACGCTTTACACTCACCGAAAGGAAGGGGTGAAAAAATTACATCTGATAAAACCCTGGTTAAGCGATCGTAACCTGTTCAGAATGGAAGAGAGTAATCACAAGGATATGCAGGAAGAAGGGCTTTCATCGCGCGAAGTCGAGATCTTTAATGCGTTACTGAGGCGGGAAATATTCCCGGTGTATCAAATTATCACCGACCGCTTTAAAAAAGGGGTGGGCTTTGAAATTTTGTTACGCTGGAACAATAACGGTAAAGTCTTAAAGCCAACCGAGTTTATGACAGACATTTCCAGCGTGGAAATATGGCTGAAAATCACCGCGCTGGTGATCCACGCAGCTGTCTCAGGTATCAATAAATACAATGGTAAATTCTATTTTTCGGTGAATATTCCCCCGCAACTCGCTTCGGGTAACGCCTTGCCGGGCATGGCAAAAAAAGCGACGGGAATGCTCTTACAGCCGCAGTGGGCGTCGAAACTTGTGTTTGAGTTTGCTGAAACCATTGATGTCACAAAAGATAAAACAATCCCGGAAACCATGCAGCGTTTACGCAATACCGGCTGCAGATTATTCCTCGACGATTGTTTCTCAGACCACCATGTGATGTTCCCGGTTCGCCAGGTGCATTTTGACGGATTGAAACTTGATCGCGATATTGTCGAACAGTTTGTCGCCAATGATAATGACTATAATCTGATCAAAACCATTCAGTTCTACAGTGATATAACAGGAAGCGAGTGCGTTGCAGAAGGCGTGGACAGCGAGGAAAAATTTGAAAAACTCGCCGCTTTAGGCATTAAAAGCTTTCAGGGATATTATCTGTCGCGCGCGGTAAAAGAGGATGAATTAGATCGTATGGTGAGATTATTTAGCTAATCCAAAAGGGGCTGGCGGGCATCAGGGCGTGATTTATCCCTTGCTGCCCACCCGCGCAAATTCCGGCTTTTTACATCAAGTATTAAATATCGTCTCGCGTGAAGCCTACCACAATTTCCAGGGTATTGCGGATCACATCGCAGGCTTCAGGTTCTTTCGTTATTTCCAGGGCGTGAACCAGCTGTAAGATAATCTCTTTATTTGAAAGGTTATCACCGCAAAGCATAATGCACCGTATTGCCGATCCTAACACTTCAGCCTCATCAGAAAGATGCGAACCCGCGTTAAGAAAATGCTCGGCCAGTCCCTTATCATGCAGTGCTTCGAAATTATAGGCTTGCTGTATAATCGCTTTGCTCATGGTAGTCACCGTGTTGGTCGTAAATTAGTGTTTTTTGTCGGGCGCAAGAAGCGTGTCTTTTTTAAAAAGTGAACGAATTCGACCAACGTCATAATCCCCGATCACTCTTCCACGATCTTTCGAAACGCCGGTTATGCGCTGACGCACTTCATCTTCAGCGGCAATCAATGCATTTTTGCGTTCATCATTTGACTCAACATTCGCCATCGCAAGGAGCCGATTAGCAAGAGATGCAAAGGTGATAGGCCCGTTTTCCTTGAGGATGGTTAACACGGCCTCGCCAATTAAATCATCTTTAAGTCGTTCAAATTTAGTTCTATGCATAACGTCTATCTCACTCTGCTACGGCCTTGACGCCGTAACATTGGGTTAGTTATCGCGTACTGATAAGTATATTCTCTGTCTCTGCGTAACCAACTTTGTCACTTCACAATCAATTTTCAGGTTAGCGCTCAAAGAAGAGGGCGATGAGACCGTTGTAATGTGCCTTTTCGTGCTCACAGGATGACTCTTCAATGCGTCGCAGAAGCTTTGTACAAATTGTCATTCTGCTCAGTTGTACGTTTTCTTTGATAATTTCACTGACGATCAACCCGAGCGTCTCCTGCTTGGTTGGTATGTTGTTTTTGTTAAAATACAACGTGATAGCGTGTTCTGTTGTCGAAGGCACTGAGTTGCGACGCATCATTTTCCACCGTTATCAAACATTTTCGTAACATCGATGTGATTGAATCTATACCATCCTGGCAAATCTGTACAGAGAAAGTGTACAAGTTTTTCATTTTTGTGAAGAATATATTCTCCTGATTAAGCACACATTTTCAGATTCTCTGCAATACTTTTTCCATACCGAAAAGGAGGGTATTCCATGCAAGACGGTTACTACTGGATAAAGTTCAGGGGCATCGTGCAGAAAGCCCGCTACTCTGACATTCCCGCGACGGATGTAGAGAAGGGCGAGCAGACGAGGGGCGTCTGGCACTTAATGGGAGAGGATATCGAAGTGTGTTCTTCGGCGGAGGCCGTTGTTTTGTCAGAACTTCTGGGAGAGTCTGGAGCAGATATTTATTGAGCGCTAACGCAGCAAGGAAAAAGGCCCCGTGGGGCCTGATATTATTTACGGCCGAGCAGAAGGCCAAGCACCACACCTACTGCACCCGCAGCAATGAGGCCTGACAGCGGATTATTTCTGACCGCTTCCGTTACATCCGAAACGGCATCGCTGGCCTGAGCAGCGTATTTTTTCGCAGCACCTTTCATCTGGTGCTTAGGTGAGTCAACGACATCGCCAAACTGCTGCTGTGCAGAGCCTGCCAGTTCATCAAGTTTGTTTTTCGCTTTGTCGCCCGCGTAGTCGGCATTCTTATCAGCATTAAAATCAGACATTGTTTCCCTCCTTTTGTAGATAGTTTAAGGATAGACCCAGTTTCAGAATTTATGTGCTTTAACCTTAAAAGTGATGCGTTTGGAGGCGTTTTTAGGATATATCTCCCTGTTGGGTAAAGACGGTTCTGAACTTGCAGGCCTTGAATTTATGATAAATGCGACTAAAACATAATCGATGTAAAGGCGAGGTATCCTCGCCTTAATTAACGTTTTAATGTGATATATATTTTCAAGGCAAAGTAAATAAACAATGCTAACGATCTGAATTTTGACAAAAAAACCGCCGAAGCGGGTCTATGTAGTTTTAACCTTTCCTCTTGACCGAGGCTATGAGGAATATCAGTCCGGTATTCATCAGCACTGACACGGCGAGAATACCGAACAGCACTATGTCACTCCAGTTTGTTTCAGTTATGAACCCCACCTTGTCGCTATAAACGTCAAACAGATATTCAAAGGGGAAGACGACGTAAATTACAGAGAAGATAGTCAGAAACGATATGAACTGAATCAGCCATAATCCTGCCTGTTTCGCGGGCGTCCTCATCAGTACACCTGTATCGTGCCATAGGCAAACAAAGAAGCTGTTACGAGCATTTTGGGCGTATCCAATAGCGCTTCTCTAAGGATGTGAAAGTGTGCGGGCGATGGGAGAGTAATACAACCGTTGCTGATTCCGGCCCAACCTGCTGGGTGAAGCCGAAAGTTCCCCCTCGCAACCTCATCAATAAATGTGACGTCATCAATACTCTTATCGTCGCGGTACAGCGCGAACCAGGTGGAATGATCTGACAACGTATATTTTGTGGCGAAATAATCTTTAACGTGGGTACCAATGCTTCGCGGTCTGTCCACAATGTAATATTTACCTAGTGGTAGCGGCCCGATGTTCTTCACAGCGACTGAATCTGGATTATTCCTGTGTTGTCCCGCATTGCCTGAATAAGCAGGGAAAAACCCTATACCTGGGCAGCTCAGATTCGATAACTGGCCGCCATTCAGATGAAAAGTGCAGCGGATCATCTGTCTTTCCACTCGTCAGAAAAAATGATGTTGCCGTCGCAATGTTTCCAGGTGATCTTCTCGTAGCGCAGCGCGATGCTTTCAAGATGGTTATGCTTTTCCATTGCCGGATTTTTAACGTCATGCATCAGCGGACAAATTGACACGACCTTGACGTTCTCCAGCAGCATATTGAAGTACTCCACCTCCTGGCCTGCATCGTTGATCTTGTACCACTTAAACTCGGCAGCTTTGAGTGTCTGTCCTGTCGCGACAGCCTTGTAGAGGTAGGGGCTGGAACTATCGAATTCCTTTTCAAAGACAAGTGCAC
>Ga0268255_10001421_pt1 | contig 14118 bp, 11 predicted proteins | sample AgamicOrMarz_FD_200256 | JGI IMG/M metagenome (GOLD analysis project Ga0268255, IMG submission 200256) | Agave microbial communities from Guanajuato, Mexico - Or.Ma.rz (v2) (version 3) | ecosystem: Host-associated > Plants > Phyllosphere > Phylloplane/Leaf | place: Guanajuato, Mexico...
TTGATGAGATTCGAGTCCTTTTTGCTTAATGAAAAAAGGTTGATATTGCAAACTATCAAAATAAAACTTTTTTATTATAACATTTTCCATTTTATCGCTCTTTTATGTCATCCATATATCATATTAAAGAGGTGGGCCCTTAAGGTTTTCTTTTTATGTCTATGTCTAATATAATAATCACTAGATGATCTTTTTGAATGGAGAATCGTAATTCTAGGTCACGAAAGGAGAAGGATCATGAAGAAAATTATATTTCCTCTTATTGCAGGAATCATGGCTATTACTTTAACAGCTTGTGGTTCAAATGATAAAGGTGCACAATCCAATAATAGTAAAGAGCAAACTAAAACTGCTCAAACCGAGCAACAAGATCAAGAGAAACAGATGAAAGAAATGCAGAAGAAGCTAGATAAGCAAAAAATAGACACCAAGAAAACCGTTGCTATCATCAATAATGAAGAGGTTTTAGGTAGTGACTATAATATGGTACTATCTTCACTACAAATGCAAATGCAACAAATGGGACAAGATCCTACTTCTAAAGAAGCAGCCAAACAAGTGAAAGAACAAACCATCGATAGCTTAGTGGGACAAACGTTGATTCTTCAAGAAGCAGCTAAAAAAGGGTATCAAGCATCAGATGACGAAGTTGAAAAACAACTAGTCAAAATGAAAGAATCGTATAAAGATGATAACAAATTTGAAGAGGCTATGAAACTAGCTGGTTTGGATATGACGACCCTAAAAGCCAAAACTGCTGAGAATATTCAATACATGAAGTACATGGAGAAAGAAATACCAGTAGAAGAAGTAACGGATGAAGAGATTCAAGCCTTTTATGATCAATCAGCTCAGCAAGCAAGTGCCGGTGGTCAAAAACTTCCAAAGCTTGAAGAAGTAAAACCGCAAATTAAGCAACAACTTGAACAACAACAACAACAAAAACAGCTCACTACACTAGTAGAAGAGCTTAAGAAAAATGCTAAAGTTGACATTAAAATCTAATGATTTCAAAACTATGACCCTTTTTGGACGATAACTCGAATAATGGACCCTCACAAAAGGGTGCTCGTTATTCGAGTTTTTTATGTTGTGATATCCTGCCTCCTAATCTACTAAAACATACAAAAAAAGATAAAATCTAGAATAATATGAAGAGTTCTTCTCCTCTAAAAGGGTCACACTTACATAGGGGAGAAGGAGAAAGTGAATCGTCAATCTCGATCTAAAAAGGAGCATATTGGTAGGTTATGTAAGCATTTGCGTTCGTAAGGAGCAGATTTCTTCACAATACCCATACGATATGCTAGACTTTGTTAAAACATAGGGGCAACAAATAAGCAACTATGTTTTCAGGTTTCATATTGTTAGCCAATGGGAAAGATAGTAAGGATAACTTGGAAAGGGAGGAATGAAAAATGGATGTTCCATTCACATCAGAGCAAGTCATTACTCAGATCCAGAAGTTACAGAACCAAGGTGATTCTCTACGTAAAAAAGAGGTAAAACAACTTTATCCTGATTTAATGCGGAGTGCTTTGTATTACTACCCAAGTTGGCAGCATGCCATAGAAGAAAGTAAAGTAGGATAGAATATCTAATTTCCATCAAGACAATTGTTAATATGAGCTCTGCTAACAAAAAGGCTTCGCTCCACGCGAAGTCTTTTTGTCTTGCTGAAGCTACGGGCGGTGCCTGACACCAATTGATTTTATCTTACCTCTTTTTTTCCAAAATAAGTATAATGGAACTTAAGGAGATCTTAAGCAACAACAGAATTTATGTTTGATACCTTCATACGAATAACAATTTAGTATTCTTTACATTTGATTATCTGCACAAGTTAATTCCGATAGTTTAAAATTCATGAGATTTTTTGTTTGTGGCAAGAACCTAATAAATGAGAGTATTTACGACGGATGTAGGCAGCTTCTTTTCGTTCAACTTATGGAGATCATCTGAATGAGAACGAAGGGATGGAAATGTATTTCTGGGATTCTTTTAACAATTCCTCTGTTGAATACACTTCTAAATATGGTTCTAATCCTCTCTACCCCTTGAACTTGCTGCTTTATTTAAAAAATAGATCAAAGGCGATTGTAATCAGCCATACAGTAGCAAGAGTACCAGATAGATATGTAGCAAGATAAAGTAAAATGTCTACCATGATTCCTCCTTTTTTATTTTTAAAGTTTTAGTGGTTTCAACTCCCTTCCTGCTAAGATATAGCCATTATATCAAGGGATTCTTAAAAATTTGTCGAACAATCGGATTTTCACCTATTTGTAAATAGACTGTTATCTTTCCTTAATAAAGGAAACTACAAGACTATTTCTCTGGTTTCGCAAATAAACTCCTTCTTTTCGTAAATTAAGCTATCTTTTTGGCGGATGAGGGAGCCTTAAGTGGAAAAATAAGTCCTAGTGAGCAGCTTATCAGCGGATTATTGATGATATCAGCGAGAACTGGACCATTTTATCAGCGAATCAATTTTTCGATAAAACAAGGAAACCACCCCGAGCCGTAGCAAGCAAAAGGGTGGTTCTCAAAAATAGCTGAGAATTTAGTTATTTAAAAATCCTCTTCCTATGTATCGAATAATCTCTTTTTTTCGCATTTTTTTAATTAATTTTGTTTCTATTTTCCTCATATCTATTGGTGTGAAAAATGGAGCATTATTTTTTAGAATAGATGGTTGAAAAACGATTAGTTCCCCTTTTTCGACTCCTTCCTTCACTTCTTGTACTTGTTCTACGTGAATGCCTTTTTGAATGGGACGCTTTTTAATTGTTCCATTTTGTTGCAATACATAGATGTAGGATTTAGCCTCTTTGTGATTAATAGATGTAAGTGGGACGGTTAGTACGTTATTTAATTCATTTTTAATTATTTTCAGATTGACATGGGCGCCGTTGACTATTTTTTCTTCTGAACCTTCGTTTAATTGGACAGAAAAGTGGTATTGACTTTTCCTATTTACTTTTGGTTGTTCAATAGGGTTCGAAGATATCTCCGTGATGGTACTTTCTTTTTTCTTGCTTAGTGCAGGAGAAGTCACAAAAACCTTCATTCCTTCAGTAATTTCAAGAAGTTCTTCCTCTTCTAGGATTCCTTCAACCTGTTGTTGATCCGACAAAATTGTGATGAGCGGATTTTTTAAATTATGACTTATCTCTTGGACGATTCCTGAAACATTGCTCTTTACAACGAGATTATCCAAAATTTTACCCTCGCTATCAATAAGCGCTTTGTATTTTTCTATTTCGCTTTCAATTCTGCCTTTTTGTAATTCTTTATCATATATTTCGGCATCGATGAACATCATGTCATTAGAAGCATCCTTCTCTTCCTTTTCCAAATCCGCCGAAAGATCGGTTTGTAATGATTCCAATTGCTTTATATTTTCCTCAATACTGCCAAGTTCACTTTCTAACTTTGTGATTTCCACTTTTAGTTTTGCTTTGCTTGACTCAATATTGGCAGAGGAATATTCAAAGAGTGGTGTTCCTACTTGAACTTCTTCTCCTTTTTTTACAAGAAACTCCTGAAACTGTCCATTTTTGTCGTCAAAGTAGACATATTGCTCTTCTGATGGGGTAATGACACCAGTTTTATTTTTGGATCGGATCAAATTTTGTTCCTTTACAGAGGTCCATTCATCTATGTAATTCAAACTCGTTATTTTGTTGTCTTTTTTGAATGTCAGAAAAAGATTCACGGCCAAAAATAATGTGATTAATATAGTAATGGTCCATTTCTTCCAAATCAATGGGAGGCACCTCCTTTATAGTAATACTTCAAATCTTATGTATGAAAAAAGAGCAATTAAAATCCAAATAAATAGATTGAAAGGGATGACAATGAATAGACTAATCATTGTACTTTTTTCTGAAAGAACTTTTATATATATAACTTGAAGAATCATTGACCAAATTTTAAAAAGAGTTATCGTTGAAAAGAAGTTTATGATAAGCTCGTGTTCTGTTAAATATTGAGCGACTACTCCAAAAGAAAAAGGTAACGAATTCTGATCCATTCCAACTAGATGAAAGGGTATACTCATAGCTTGTTCGATTAGATATATAGTCAATATAAACAGCTGCATGATGACTAGTTTTTTATAATCCACGTTAGTAAATACCCAAAAATATAAAGCAGGAAGTAATATTAATATAATAGATATTAATACCCCTTGGATTACTTGACCTATTCCAAATAACGCTTTGATGGTTTCAAACTCAATTGGTGATAATTCATAGATTGTCTTAGAAAGAGATTCATTTCCTATACCGAAATAGGCGCTAATGCCGAATAGGATCAAACTAGTAATCAATAAGAGTGCTGAACGCTTCCAAAATCCCTCGATTTGCTCTGCATCCCTCATTTCGTGAGAGCATATGTACGGTCGATGAAGTCCCCGAAGCAACTGAACGCGAAAATGCATGAAAAATCCTCCGAAAAATTTGTCGTAATTTTGTGAATACACCTATTTTAACCGATAAACGAATTTTGGGGAAACGTAATTCTGCCTAATCTTTTAACAAAGGACTGACGTTCTCTCTAATCTGCTAATCTATTGATGAATCACCATCATTCAGCACCTACTTCCCCCACCTGAAAGGCCCTTACTTAAAAACAGACAAAAAAAAGAGAATGCCATGGTGCATTCTCAATAGAGTATTAACGAATCCAAACACATTTAGAAATGGGTCTCAAATGCCTTATGTTGAAGTATGCGACTATTGCAATTAAGTAGTAAAATATTTGTAAGGAATCGATAAAATCCTATGTACATGTTTTCTAAGTATTGAGTAAAGGTCTACGTAAGGATTTAGGGATTTAGAATGTTTATTGTCCAATAAAAACCTATTATAATCGTTAAGCAGTTTGTCTAGTTCTTGGCTGCAATAGATGGTTTCTTCATTTTGAAGTCCCTTTGTCATTCCTAATTTAATCATTTCGTTTTTTTTCTCTTTAATAGCAGCTTCATATTGTTCTAGTCTCATTGCCGATTACTCCTTATAAAATTTCAGTAAAAATTTTAGTAAAGCTTAGATCCTAATAGAGTTGAAATGAATTATAGCATGTATTAACTGATATGGAATAGATTCGATAAAACAAGTTAAAAGGTGGCAAAAATAGACGAGGTTTGTTGTTTTTCGACAAAAAAGGCCTGTTTTACTCACGCATATGACAGTCCCAAAAGAGTTGAATGACTTTAAGACTAGGTATTTGAACGCCTAATAGGTAGATAGTAAACTAATCTGAAAACTAAAAAAACCGAGTTTCTTCTATTATATATAATTGATAGCATTGTTGATTTGGTTGGGTATGTATGGAAAAAGGGAGGGAGGAAGGACTTATATCAGGCGGAGCCAGAGTTGGTATCAAACCACACGATGTGTACTCGGTGTATTATAAAAAATAAATCTGTTTGCAAAGGCTACTTATTCTTTGTCTTATTTGAAGAATAAGTATAAATGTCTATCTCTCGACTAGTCCTGCGAGGTCACAAGAATTTATGATAAATATGGGGTCCCGCCGATGGCAGGACCCCATACTGTATCGATAACGTACCTAATGACTTGTTATGAAAAATTACCTACTGATGTATTACTAGATTTTTTTAATGAAATTAATCAGAACATCATTAAAGGGATACTTTCTAAGATTATGTATTATGAATTAGGATTAATCATTACTGTTATGAATCGCAGGGGAATTACATTAACTAAACCAGTTGATTTTGAAAAAGTAGTCGATCAGCAAATGATGGAAAATTTAAGTGCATAATTCTCTAAAATCTGACGGAGCGCATTTATTTTAAAATTTCCTCATTATCATAGTTTTTTAAAGCCCATACTACATTATCGTTTGCATAGAGATTGACTTCATCTAAACGTACTTCTACAAAATCCCCGTTTACAAAAGCAGCCCAATGTATATTTTTCTTCGGAATGGAGTTAATACCGTTGATGGATATAATATTATCCTTGGATTCTTCTACGTCAAATGCCCTTTTCGTCACTTCGTATAATGTTTCTCCTTCTTGAAATGAAACTTCTTTTGAAACAATAGTCTCTTTTTTGTCGTTCATAATTCTGAAAGCGCCCGTCGTTTCTATTGCAAGTGTTGGGGAATATACAAAAAAGAGAAAAAGTGGTAAAAATATCGCAATCCTTTTAATAAGCATTTTTTAATCTCCTTTTAGCGTATTTTAGTCATATTGTAAGCAATTTGGCAGAAATTATTTTTTAATTGTTAAATTAAAGGGGTCATTTATAGAGATGCTTTTTTTATCCATTTATCTACAAAGAATTTAAGATTTATCAGGTAGCTGAGAAGATAACTAGGGTGGTTGGAGGTTTTTCGGATTAATTGTGGTGAACCGTATCATAAAAAGGTGGGCAATCGAATAATTTAATAATGTTAATGTACAAAAAACTGCAACCCCTTGGAACATAAAGGGGTTGCAGTTTTTTGTACATAAATTGAGATCCTCAGGATAGCTTGGTTTTGGCCATGTTAGTTTAATATTTTTACTTTTAATTGTTTTACCCCAAAATTAATTGCATCTTGCTCTGAAGGAATAAAGACATCAATTCGATTTCCTTTAATGGCTCCACCAGTATCTCCGGCGGTTGCTTCACCATAGCCTTCTACATAAACTTTACTGCCAAGCGGTATAACATTTGGGTCAACTGCGATGACTTTTGCATTTGGATTTGCTTTAAGGTTTATTCCAGTAGCTGTAGTACCTGAACATCCCTCACATGAAGCCGTATAGGCTGTAGCTTTCACAGTGATTTCCTTTGAACTTGTATTACTAGTTGATGCAGCTTCTACCTCAGGTTCACTTTCCTTTGGTGCCTGCGCTGCAGGCTTTGTAGATGCTGCTTGTGCCGCCGCCTGATTGATTGGTCTTTCTGTTACAACCTTAGTAGTAGTATTTAAACCTTCATAGATTAATAGATTTAATCCAGGATGGATAAGATCAGTATTTAATTTGTTCCATTCTTTAAGTTGCGAAACAGTTACACGATAATCCATTGCAATGTCCCATAGTGTGTCACTATTTTTAACAATATAATGTTTTTCTGGAGCAATGGTTAATACATCCCCGGGGTGAATAAGGTCCGTAGTAAGATGATTCAACTTTTGAATATTTTCTAAAGAAGTATTATTTGCGCGTGATAGATCCCAAAGGGTATCCCCTTTTTTCACTGTTACCGTTGCAGCTTGTACATTAGCACTTACAGTTACTGAGAGTACAGCAACTGCTAAAATTGATATAATTCTTTTAAGCATTCTTTTACCCTCCATGTTCTTTGGTTGCTAAGTTTTTATAATCGTAACATAGAATTTTCTGAAACAAAGAACAGCGAGATGTTAAATTGTTTACATCCAAGGCATTTATATTGCAATAATATTTCTAAACTGAATGAAAATTCAGGAAATAATATTTTCTAAAAGCCCCATTCAAATCAACTAGATTCATTAAAAAGCTGTATAATATAAAGGTATGATTCATATTTGTATGTTACAATTCTAATTTTGGTCATTAAGTTATTAACGCTCTATTTAGGTATTAATTGATGAACTAGACATGTTGTAAGACTAACAAAATAATCAATGGTAAGTTCGCCATAGAAAGGTATCCTTTTATGTCAAAACGTAAAAATTCCATATTGAAACCACTTATTTGGTCACTCCTATCTTTCCTTATTATTTTAGTTATAGTTATTTATGCTTTTGATAAGGATAGGGGCGGGAAACAGTCAACAAAGGTAAACTCTAAACCAGCACACCAAACTTCAACCAATGTACCCACAGAAACAGTTGGAGACAAAAAACAGGAACTGCATGCCTATAGTAGTGAAATATTTTCCCTGGCAAAGGAAGGAAAAGTGGTCACCATCCCTTTTATTTCCGGTAAGACTAAGGCTAAGGAAGTACATAATAAATGGGGAGAACCGAGCCAAACAACGGAAACAGAAAGTAATAGATACGAAGAATATGAAAGTCGTAATGTCGTCATAGGGTATCTGGGTGAGATTGTTTCAGATATCAGGTTATCTGATCCTAAATTACAAAAGATCCGGCAAAATGAAATTAAGATGACAGGTGGCGAACCTGATAAGATTCGGTACTACAAAGATGATACTCATGATCAAATCATTCTAGTTTATCAGGTTAACTCTTTAACTGAGTTAAAGTGGATCTTACCAAGACCAACCGAAGAGGAGCCGAATCCAAAAGTGGACCATATTTCAGTCTATACACAGGTAAAAAATCAAGCGGATCAACCCAATCAACCTGACCCACTAAAGAGCATATCGGACAAGATATCAGATATGAGTTTAGATGAGAAAATTGGGCAAATGATCATCGCAGGTATTTCCAGCACAACCATGGATACAAATACAAAAAACTTACTAACGAAAGACAAGGTTGGCGGGATTATTTTTTATAAGGAGAATTTAGTCAACCCAACGCAAACAGTGCAGCTTGTGAATCAACTGAAGTCTGAAAGTGATCCGAATTTGCCGCTTCTATTAGGAGTGGATCAAGAGGGTGGGCGTGTAACAAGGCTTCCTGGCGGTTTGGTTAATTTCCCACCAAATAAAGAAATTGGCGCTATTAATAATTCTCAGTTTTCCTATAATGTGGGTACGATTTTAGGGAAGGAGTTAAAAGGATTTGGTCTCAATCTTGATTTTGCTCCTGTTCTTGACATCAACAGCAATCCAAAAAACCCGGTTATAGGGGATAGATCATTCGGGAATCATTCTGAAATTGTTAGTAAGCTTGGTATTCAAACCTTTAAAGGTATACAGTCGCAAAAAATTATCACAACAATTAAGCATTTTCCGGGTCATGGTGATACGTCTGTTGATTCCCATCTGGAGCTGCCAATTGTGAATAAAAGCCTTCAGCAACTAAAAGAACTCGAATTAATCCCGTTTGAACGGGCAATCAATAGCGGGGCTGATGTTGTTATGGTTGCCCATATCTTACTGCCCAAACTGGATGCTATTTTTCCATCTTCTATGTCTAAAAATATAATCACAGGGATCTTGAGAAAACAGCTGGACTATAGCGGTGTTGTAATAACTGATGACATGACAATGAAGGCGATTATCGACCATTATACGATTGGCAGGGCTGCAGTTGAATCAGTCAAGGCTGGCAGCGATATTATTTTAGTTGGACATGATTATAATAATATAGTGGAAACCATTTCTTCTTTAAAAATCGCTGTCCAAAAAGGGGAAATTACTGAACAAAGAATAAATGAAAGTGTCAGTAGAATTTTGAAGTTAAAAAAGAAATATGAAATAAATAATGCGGAAGTGAAAGATGTGAATATAGAGGAAATAAACCAATCAATAAATAAACTCCTGGATGATTATTCAAAATAAATTATTCGACAAAAAAGAATAAAGGGTATCCTCACTTTAACATCAAGGTGATACCCTTTTCTTCATGTTTATCTTAAAAAGCAATTATTTAGTTATGCGCCTTTTCTAAGTTTGGCTGTGGCTGTTTTTGAACGATTAAACAGAAACTCTTTTACAGAATTAGTTTGTTGTTTCGCTTTTGCTACGAAGAAAGGGTTCAAAATAATAATCGTTAATACGTTGGCTGATAATCCCCAAAAACCTTCATAAATTCCGTGTGAGCTGCCTGTTCCATAAACGGTAAAGGTAGTTGCCAACCCGACAATCAATCCAATAATGGTTGCCTCTTTCGTTTGGTTTTTCCAGAATAAGCTGATCACAATCGCTGGGAAAATTTGAACCATTCCTGAAACACCTAAAAGCTGCAAAGATACTAGTGCTGTAGGGAATAACAGTCCAAATAATAAAGCAAGACCAATGACCACAAACACCATGGAACGAGTGATGAGCGTTAATTTAGCGCCTTTCACGTTGGGATTGATTAAATCACGATAGATGTTGTTCGCAAATAAGTTGGACGCACCGATAGCCATGATCGAGCATGGAATGAGAGATGCTAAGGCAATCGTTGAATAAGCTAGCCCTTGTCCAATACCGCCGTATGAAACTTGAATGAGATTTAAAAACGCAAACCTTGGATTGCTTCCTTCCGGCAACACATGGAAAGCCACAAAGCCAAGGAAAATAACTAGGATTAAGACAATGTTATATAAAGGCAGGAACATGGCATTCTTTCGAACGGCATCCGCACTTTTCGCTGTAAATACGCCTGTTGCTCCATGAGCCCACATAAATAATGCTAAGGCAGAAACAAGTGAAGCAGTCATAAACCATGGAATGCCTTTCGGGCCGGCTGAAGGAATCGTCAGTAATTGTGGTGATTCCTTCACAAGAGTATCAATCATCGGACTCCAGCCGCCAAAATGGATGATCGGCAGAGAAACCACTAGGAATAACATAATCGCCCAAACGAGTACATCTTTAATGATGGCTGTATAGGTAGGGCCTTTGATTCCGCTAAAGAAGGTAAAAAGGGCCACAAGCAGGAATGATGTAATCACGACTACCTTGACATTAATAAAACCTGTTCCAGCTACTTGAAGCGTATCTTGAATCCCGGCTAACTGCAGATCAATATACGGGATGAGCATTAATACGCCGACAATAGCGATTATAGAAGAAAGAAGTTTACTGCCAAAACGCTCTCGCGCATAATCGGCTAGTGTGGTCAGCTTAAATTGATTCGCTACTTTCCATAGTTTTGGAAGGTAAAAGTAAGAAACAAAATAGGCTAAAATACAATAAGGAATTGCAAAGAATGCAAGACTTCCTCCAGCATAGGCTGTACTTGTTAGTCCTAAAAATGTATAGGCTGTATATAAATCTGCTCCTACTAAAAACCAAACCAGCAATCCGCCAAAGCGTCTGCCGCCAACAGACCATTCCTCCACGGAACTTCGGGAGGATTTATTTCGCCCAGCTATAAATCCTATCAATACAACGGTTAAGACAATGAATACTGTGATTAACAAAGCTGTCAAATTTCCCTGCATTAGTCAAGACTCCCTTCTGATTTCTGTAGTTGATAAATCCCAAATGTGCATAATGGTGTTAAAACGATCCATAGAAACAGCCAAAATTGAAGGAACGGTAATCCTAAAACAATCGGGTCGATGCGATTGACGAAAGGTAGGACCGCTAACTGAGAAATAAAAGGGAGTATAATCAATACTATTTTGATGAATTTTTTGCCCATATGAAGAACCTCCTGCTTGATCATAGTAGTTTTTTACTATAAACGAATAGTAATATTGTTTCGCCAATAGTATTGTTAAATAATTTTTACATGTACGTAATAGTAACAATTTTGGAAGGAGATTACAAGAGAATTTTTTAATTATTTATAAAATTCAAATTAACAAACTATTAATTTTTACACTTATTTAAAAAAGAAGAGCTAACCTCACAAGTAATAATCTCCTTGTGGGGTTAGCCCTCTTTCTTACATTAATTAAATTTTCCAACTGCTAAATTAAATAAAGTTACCATTTTTTAGTCTTCAAGCTGGAACGTTTGGCTGAAATGGACCTTTCCGTTCTCATCGCGGATTTCCACGCCTGCTTGATTTTTTGCTGGGTCTACATGGAACACACCGAAGTTGAAGAAATTACCTTCCGCATACAAGCGTTCAGGGCCGAAGGTAGGATCCAGTGTACCAGGATTGATTTTTACTGCTCCAATTGGACCGCTGATTAATTCGTGATAATCTGTTTTGCCGTCATGATTGGCATCATATTTGATGACTTCGGCAAAATGGACATCGGTTGTGACAAAATAAACGTTTTTGATTCCTTTTTCAATAATAAAATCAGAGATTTTTTTAAACTCGTTCTCATATCCTGTTACATCATTAGGATTTACTTGATTTCCATTTGCCCATCCATCCCTGGCAGTTGCCTTTCCGGTCGGAACGGAGATTGGCACGGAAGTCGCTACAAATTTAACCTTGGCATCTGATTCAAGAAGCTGTTGTTCCAGCCATTTTACTTGTTCTTCGCCGAGCATTGTTTTATCCGGTCCATCTGCCATGGTGTTTGGAGAGCGGTAGCCACGGTTGTTAAGAATGATCATATCCATTGCATTACCCCAAGAATACTTGTGATAAAGCTTGTCCGCAGAACTGCGTTCACTTGAAATTGGCCAATAATCCTTAAACGCACTCAACCCAGATGGAGTCAACGGCTGGGAAGGACCTGAAAAGTCATTGGTCACTTCATGATCATCCCATATAGCAAACGTTCCTGTTTTCTGTAAAAGGCCGCGTAATCCCGCATCCGTACGGTTCTCCTTATATTTCGCCCAGAAATCCTGAACGGTTTGAGAAGGAGGGTTAGGCACAGCCGGTGTCTTATTATCAGCATAGATAGTATCCCCGCTGAACAGGAAGAAGTCGGGATTTAAAGATGACATGGCTTTGAAAGATTTAAAGGGCGGAATTTCTCCTTGGCCGCCAGTATCTCCGCCCCATACTACTGTCATTGGTTTTAAGCTGTTTTGTTCAGGGGCTGTTTTGAATTCTCCATTAACAGCATAGTGGCTGGACACGGCATGTGCGCGATAATAATAGGTAGTATCCGGCTTCAATCCGTTGATCTCTACATTTACCGTATAATCATGCTCGTCAACAGAAGGGCTTGTTTTGACGATTGTATCGTGTTTAAAACTACTGTCAGTGGAAATTTCAAACTGAACTTTTGCAGCTTCATTGGTTCGTGCCCATAAAATCGCCGACGAATCCGTTACATCCCCGCTTGCTACACCATGTGAAATAAACGGCTTGTCCAGTAAATCAACAAGCTGGTCAGTATTGTTTGTGAACTCTCCGTCCACACCAAGGGAAAGCAAGGAAACCATATCGTCCTGAGCATTGACTGTCCATGGATGCACTAGAAGCTGATTCTGATGAGCGGCTTCCATTAGTTTCGGAACAACAAGTTCCTTACTAGGACCTACGCCGGCAGCATAGTCAGAGATACGTTTCATTTCCTGATAAACATCCTTGCCTGCCAGCATGCTTCCTGTATACAGTTGAATCAGCCTTACATTAGGGGCTAGAGTTTTTAATTTACGAAGGCTTTCCTCGCTAAATGATTCAAGAAAAAGCTTTTTGTCATCAAGTACATTAGTTTTTTTCAAGATTTCAATTACGTTCTCTTCCATCCCTGGATAAACGTTTGGCGCTTTTGTTTCCATATAAAGGCCGACTTTTCCGTTACCATGTTTTTTGACAAATTCAATTGCTTCCTCAAGCGTTGGAACATGCTGTCCGATGTACTCTGTTTTTGCCTTATCCGGATATGCTTTATTGAACCATGACCCTGCATCCAGGCGGTTGATTTCTTCAAGAGTGAAATCTTTTACCCTCCATGGTGCGCGGTCTGGGTAAAGTTCCTTTGCATTGGTAGTTCTCGCCAAGGTTTCATCATGCATGGCGATCAATTGGCCATCCTTCGTCATCTGTAAATCAAATTCTACATAATCCGCCTTCATCGTCATCGCCTGCTTATAGGCGGCGAGTGTATGTTCTGGGCCGTAGGCAGATGCCCCGCGATGAGCAATTACTGCTACATCAGAGGTAAGCGGTCGTAAGGTCGATTGTCCATTATCTGTAGCCGTGCTTTGAATGGGATGGGCGAAAACAGCGTAAGGAGCCGCTGCTGTTACCGAAAGTGACAGACAAGCTAATCCGGCTATTAAACTCTTTTTCATTTTCAATTCATCTCCTATAAGTTTATGTATTTCAATTTAAAAGTATAGGAGAATTGTAAAGCCATAATTGACAGAATGTTAATATTTAGTAAAACTCACAAAAATAGTACCTTGTTCTTATAATTAAAGATTGAAAATAGACTATTTTTACAGGGATAATTACCTATAAACGTTTAAAGAGCATGTGCCTTTCAAAAAGAGGATAGGAAAGTTAAAAAGAAGTTCATTGTTATTTAAACATACAAACAAGGGCACCATGCTAATGAGGGAAGATGGTGCCCTTGTCGGGGAATATTCCACGTAAGGAGCTATGGCTTCGTTTTATCATTTTTTGTCCGATGCGCGGCCCAGACGATCAGTCCTACGAGGATCATTAAGCCTCCTGTCA
>Ga0268255_10001422_pt1 | contig 14115 bp, 13 predicted proteins | sample AgamicOrMarz_FD_200256 | JGI IMG/M metagenome (GOLD analysis project Ga0268255, IMG submission 200256) | Agave microbial communities from Guanajuato, Mexico - Or.Ma.rz (v2) (version 3) | ecosystem: Host-associated > Plants > Phyllosphere > Phylloplane/Leaf | place: Guanajuato, Mexico...
ACGTGCGTATCCGCCAGGCCATTGCCTATTCCCTAGACTATGGGCAAATGGTTACGGCCTTATCCAACGGCACGTCCGAACCCAACAACTCAGCCATTCCACAAACCAGCCCCTTCTACAGTACCACGGCCAGGCAGGGCTATCGCTACGATCCGCAAGAAGCCCAGCGATTGCTAAAAGAAGCCGGCTATCAAGGCCAGCCGATCAAGATGATCGTCAACAAGCGCTATACGCAAATGTTTGACATGGGGCTGCTCAGCCAGGCTATGGCCCAGGCCAGTGGCTTGAACATCCAGATGGAAACCCTGGAGTGGGGCACCCAGTTGGAGCGTTACCAGAGCGGCAACTACCAGATGATGGCGTTCTCGTATTCCTCGCGTCTGGACCCGGCCCTGAGCTTCGATTCGCTGATGGGAGACAAGACCAAGGAACCCCGCAAGGTCTGGGACAACCCCCAGGCGCAAGGCCTGCTGCGTGAAGCGGTGCGCCAGAGCGACCCGGCCAGGCGCCAGGAACTCTTCGATCAACTGCACCGGATGATGATTCACGATACTCCGATGGTCATCATTTATAACGGCACGGTCGCCGCCGCGCTGCGTGATAACGTCAAGGGCTTCCACTCCTGGCCGGTCTCATCGCCACGGTTGTGGGGCGTCAGCCTCGCGGCCCAGTAAAGCGGAGTCTGAACATGTTGCGTCTTATCCTGCAAAAGCTCGGGATGGCGATACCGACCCTGCTGCTGATCTCGGTGATGGTGTTCGCGCTGATCCGCCTCATCCCGGGCGATCCGGCACTGCTGATGCTCGGTGACATGGCCGACCCCCAGAGCCTGGCCGATATGCGCCGCACGCTGGGGCTGGATCACTCACTGGTCACGCAGTTCTTGATCTGGTTCAAGGCGGTGCTGAGTTTCGACCTGGGCACCTCCATCAGTACCAAGCAGGCGGTGCTGCCGTTGATGCTCGACCGCTTCGCCGTCAGCGCGACCATCGTGCTGGTGGCGGTGCTGCTGGCCACGGTGATTGCCGTGCCGGTCGGCCTGATCGCAGCGTGGAAACAGAACAGCCCGATCGATCTGGGGCTGGTCACTGTGGCGACCTTGTTGCTGTCGATTCCCAGTTTCTGGCTCGGTCTGCTGTTGCTCAATACCTTCGGCATCCAACTGGGCTGGTTGCCGGTGGTGGGCTACGTGAGCTTTTCCCAGGCGCCCTGGCAGGCCATGAGCTATATGGTTCTGCCGGTGGTGACCCTGACCCTGGTGGAAGTCGGCGCGATTACCCGTATGGCCCGGGCCAGCACCATCGAGGTGTTGCGCCTGGAGTACATCGCCCATGCCCGGGCCAAGGGTTTGTCGGAGCGTGCGGTGTTGTGCCGGCACGCCTTGCCGAATGCCTTTGCCCCGACCTGGACCCTGGTCGGCCTGATCCTGGGAAATCTGCTGGGCGGCATCGCGGTATTGGAAACGGTGTTCACGCTGCCAGGCATCGGCCGCTTGATGGTGGACGCGATTTTCGCTCGTGACTACCCGGTGCTCCAAGGCTGCCTGTTGCTGATCACCTTCATCTATGTGCTGGTCAACCTGTGCGTGGATCTGCTCTATCCGCTGTTCGATCCAAGGGTGAAATTATGAGTTCCGATATCCCGGCGGCGCTGGTCGCTCCGGCCCCGGCCAGGCGACCACGGGCCTGGCCTCCGGCCAACGCATTGATCGGCGGCGGATTGTTGCTGGTTTTGATCGTCCTGGCCCTGATGGGGCTGGTGTGGTCGCCGTTCGATCCGCTGAAGATCGATCTGCTGTCGCGCTTTCAGGGGCCGTCGGCGACTCACTGGCTGGGTACCGACGAGTTCGGGCGCGATGTGTTCAGTCGGTTGTTGATCGGTGCGCGTACCAGCCTGTGGATCAGCCTGCTGACGGTCAGCGTCGCGGTGCTGGCCGGCACGTTGATCGGTATGTTGGCCGGTTATCTGCGTGGCTGGACCGACCGCCTCCTGATGATGTTCAACGATGCCTTGCTGGCGTTCCCCGGAATTCTCATGGCCCTGGGCATCATGGCGATCATTGGTGCCAGCAAGTACGGCATCGTCCTGGCCCTGGGCATCGCCTATACGCCTTCGGTGGTGCGCGTGGTGCGCGGGACCGTGCTGTCCTTGCGGGAGCTGGAATACATCGAAGCCTCGCGGGTGATCGGCAACTCCGAGCTGTACACCATGCTGCGGCATATCGCGCCCAACTGCCTGGCACCGTTGTGCGTGCTCGCCACCAGCATGTTCGGCTGGGCGCTGTTGTCGGAGAGCGCCTTGAGCTTTCTCGGCCTGGGCGTGCCACCGCCTGCGGCGACCTGGGGGAACATGTTGGCCTCCAGCCGGCCCTACATCGCCTCGGCGCCATGGCTGGGCGTGTTTCCCGGGCTGTTTATCTGCGTGACCCTGTTGGCGATCAACCTGTTTGGCGATGCATTGCGTGATCGTCTCGACCCCCGGATGAGGAAGTGAACATGTCCGCTGATCCTGTTCTGTTGAGTGTTGAAAACCTTAAGATTCGCGTGGGCGACCATGGACACCTGGCGGTCGACGATCTCAGCTTCAGTATCGCGCCGGGCGAAATCGTTGCGCTGGTGGGCGAGTCCGGCAGCGGAAAAACCATGGCCGCCCGGGCTGCCATAGGCTTGTTGCCACTGCCGATGCAGGTATGCGGCGGGCGCCTGGATTTCATGGGGCGCGATCTGGCGAGCATCAGCGGCGAAGAGTTGCGGTCTATCCGCGGGGCGAGGATCGGCATGGTGTTCCAGGAACCCATGGTCTCGCTCAACCCGGCGCTCAAGATCGGCCAGCAAATGAGCGAAGCTCTCAAGCTGCACACCGACCTGGATGCCGCACAGATCCGTGAACGCTGCCTCACCATGTTGCAGCGCATCGGCATCAAGGATGCCGAGGGTTGCCTGGAGTCCTATCCGCATCAGTTCTCTGGAGGAATGCGGCAACGGATCATGCTGGCCTCGGTGATGCTGCTGCGTCCGGCCCTGTTGATCGCGGACGAGCCAACCACCGCCCTCGATTGCCTGGCACAACTGGACGTGATCGAACTGATGCTCGAGCTGACACGGGAGCAGGGCACGGCCATTCTGTTCATCAGCCATGACCTTTCGTTGGTGGCGCGTTATGCCCACAAGGTGGTGGTGATGCGGCATGGGAAGGCGGTGGAACAGGGCAGCATCGACGAGGTGCTGCTGGCGCCCAAGGCCGAGTACACCCGACAATTGCTGGAGGCCTTGCCGCGCCGTGGCGTGCTGGCGCCCCTGCCCGCCAATGACGGGCCATTGGTGGAGGTCGACCAGGTGAGCATCGAGCACCCTGGGGTCGCCTCTTTCTGGGGTAAACGAAGGCACAACCGGGTGGTGCACAGCGCCAGCCTGACGATCGCTCCGGGCGAAACCCTGGCGCTGGTCGGGGGCAGTGGATCGGGCAAGACCACCCTCGGTCGTTCGTTGGTGGGCTTGATCAAGCCATGCGCCGGCGCCATACGCTTCAAGGGCGCGGATATCCTCAAGGCCGCCAACCGTACGCATCGCCTGCAATGCCAGATGATCTTCCAAGACCCCTATTCGTCCCTCAATCCACGGATGAAAATCGGTGAGATTCTCGTCGAACCGCTGCGCCACGAGTCTGACCTGAACGCGGCACAGCGCCGTGAACGGATGCGCCAGACCCTTGAAGACATCGGCCTGGGCGAGTCATTCATCGAGCGCTTTCCCCATCAGTTGTCCGGTGGTCAACGCCAGCGCGTGGCCATCGGCCGCGCACTGGTGCGTCACCCGCAACTGGTCATTGCCGATGAGCCGATCTCTGCGCTGGACATGACGATCCAGAAACAGATTCTCGAACTGTTCGAGCGCCTCCAGGCGCAGTACGGATTCGCCTGCCTGTTCATTTCCCATGACCTGGCGGCGGTGGAGCGCATCGCCCATCGCGTGGCCGTGATGCATCAGGGCCATGTAGTGGAGGTAGGGCCACGCGAGCAGATATTTGACCATCCGCAGCACCCGTATACCCGGCAGCTGCTGGCTGCCGCCAGCCCGCTGGAGAAGCTTGAGAGCGGCGGCTACCGAATACGACCAGCCGTTTAACCCCCCTCGGTTTCATCGAGCGCGCAGGTTTGAAGCCAGCGCGAGGGGGAATGTCGTGCCCAGAAAAACAATAAGACCACTCACTACAACGACTGCCAGGAGCCGAATCATGCACCACAACAACCTTAACCTGATTTTGAAGAGCGTTGGTCTGATGGGCGGGGGGCTGTGCTGCGCTGCGGCCCAGGCTGAATTCCTGAAGGACAGCAAGGCCGATCTGGAGCTGAAGAATTACTACTTCAACCGCGACTACCGCGAGGACGCGGGGCAATCCAAGCGCGAGGAATGGGCCCAGGGGTTCATCCTCAATCTGAAGTCGGGTTTTACCGAGGGCACGGTGGGCTTCGGGGTCGACGCGGTGGGCATGCTGGGCCTGAAGCTCGACTCCAGCCCTGACCGCTCGGGCACTGGCCTGTTGTCCCGGGATAACGATGCGACCCCGGGTAAGCCGAGCTATTCCAAGCGTGCCCATGATGAGTACTCCAAGCTCGGCGTGACCGCCAAGATGCGCATGGCCAAGAGTGAACTGCGCAGTGGCTACCTGTTGCCAGACCTGCCGACGCTGCAGCCCAACACCAGCCGCCTGTTCCCGCAGACCTTCCGTGGCACCCAGGTGACATCGGCGGACATCGCCGGGTTGACGTTGATAGGCGGGCAGATCGACCAGACCCGGCAACGCGAGTCCACCGAATATGAAGACATGGGCTTGACCAGCCAGAGCGGTGCCTACAAGAGCAGCGCCAAAAGTGATCAGTTCCGCTTTGCCGGAGGCGATTACAAGCTCACGCCCAACATGACCCTGACGTATCACTTCGCTCAGTTGGAAGACATCTACCAGCAGCACTACGTGGGCCTGAAAAACAGCTTCGCGCTGGGGGGCGGTACGCTCAAGACCGACATCCGTTATTTCGACGCGGACAAGGCCGGTGCCGGGCTGGCAGGCCAGGTGGACAACCGGGCGTTGAGCACACGGGCGATGTACAGCTTCAAGGGCCACAGCATCGGCGGGGGTTATCAGGAGCAGTATGGGGAAACGCCGTTCACGTACGTCGACGGGACCAATACGTATCTGTTCTCCGAGTATCAACTGAGCAACTTTTCCCAGACCAACGAGCGGGTCTGGCATGCCCGGTATGACTTCGATTTTGCCGCCCTGGGAGTTCCCGGCCTGACGTTCTCTACCCGCTGGGCCAAGGGCGACCAGGCTGAGGTGAAAGGGTTTACGGGGGAGGGCCGTGAATGGGAACGGGATATCGACCTGGGGTATGTGTTCCAGTCCGGCACGTTGAAAGGCGTTTCATTGCGCTGGAGAAACGGGCTCAGCAAGGCGAACTACCTGCGCGACATGAATGAAAACCGACTGATCGTCGGTTACACCGTGGCGCTCTGGTAATGAACGTTCGCGAGTGGTGCGCGGCGGGTGTTCCTGGAGGACAGGCGCTTTGGCTGGCGGTTCCTGCGCTAGCCCTTGTTGCGCGCCACTCGCAACTTGCTGGCCACATCGAGGTGTCGATGCAGCAGCGTCGACGCCCACTCATTGTCACCTTGTTCCAGGGCATCGAGGATCGCCAGGTGTTCCCGGCAGGAAACCCTGACCCGCTCCACATTACTGACGGTATGGAACTCGGTCAGGCGTCGCAGATGATTCTGTTGCTGGATCGCTTGCAGGATGTAGCCATTGCCGGAAGCCGCCGCCAGCAGTTCGTGGAACTCGGCGTTGTATTCGATAAAGCGTTGGCCGTCCACCTTGCCTTCCAGCAGCTCCATCTGCCGCTCGCGACAGCGACGGAACTGTTCGGCGTTGATCTTGAACGTCGGCTCCAGCAGTCCCGCCGGTTCCAGGAGCATGCGAAAGCGATAGCTCTCGAATCGGGTCTGCGGACTGTTCAAGGTCGGCAGGAACTGCCAGCCGTGGCCGTGCTTGCGTTGCATCACGCCTTCGTCGGACAGCCGCAACAGGCAGCGACGCAGCACGCTTTTCCCCACGCCATAGCGGCGCAGCAGATCGCTCTCGGAAATGTGATCGGGCAGCGCCTGGTTCAGGCGGTCGTCAATCAGCCGCGTGTACAGCTGATCTTCTTCGTTTTGCAACTTGCCGACCTGCTGCGCCAGGCCATCGTTGGCTTGCAGCGGTACGCGAAAGCCTTGCTGGGGCAATGGCTCGATGGCCTGTTGTTCGGCCAGGTACGACAGCGCGCTACGGATCGGCGAGCGCGACACGCCCAGGCGCTGAGCCAGCTCCACTTCCTTGAGGTGCATACCGGGTTGCAGGTCGCCGCTGGCGATAGCGGAAAGAATCTGGCCGGCGACTTTGGTCTGCAGCGAGGTCAGTGGGGGCATGGCGGGTGGTCGCTCCTTTGGCAGGGGAGGCAAGGATAACCGGAAACTGAATTATAGGGGGCTCAAATACATCCGGGCCGAAGAAAACAAATCGTTATCTGCATTATTTGAAATACAAAAACATTATCGAGGATCCATCATGACGTACATTCCGCTGCCCAGAGCCTTGCCCCATGAGCGAGGCGTAGATCCGGCCGGGGTTGTCGACTTCCTGCAAGCGGTCGCCGAAGCGGGTCTGGAGCTGCACAGTTTCCTGCTCTATCGCCAGGGTGCGGTGGTGCTCGAGGCGTTCTGGGGCCCTTATTCGGCGCAGCGCATGCATGTGCAGCACTCGGCCACCAAGAGCTGGACGGCGACGGCCGTCGGCCTGTTGATCGATGATGGCCGCCTTGCGCTCGATGAAAAGGTGGTCAGCTTTTTCCCCGAATCCTGTCCACAGCCGATCAGCGCCAACCTCGCCGCCATGACCGTGGAGGACCTGCTGACCATGCGCACCGGCCACAAGCGCGGCATCTCTGGCGGCGACTGGCGCAACCTGCAAAGCAGTTGGGTCCAGGCGTTTCTCAACGAGCCGGTGGACGAGCCACCGGGTCAATCCTTCATCTACAGCAGTGCCTCCAGTTTCATGCTGTCGGCCATTGTCACCCAGGTCAGCGGCCAGACCGTGCATGCCCTTCTCCAGGAGCGCGTGCTGGACCACCTGGGGGTTGATCAACTGGCCTGGGACCTGGCCCCGGGGGGCTTCAATTCCGGCGGCAATGGCTTGAGCTGCACCAGCGAGGATTCGCTGAAGTTCGGTGTGCTGCACCTGAACCAGGGGCAGTGGTACGGCCGGCAACTGCTGTCAGCGCAATGGGTCGCCGAGGCCACGCGCAATCAGGTAGAGGACGTCTGGATGGGCGAGTTCGACGGCAAGCAGTACCTGCCACGGGACAAGAACAGCCCCAACAGTGCCCAGCGTGAAGGCTATGGATACCAATGGTGGATGACCGAGCGCGGTGGTTATTACGCTTCCGGGGTGTTCGGCCAGCAATGCATGGTCCTGCCGGACAAGGACACGGTGATTGTCTTCACCTGTGGCCTTCGCCTGGGAGAGAAGCGCCTGCACTCAGCCTTGTGGCAGCACCTGTACCCGGCATTGGGACGCCATGCGGCTGACCCGCTGGCCGATCAGGCAAAACTCGACACCCTGGTCGCAGGCCTGCATCTACCGACGTTGCAAGGCCTGAACAGCTCACCCGCCAGCAGCGCCTTGCAAGGTCGTTTTGCCGTGCAGCCCAACGAAGACGGCGTGTTGGAGATAGGGTTCGATTTTCAGGACGGGCACTGCGACTTCACCCTGCTCGATCACCGTGGCACGCATCACGTGCGGGCTGGCTTCGAGCAGCCGATCGAGACGCTCACCAGCATCACGGGCAATTACCTGCATCACCAATATCAGCCAGAGCAGACCCCGGTGATCGCCCGGGCTTGCTGGGGCGCCGAAGGCGAGTTGCTGATGGATTGGCGTTTCGTGGAAACCGCGTTCGGCGACTACGTCAGGTGCCAGGTGCACGACGGCCGCTTGCGCTTTGATCGGGGCGTGAACACCAATGCCGGCGCCTTGCAGCGTCCAACCCTGACTGGAACACGAATCCAGCCCTCCAAGGAGTACAACCAATGACATCGTCCTTCTGGGCACCCTTTACCGCGATGCGCCCCTTCAACCGTCAGCCAATGCTGTTCGATCGCGCCGCGGGCATGCATTACACCACGACCGATGGGCGCGAGGTGCTCGACGCCATGGCCGGGTTGTGGTGCGTTAACGCAGGCCACGGTCAGCCCCGGATCGTTGAAGCGATCCGCGAAGCGGCGGGGCGCCTGGATTTCGTCTCTTCGTTCAAGATGAGCCATCCGGCGGCGCTGAGCCTGGCGGACCGCCTCGTTGCAATCGCCCCGGTCGGGCTGGACAAGGTGTTCTTCACCAACTCCGGCTCCGAAGCCGTGGATACCGCGTTGAAAATCGCCCGGGCCTATCACCAGGCGCGAGGCGATTGCCGTCGCACCAAGCTGATCGGTCGAGCCAAGGGCTACCACGGCATGGGGTTCGGCGGACTCTCGGTCTCAGGCATCGGTCGGCAGAAACGCGATTTCGGCCCGTTGCTCGGCGACGTGGCGCACCTGCCATTGCCCTACGATGCAGGCTTGCGCTTCAGCCGCGGCCAGCCGGAGCAAGGCGCGCATTATGCGGACGCCTTGCTGCAACTGCTGGAGGTGCATGACCCGGCCACGGTGGCGGCGGTGATCGTCGAGCCGGTGACCGGTTCCGGCGGCGTGTACGCGCCACCTGTGGGCTACCTGAAAAAATTGCGGGAGATATGTGACCGTCATGGTGTGCTGCTGATTTTCGACGAGGTCATCACCGGCTTTGGCCGCGTCGGCCAGTCGTTTGCCGCCCAGGCCTTTGGCGTGACTCCTGACCTGATGACCCTGGCCAAGGGCCTGACCAACGGTGCCGTGCCAATGGGTGGTGTGCTCGTCAGCGGCGCGGTATACGAGGCGTTCATGCAGGGGCCGGAGCAAGCCATCGAACTGATGCATGGCTATACCTATTCCGCCCACCCGCTGGCATGTGCCGCGGGCCTGGCAACGCTGGATGTGCATGAGGAACTGGGCATCAATGCCCACGTCCAGCAGATCGCGCCGGTCTGGCAGAATGCGGCGTTGGCGCTGCGGGGGCATCCGTTGGTGATGGATGTGCGCGCCATCGGCCTGCTCTGCGCCGTGGAGCTCCATCCTCGCGGCGAGGCGCCTGGCGCAAGAGCGGTAGAAGTGGCCCAGCGCTGTTTCGACGCCGGTGTGCTGGTCCGTGCTTCGGGCGAAAACATCGTGCTGTCGCCACCGCTGATCATTGACGAGGAGCAGATCGCCTTCGTGTTCGACACCTTGTCCAAGGCGTTGGAGGCGACTCGATGAATCATCTGGATTTCTACATCGACGGGACCTGGGTCAGGTCCCTGGGTAACGACACCTTGCCGGTGATCGACCCGTCCACCGAACGCACCCTCGCTACCATCAGCCTCGGCACCAGGGCTGATCTCGACCGCGCCGTGGCGGCGGCTCGCCGCGCATTCGAGGACTACGGCCAGTGGTCTCGCGAGCAGCGCCTGGAGCTGCTGAGGGCGATTATCGACGGGTATCGCCAGCACAGCGAAGCGTTGGCGCAGTGCGTGCACCAGGAGATGGGCGCGCCGCTGTCCCTGGCCCGAAACGCCCACGTGCCGGCGGGCCTGGGCCACCTGCAGCGGGCATATGAAATCCTTGAGACCTATGAGTTCGACCGGTTCCATGGCAGCACCTTGATCACCCGTGAACCCATTGGCGTGTGCGGCATGATCACTCCCTGGAACTGGCCCCTGAACCAGCTCACCTGCAAACTGGCGCCGGCGCTGGCAGCGGGCTGTACCGTTGTGCTCAAGCCAAGCGAAAAGGCGCCGCTGTCAGCGATGCTCCTGGCCGATATTATCCACCAGGCCGGCGTGCCCAAGGGAGTGTTCAACCTCGTCAATGGCGACGGGCCGACCTTGGGGGATGGTATCGCGCGGCACGGCGGTATCGACATGGTTTCGTTCACGGGTTCCACCGGCGCGGGGATTGCCGTGGCGAAGGCTGCAGCGAACACCGTCAAGCGCGTATCCCAGGAGCTGGGTGGCAAGTCGGCGAACCTGATTCTCGCCGATGCCGATATTGAAGCGGCGGTCCGTCACGGGGTCAGCAGTTGTTTTCGCAACAGCGGCCAGTCATGCAACGCGCCGACGCGGATGCTGGTACCTCGTGCTGTCCAGGAGCAGGCGATAGAGATTGCCCGCAAGGTCGCGGCTGACATTTGCTTCGACGACAGCAACCCGGCCACCGCCATGGGCCCTCTGGCCAACCAGGCGCAGTTCGATCGGGTACAAACGCTCCTGGCCGAGGTGCAAGGCCTACAGCTGGTGTGCGGTGGCGTGGGGCGCCCGGAAGACATGACCACCGGGTTCTACATCAGGCCGACGGTATTCGCGAACGTGCAGCCCGACCTGCCCATCGCCAGGGAGGAAATATTCGGCCCCGTGCTGGTGATCATCCCTTACGACACGGAAGAACAAGCCATTGCCATCGCCAATGACAGTCCCTACGGGCTCTCGGGCTATGTGAGCGCCGGGACGTTGGAGCGTGCCCGCGACGTGGCCCGACGGCTGCGTACGGGCATGGTCCATCTCAATGGTTCCAAGGCTGACAATGGCGCACCGTTTGGCGGGTACAAGCAATCAGGTAATGGACGGGAGTGGGGGGTGTACGGACTTGAAGAGTATTTGGAGCTCAAATCCGTTTTCGGCTACCGGATCGAATGAGCTATCCAGAATGCGCCGGTTATACCGTAGGGTCCTGATCGGCTTCTGAACCTTCGATCAGCTTGGAGCGAAAGCGTTGCCGCTGATGTTCGAGCGCTTCTATCTGTCGCTCCAGCAGCGCAAGCCGCTTGCGCTGAGCCTCGGTAATCTTCGCGCAGGCCTTGGCCCCTTCGATCAACAGCATGCAATCGGGGAAGCTGCGAATTTCATCCAGGCTGAAGCCGCTGGCGATCGGGCGCTGGATTTGCTTCACCTGGGTAATAGCCGCTTGCTGGAAGGCTCGGTAACCATTATCGGTTCGCGTGGAGGCAAGCAACCCATGCTGATCATAGTGACGAATCGCGCGTACGCTGACGCCAGTGGCTCATGCCAGTGCGCCGATCTTCAGCAGGGAGAGGGTAGGGGGCAATGTTGGACTCATGAATTGAACGATATCACTGCAGCTTGACTGTGACACTAGTGTCAGGGTTTAGCCTAGATTCTTCCCAATCGGAGAACTTTCAAGATGATGTTCTTCAAGGCTTACAACCACTGGCGAAACTGGATTGCCGGCGTAGTCCTCCTGGGCGCGTCCTTACTGGCCCAGGCCGCTGTGGAACCGTACACCGTGACGGCGCCTGATGGCGTGTCCATCGCCGAGCAGGAAGCACGAAACCCAAACGGTTCGCCGATCATATTCATCCACGGTTTGCTGGGGAGCCATCTGAGTTGGGCGAAGAAGTCGATAGACCTGAGCTTCAGCGTTACCGTCTGATTATCTACGGTATGCGCGCGGGCATGGCAGCTCTGGCCAGCCTGAGCGTGCCGATGCCTACAGTGACGGTCGGCGCTGGGCCGATGGTCTGGCGGCGGTGATTGCCGGTTCAGGCGGCCAGCGACCGGTCCGGGTCGGCTGGTCGCTCGGGGCCGCCGTTGCGACCCATTACCTGGCGGCCTATGGCGACGAAGCACGTAGGATCTTTCGAGTGTCTCGCAACGTATTGCTGCTTGGGCCAAGAAGAATCTGGGAAGAAGACATGTGCACGCTCGACTAGGCCTATGGACAGATAGGGGAGAAAAGAAATCGAGTTTGAGACCAAGCTCCGCTGCCTGCTAGGCGAGTATGGCTTCAGCCTGCGTGACATCATCAACCTCTTGGATCCTTCGTCCCAGCGGCGTGCTGAAGCTCCTGTAGCGTCGGGTAAATCACCCCGTCGTGCTCGGCAGGTAAAGCAATACAAAAATCCGCACAGCAGCGAGATCATCGAAGCTAAAGGTGGCAACCACAGGCAGTTGAAAGAATGGAAGGCCCAGTACGGAGCCGAGGTAGTGGAGTCTTGGCTTTCCTAGGCGTCCCACAACGCTCGGCATAGAACGACCATCCTGGCCGTTTTTTTGTCTCCCAAATTCACCGACGAGCCTAGCCTACTGGCCGAGCCTTCAGCACGGAATCAGCGAACTGATCGGGATTGATAAAATCTTTGTCGCCATTTCGATTGAGAAGAAACCCTTGAATGCTGACGGCGATCAGGCCTTCGTGATCACACTTCCTCAGTCGCCAATCCATGGCCAAGGCACGTGAGTCTGGAAGCATGCCGTGAATCAGTAGAGACGGTTTCCGTGTGACCATAGCATTTGCTGTCGACACCTTGAATCTGGCTGCATCCCAGGGGAGGAGAGGGCCGTTGGACGGCAGGGATGTGCCATGAGCAGCCGTTGGCGAAATGCATGCCCGATTATCTCCAAGCCTCCCAGGCGTTAAGATGCCTGGGCATCATTAGACTTCAGCAACGCAGGGCCTGCCCGCGCGGCCAAGCCGCCAAATGACATACCCGCGTCCACGTAACGAAGAGCCGACTTCATATCCTTCCATCCCACATAGCTCATCAATCCCTTGATGTCCCAGCCGTTGGCCGACGCCCAGGTCGCAAATCCTCGTCGCATTGAGTGGGCGCTATACAGCTCTTCAGGCAACCCGGCTTCCTTGAAGATGCGGCGCAGCATAGGAATCAGGCTATGAGGTTGGATGGCCTTGTCCGCAAGATGTCCCCAGCGATCCAGTCGGCGAAAGACAGGGCCCTTCGCGAGGCCTGCAACGGTAATCCAGTTGATATAGGCCTCGACCGGACAGAGCATTGTCAACGCCGGCGTCTGGAAGGTCGTTCCCTCATGCTGGCGATCACTCTTGGTGTGAGCTAGGAAGAACGTAATGCCTTCACCACTAAGGGCTTGTGTGTTCTCTACCGTGAGCCTGGCCAGCTCGTCCCCACGAAATCCCCGCCAGAATCCGATCAGCACCATTGCAATCGAGCGTCGGTGGCGCAGCAGCGTCTTGTAGTCACCACGATCGAGCGCAGCAGCGGCTTCCGCTTCAAGCCATTTCACAGCCTGTTCGAGATGTCTAAGTAAAAGGGGAGCGGCTTGCTTGACCTGCGCGGGATGCACGACACGGATGCCTTTGATCATCTGGCGCACATTGGGCGTCTTGGTTGGGTCGGGGAACCCCTGGGTGATGTGCCACTGTGCGAGCGCCGCCAGACGCTGCTTGAGCGTGCTGATCGCATGCTTGTCGGCGTACTCCGCTAAATAGCGAACGATGCCGTCGCCAGTGGTAGGCAGGTAGCCGCCCCAAGTCACTTCGAAGTGCTCGATCGCTGCTCGGTAGCTTTTGCGGGTGTTCTCCCTAGTTCCTGCCTTGAGGTACCGGTCAGCCTTTTCCATCGCCTTTTGCCTTCAAAAATCTGCGTGATTTCAGCATTCCACACTCTCAGCAATACCTAAAAGCCTTTTTGGCGATGAAAAAGCTATAACTCTCCATTACTTCATACCAGTTGTCGGCTATTTATCTGCAAGATTTGCGTTTTTCGTATCATGTAATTCCATGACATGTGACATGACACGAAATAGTACGGAGGGCATATGGCCCGTGGCGGCGTTAACCTGGCGGTGGTGCAAAAAGCACGAAGCAACCTGCTCATGCGAGGTGTGTACCCCAGCATTGATGCGGTGCGGGTCGAGATTGGAAATACAGGCTCCAAGACCACGATTGCTCGTTACCTGAAACAGCTGGAAACGCCCGGGCCAGATGCAACCACGCGTGATCGCATGAGCGGTGCACTGCGCGGGGTGGTCGAGAACTTGTTGGATCAGGTGCAGGAGGAGGGCAATCAGGCCTTCCTTGAGGCGCGGGCAGAGTTCGAGCATGAGCGCAAACAGCTGGCCGCCCGCACTGAGGCACTTGAAAGCGAGCTTGCCGAACTCCAGCAACGGCATGAGACGCAGGAGGCCGCGCTAGCGGCTCA
>Ga0268255_10001427_pt1 | contig 14076 bp, 13 predicted proteins | sample AgamicOrMarz_FD_200256 | JGI IMG/M metagenome (GOLD analysis project Ga0268255, IMG submission 200256) | Agave microbial communities from Guanajuato, Mexico - Or.Ma.rz (v2) (version 3) | ecosystem: Host-associated > Plants > Phyllosphere > Phylloplane/Leaf | place: Guanajuato, Mexico...
GAATCAGGAAAAACGTCAGCATCAGGAGGGAAATCATGAGCATTGAGATTGCCAATATTAAGAAGTCTTTTGGTCGCACCCAGGTGCTGAATGATATCTCGCTGGATATCCCTTCCGGACAAATGGTCGCGCTGTTGGGGCCGTCTGGTTCCGGTAAAACCACGCTGCTGCGCATCATCGCCGGGCTTGAGCACCAGACCAGCGGACACATCCGCTTCCACGGTACCGATGTGAGCCGCCTGCATGCCCGCGACCGTAAGGTGGGCTTTGTGTTCCAGCACTACGCGCTGTTCCGCCACATGACCGTATTCGACAACATCGCCTTTGGCCTGACCGTGCTGCCGCGTCGCGAACGTCCCAATGCGGCAGCCATTAAAGCGAAAGTGACCAAACTGCTGGAGATGGTGCAGCTCGCCCATCTGGCGGACCGTTTTCCCGCCCAGCTTTCCGGCGGTCAGAAACAGCGTGTCGCCCTGGCGCGCGCGCTGGTCGTTGAGCCGCAGATCCTGCTGCTGGACGAACCGTTCGGCGCGCTGGACGCGCAGGTGCGAAAAGAGCTACGCCGCTGGCTTCGTCAGCTGCACGAAGAGCTGAAGTTTACCAGCGTCTTCGTGACCCACGATCAGGAAGAGGCGATGGAAGTCGCGGACCGCGTGGTGGTGATGAGCCAGGGGAACATTGAGCAGGTAGACGAGCCGGAACAACTCTGGCGCGAGCCGTCCACCCGCTTCGTGCTCGAATTCATGGGGGAAGTGAACCGCCTGCAGGGCACCATTCGCGGCGGCCAGTTCCACGTCGGCGCGCACCGTTGGCCGCTGGGCTACACCTCCGCCCATCAGGGGCCGGTGGATCTGTTCCTGCGTCCGTGGGAAGTGGACGTCAGCCGTCGTACCAGCCTGGATTCACCGCTGCCGGTGCAGGTTCTTGAGGCTAGCCCTAAAGGGCACTACACCCAACTGGTGGTACAACCGCTGGGCTGGTACACCGAGCCACTGACTGTGGTGATGCGTGATGACGTGCCGCCGCACCGGGGTGAACGCCTGTTTGTGGGCCTGCAGCATGCCCGTATTTATCATGGCAACGAGCGTATTGAGACGCGCGAGGATATTGCTCTGGCGGAGTCGGCCTGATAGGTTAGGATTACGTAGTTTTGCCGGGTGGCGCTGCGCTTACCCGGCCTACAATATGACGTCTGTAGGCCCGGATCGCTGCGCGCCACCGGGCTTTTTATTGGACAGCGATCATGAATACATTAGAACACACCATCGGCAATACCCCTCTGGTCAAACTACAGCGCCTGGGGCCTGACAACGGCAGCGAAATCTGGGTCAAACTTGAAGGCAACAACCCCGCTGGATCGGTAAAAGATCGGGCGGCGCTGTCGATGATAGTCGAGGCCGAAAAACGCGGTGAAATTAAGCCCGGCGACGTATTGATTGAGGCAACCAGCGGCAACACGGGCATTGCGCTGGCGATGATAGCCGCGCTCAAAGGCTACCGGATGAAGCTTTTGATGCCGGACAACATGAGCCAGGAGCGCCGTGCGGCAATGCGTGCCTACGGTGCAGAGCTGATTCTGGTCACCAAAGAGCAGGGGATGGAAGGGGCGCGCGACCTGGCGTTAGAGATGGCCGGGCGCGGCGAAGGCAAGCTGCTCGACCAGTTCAACAATCCCGATAACCCGTACGCTCACTACACCACCACCGGGCCAGAAATCTGGCAGCAAACCGGGGGGCGCATCAGCCACTTTGTCTCCAGCATGGGCACAACCGGCACCATTACCGGCGTGTCGCGTTTTCTGCGTGAGCAGGAAAAAGCGGTCACCATCGTCGGCCTGCAGCCGGAAGAGGGAAGCAGCATCCCCGGCATTCGCCGCTGGCCCGCAGAGTACATGCCGGGCATTTTTAATGCGCAACTGGTGGACCTGGTGCTGGATATTCACCAGCGTGAGGCGGAGAATACCATGCGTGAGCTGGCCGTGCGTGAAGGTATCTTCTGCGGCGTCAGTTCGGGCGGCGCGGTAGCCGGTGCGATCCGGGTAGCGCAGGACAATCCGGACGCGGTGGTGGTGGCGATAATCTGCGATCGCGGGGATCGTTATCTTTCTACCGGCGTCTTTGGTGAAGAGAGTTATTCGCAGGGGGCGGGGATTTAAGCGTCATGGAGATGATTTTATTCCGGGATAAAACCCGGGCGCAGCAAACCGACATTGTTGCCGTGCAGTCGCAGGTGGTTTACGGCAGCGTGGGTAACAGCATTGCGGTGCCGAATATCAGGACCCATCAACTGAACGTTACGGCGGTGCCGACGGTGCTGTTCAGCAATACACCCCATTACGATACGTTTTACGGCGGGGTAATCCCGGACGAGTGGTTTAGCGGCTATCTGAAGGCGCTGGAAGAGCGCGAGATTTTGCGCGAGCTTAAAGCCGTGACCACGGGCTATATGGGAAGCGCCAGCCAGATTGCGCTGCTGTCTCACTGGCTGAAAGCGATTAAGGTTCAGCATCCCGACCTGCTGGTGCTGGTTGACCCGGTTATCGGGGATATCGACAGCGGCATGTACGTGAAGCCCGATATCCCGGAAGCCTACCGCCAGCATCTGCTGCCGCTGGCGCAGGGGATTACGCCTAACGTCTTTGAACTCGAGGTGCTCAGCGGCAAACCGTGCCGCACGCCTGAAAGCGCCATCGCGGCGGCTCAGGGGTTGCTCTCAGACACGCTGAAATGGGTAGCCATCACCAGCGCGCCCGTTGCTGACGCCCCGGAAAACATCCATGTGGTGCTGGTCACCCAGGAAGGCGTTACCGTGAGCGCGCACCCGCGCGTGAAGACGGACCTGAAAGGCACCGGCGATCTGTTCTGCTCTGAGCTGGTGAGCGGTATCGTTGAAGGAAAGAGCGTTGCAGAGGCGATTCGCAGGGCGGGGGACCGCGTCACCGAGGTGATGATGTTCACGCATGAAAAAGGCTATGACGAGCTTATTCTTCCTGCATAAACAAAAATGGCGCCCGAAGGCGCCATTTTTCTGTGCGGCAAGAATTACTTCTTGATGCGGATAACCGGGGTTTCACCCACGGTCACGCTGCCAGACAGTTTGATCAGTTCTTTGATTTCATCCATGTTGGAGATAACAACCGGCGTCAGGGTAGACTTGGCTTTTTCTTCCAGCAGTGGCAGATCGAATTCAATCACCGGGTCGCCAACTTTAACGCGCTGGCCTTCTTCTGCGATACGTTTGAAGCCTTCGCCTTTCAGTTCAACGGTGTCGATACCGAAGTGAACGAACAGTTCGATACCGCTATCAGATTCGATAGAGAACGCATGGTTGGTTTCAAAAATTTTACCGATGGTGCCGTCAACTGGAGCAACCATTTTGTTGCCAGTTGGTTTGATAGCAATGCCATCACCAACGATTTTCTCAGCAAACACTACATCCGGCACGTCTTCAATGTTGACGATCTCGCCAGAGAGCGGAGCAACAATCTCAATAGTTCCGGAGTCTTTTTTATCATCAGAAACCAGAGATTTCAGTTTATCGAACAAACCCATGATCTTCTCCTAAGCAGTAAATTGGGCCGCATCTCGTGGATTAGCAGATTGTTTTTTCTTCAATGAACTTGTTAACCAGCGTCATTAACTCGTCCGTTGTCGGTTGAGCAAGAGCCTGCTCTGCTAATACCTTCGCATCTTCGAAGTTCGTGTTACGGATAATCTTCTTAATGCGCGGGATGGAAATGGCGCTCATAGAGAATTCGTCCAGACCCATACCCAGCAACAGAAGTGTAGCACGTTCGTCGCCTGCAAGCTCACCGCACATGCCAGTCCATTTACCTTCTGCATGAGAAGCATCAATAACTTGCTTAATAAGCGTCAGTACGGACGGTGACATCGGCTGGTAGAGATGTGAAATCATATCATTACCACGGTCAACTGCCAGGGTGTACTGCGTTAAATCATTGGTACCGATACTAAAGAAATCAACTTCTTTGGCTAAATGACGCGCAATGGTCGCGGCTGCCGGTGTTTCCACCATCACGCCAACTTCGATTGTTTCGTCAAAGGCTTTACCTTCGTCGCGCAGTTCCTGTTTGTAGATTTCGATCTCTTTCTTCAGTGCACGCACTTCTTCAACAGAGATGATCATCGGGAACATGATGCGCAGCTTACCGAAAGCGGAGGCACGCAGAATAGCGCGAACCTGGTCACGCAGGATCTCTTTGCGATCCATAGCGATACGCACTGCACGCCAGCCCAGGAACGGGTTCTCTTCTTTCGGGAAGTTCATGTACGGCAGCTCTTTGTCGCCGCCGATGTCCATAGTACGGACGATAACCGCCTGAGAGCCACAGGCTTCAGCCACGGCTTTGTACGCAGCGAACTGCTCTTCTTCAGTTGGCAGGGCGTCGCGGTCCATGAACAGGAATTCAGTACGATACAGACCCACACCTTCCGCACCGTTGCGCTCAGCGCCATCAACGTCACGTACGGTACCGATGTTCGCGCACACTTCTACCTGATGGCCGTCCAGCGTGATAGCGGGCAGGTCTTTCAGTTTAGCGAGTTCCGCTTTCTCGGTGGCAACCTGCTCCTGAACGGCGCGCAGCTGCTCGATCTCTTCGTTAGTTGGGTTGACGTAAACCAGGTTGTTTACGGCATCCAGAATCAGATAGTCGTCGTTTTTCACCTGAGAGGTCACGCTACCGGTACCCACAATGGCAGGCAGTTCAAGCGAACGCGCCATGATTGAGGTGTGGGACGTACGGCCACCTGCATCAGTGATGAAACCCAGCACCTTGTTCAGGTTCAGCTGTGCGGTTTCGGACGGGGTCAGGTCGGCGGCAACCAGGATAACTTCGTCCTGAATGGAGCTCAGGTCGATGATGGCCAGACCCAGGATGTTGCGCAGCAGGCGCTTACCGATGTCACGTACGTCAGCCGCACGCTCTTTCAGGTATTCGTCATCCAGTTCTTCCAGGGCAGTTGCCTGACCTTCGATAACTTCATGCGCAGCCGCGTCGGCCGTCATGCCTTTATCTTTAATCAGGGCTATGATTTCCTGCTCCAGCTCCTCATCTTCAAGCAGCATGATATGCCCTTCGAAGATGGCTTCTTTTTCTTCACCGAAAGTTTCGCCAGCTTTAGTCTTGATGGTTTCCAGTTGCGCAGATGCCTTGGCACGACCGCTCAGAAAACGTTCAACTTCCTGATCAACCTTGTCGGCAGAAATTTTTTTCCGGTCGATGACGATCTCGTCTTCTTTCAGCAGCAGTGCTTTGCCGAAAGCGATACCCGGGGATGCTAAAATGCCTGAAATCATAACCCTACCTTACTTGTGACTGATATATAAAAGAACCCGTAAACTTACTCGAGCTCAGCCATCAGTTTTACCAGATGCTCAACTGCTTTCTGCTCATCTTCGCCTTCTGCGGAGATGGTCACAACGGTACCCTGAGTCAGGCCCAGAGTTTGCAGTTTGAACAGGCTTTTTGCGCTGGCGCTTTTGCCGTTGGAAGTCACAGTGATTTCAGAAGTGAAGCCTTTCGCTTCTTTAACAAACTGAGCAGCAGGGCGGGTATGCAGACCGTTCGGAGCGGTAATGGTAACTTCTTGCTGGAACATTGTATTTCCCCAACTTATAGGTTTAGTGTTGTGGAACTAAAGTCTAGCCTGGCGACTTAACTTTAGCCTGTATTGTTAGCGCTGACGTTTCTACCGTCATTAAACATTATGCAGTGAAAGCAAGACTTGAACCAAATCATAAAATCGATTCAGCAAGGCGATTTCGTTGAATGATTAATTTCGCGCTTCAAAATAATTGCTGGTTTAAATACCAGACCAGACGGGGTGAATCAATGCCAGGAGGGGTAAAACTTTGAAGCAGACCACAAAAAAGCACCCGAAAAGGTGCTTTTTTACGCGTTTTTAACATGCTGGCATTACTGTTGCAGCTCTTTTTCAGTAAAGAGATCGGCGAACAGGGCAGTACTTAAGTAACGCTCACCCGAGGAAGGCAGGATAACCACAATATTCTTATTGGTAAAGGTTTCATCTTCCTGAAGCTTGAGCGCCGCCGCGACGGCTGCACCTGAAGAGATACCGGCCAGAATGCCTTCTTCGTCCATCAGACGACGTGCGGTGGAGATCGCCTCTTCGTTGGTAATAGCGACAACCTTGTCGATCAGCTTCAGATCCAGGTTACCCGGAATGAAGCCTGCGCCAATGCCCTGGATTTTATGCGGGCCTGGTTTCAGCTCTTCACCCGCCAGCGCCTGAGCAATCACCGGGGAGTCGGTTGGCTCCACGGCCACGGTGATTAAATCTTTTTTGCCTTTGGTGCCTTTAATGTAGCGCGATACGCCCGTCAGAGTGCCGCCCGTACCCACGCCGGAAATGAAAACATCAACCTGGCCGTCGGTATCTTCCCAGATTTCCGGGCCGGTGGTTTTCTCATGAATCTCCGGGTTTGCCGGGTTGCTGAACTGCTGCAGCAACAGGTATTTGGCCGGGTCGCTCGCCACAATCTCTTCGGCTTTCTGGATGGCCCCTTTCATGCCTTTCGCGCCTTCGGTCAGCACCAGGTTTGCACCCAGCGCTTTCAGCAGCTTGCGACGTTCAATACTCATGGTTTCAGGCATGGTCAGCGTCAGCTTATAGCCGCGCGCGGCTGCCACGTAGGCCAGAGCAATACCGGTGTTGCCGCTGGTAGGCTCAACCAGTTCAACGCCAGGCTTCAGCACGCCACGTTTTTCGGCATCCCAAATCATGTTTGCACCGATACGGCATTTCACGCTGAAGCTCGGGTTACGAGATTCGACCTTCGCCAGGATGCGTCCATTACCGATACGGTTCAGTCGAACCAGGGGCGTATGACCGATAGTCAGCGAGTTGTCTTCATAAATCTTACTCATGGCCTGTCCTTAACTGTATGAAATTGGGATACCGACCCAGCATACCTGTAGTACAGGTAGGGGGAAGTAAGGAATTCGCATATCTATATGCTGCAAGGAAATAATGGGGATCAGTATGGAATAAGGGAGAGCATAAGCTACTCGCTCTTTACACATTTTTGCATTATTTCCATAACGCGTGCTTAGCACGGTAGCAGTCCACCCACATTGCGGTGGCACCGCACACAGCAACCGGCATGATGAACAGATTCAGGAACGGGATCATGGTGAACAGGCTGGTCAGCGCGCCGAACTGCATGTTGGCCACCTTCTGCGTTCGCAGGGCGGTGCGCATCTCTTTGAACGGCACCTTATGGTTATCGAAGGGGTAGTCGCAGTACTGGATGGCGAGCATCCACGCGCTGAACAGGAACCACAGCACCGGGGCCACCGTCTGCCCGATGCCCGGCACGAAATAGAGAATGAGCAGGACAATCGCGCGCGGCAGGTACCATGCAAACTTTTGCCACTCGCGCTTCATAATGCGCGGCACATCTTTCATGATGCCCAGTACGCCCGTGTCCGGCGGTGTCGCACCGGTCAGTCGCGCTTCAAGCTGTTCCGCCAGCAGGCCGTTAAACGGCGCGGCGATCCAGTTGGCAATCGTTGAGAAGAAATAGCCAAACACCAGCAGCACGGACACAACCGCAACCGGCCACAGCAGATAGTTCAGCCACTGTAGCCAGTCCGGCACGTAGCTCATCAGCGAGGGGATCCAGCTTTCCAGCTTCGTGAACAGCCACCAGAACGCGCCGCCCATCAGCAGGATGTTGATCAGCAGTGGCAGAATAACAAAGCGGCGAATACCCGGCAGGGAGACCAGTTTCCAGCCCTGAGAGAAATACCACACGCCGCTGCGGGGCGTTGAAGACGATGTTGAAACCATAACCAGGCTGTACTCCTTTTTACACAACCAGTGAAATTGCCCGCCTATATTATCCAGTTGCGGGCCAATGACCAGTTCGGAAATGTTCGAAAAAACAGCAAAAAGCACGTTTTAGCGCATCTTTATGCTGTGAATGCTCTGCATACACTTGCACTTGACGTAAACGGCAAATACTCTTAGTGAGTAAATGTTTGCCGTGGTGGCAAGGTGTTAGAACAACAGAGAATATAATGATGCAGGATTTGCGTCTGATATTAATCATTGTTGGCGCGATCGCCATAATCGCTTTACTGGTCCATGGTTTCTGGACCAGCCGTAAAGAGCGCTCTTCTATGTTTCGCGATCGCCCACTGAAGCGCATGAAGTCCAGTCGTGAAGACGATGACGGTGAAGACGACATCGTAGGAAGCGACGACGACGGCGTGGGTGAAGTTCGTGTTCATCGGGTCAATACTGCGCCCGGCGTAGCGCATGGGGAGCATGACGCCCCTCGTCCTGCGCAGCACCAGTATCAACCGCCGTATGCCTCTGCCCAGCCGCGCCAGCCCGCGCAGCCGCCTGTTCAGGAGCCGGTGCGTCAACCGCAACAGCCTGTTCAGCAGCAGCCTGCCGCGCCACAACCGGTGCAGCAGCAACCTGTTCACCAGCCTGTGCAGCAACCGGTACAACAACCGCAGCCGCAGCCGCAGCCGATGCAACAACCGCAACCGCAGCCTGAACCCGTGCAGCCCGCTCCGGCGCCGCTCGTTGAGCCAGAGCCCGTTGTTGAGCCAGAGCCGGTCGTTGAAAAACCGCAGCGTAAGGAAACGGTCATCATCATGAACGTGGCTGCGCATCACGGTAGCCACCTCAACGGTGACGTGCTGCTTAACAGCATTCAACAGGCTGGCTTCAAGTTTGGCGATATGAACATTTTCCATCGCCATCTTAGCCCGGACGGTAGCGGCCCGGCGCTGTTTAGCCTCGCCAATATGGTGAATCCTGGCACCTTTGATCCTGAAATGACCGGTGATTTCGTGACGCCGGGGATCACCATCTTTATGCAGGTACCGTCCTACGGTGACGAGCTGCAAAACTTTAAGCTGATGCTGCAGTCTGCCCAGCACATTGCCGACGAAGTGGGCGGTGTGGTGCTTGACGATCAGCGTCGGATGATGACGCCGCAAAAACTGCGCGAGTATCAGGACCGCATCCGCGACGTTAAGGAAGCGAACGCGTAATACACGCGCTCACTTCACCACCTCCTCAACCCCCGCATGTCGGGGGTTTTTTCTCATTGATGGTGCGATATGGACTCAATCGAACAACAACTCACTGAACTGCGAACCACGCTTCGCCATCATGAATATCTCTATCACGTTATGGACGCGCCGGAAGTGCCGGATGCGGAGTATGACCGCCTGATGCGTGAGCTGCGTGAATTAGAAGCGCAGCATCCCGAGCTCATTACCCCGGACTCCCCAACGCAGCGCGTCGGTGCAGAGCCGCTGGGTGCATTCAGTCAGGTGCGTCATGAAGTGCCTATGCTGTCGCTGGATAACGTCTTTGATGAAGAGAGTTTTCTGGCATTCAACAAGCGCGTGCAGGATCGGCTTAAAAGCAGCGATGCGCTGACCTGGTGCTGCGAGCTGAAGCTGGACGGCCTGGCCGTCAGCATTCTGTATGAAAACGGCGTACTGGTGCGCGCGGCGACCCGCGGCGACGGCACCACGGGTGAGGATATCACCACGAACGTTCGTACTATTCGCGCCATCCCGCTGAAGCTGCACGGCGATAACATTCCTGCGCGTCTTGAAGTGCGCGGAGAAGTGTTCCTGCCACAGGCGGGCTTTGAAAAGATTAACGAAGAGGCGCGTCGGACCGGCGGCAAAGTGTTTGCTAACCCGCGTAATGCGGCGGCGGGCTCCTTACGCCAGCTTGATCCGCGTATCACCGCGAAGCGACCGCTGACGTTCTTCTGCTACGGCGTGGGTATTCTTGAGGGCGGTGAACTGCCTGATACGCATCTGGGCCGTTTGCTGCAGTTTAAGGCCTGGGGGCTGCCGGTAAGCAACCGCGTGCAGCTCTGTGATTCCCCTGAGGCCGTGCTGGCGTTCTACCACAAGGTGGAAGAAGATCGTCCGACCCTGGGCTTTGACATCGACGGCGTGGTGATTAAGGTCAACTCGCTGGCGTTACAGGAGCAGTTAGGCTTTGTCGCACGCGCGCCGCGTTGGGCGGTGGCCTTTAAATTCCCGGCGCAGGAGCAGATGACCTTTGTTCGCGACGTGGAGTTTCAGGTCGGGCGCACCGGGGCGATCACGCCGGTAGCGCGTCTTGAGCCGGTGCAGGTGGCTGGCGTGCTCGTCAGCAATGCGACGCTGCACAATGCCGATGAAATTGCGCGCCTGGGGCTGCGCATTGGCGACAAGGTGGTGATTCGCCGTGCGGGTGATGTGATCCCGCAGGTGGTGAACGTCGTGGAGTCAGAACGCCCGGACGATACCCGTGCAATTGAGTTCCCGTCACATTGTCCGGTATGCGGTTCGGACGTTGAACGCGTTGAAGGTGAGGCCGTAACGCGCTGCACTGGCGGTTTGATCTGCGGGGCCCAGCGCAAAGAGTCGCTGAAGCACTTCGTTTCACGCCGCGCCATGGACGTCGACGGCATGGGCGACAAAATCATCGATCAGCTGGTGGAAAAAGAGTATGTCCATACGCCAGCCGATCTGTTTAAGCTGACGGCGGGTAAACTGACCGGTCTTGATCGCATGGGGCCGAAGTCGGCGCAAAATGTGGTGAACGCCCTCGAAACCGCCAAAAAGACGACCTTTGCCCGTTTCCTTTATGCGCTGGGTATTCGTGAAGTGGGCGAAGCTACGGCCGCTGGTCTGGCCGCGTATTTTGGTACCCTGGAGGCGCTGGAGAAAGCCAGTATCGACGAACTGCAAAAAGTCCCGGACGTCGGAATTGTGGTCGCGACGCATGTCTTTAACTTCTTTGCTGAAGAGAGCAACCGCGAGGTTATCGGCAAACTGCTGGCCGAGGGGATCAGCTGGCCTGCGCCGGTTGTGGTGAATGCCGAGGAAATAGACAGCCCGTTCGCCGGTAAAACGGTGGTCCTGACAGGGAGCCTGAGCCAGCTTTCACGTGATGATGCTAAAGCGCGTCTGGTGGCGTTGGGCGCAAAAGTGGCGGGCAGCGTATCGAAGAAAACCGACCTGGTGATCGCCGGGGAAGCCGCCGGTTCGAAGCTTGCTAAAGCGCAGGAGCTGGGCATTGAGGTAATCGACGAGGCGGAAATGCTGCGCCTGCTGGGAGAATAACGTGGAGAAAGAGCAGCTTATCGACATCGCCAACACGGAGATGCCGTTCGGCAAGTATAAAGGCCGCAGGCTGATTGATTTGCCGGAAGAGTATTTGCTGTGGTTTGCCCGTAAGGACGAGTTTCCCGCCGGAAGACTGGGTGAACTTATGGCTATCACGTTACTGGTTAAAACCGAGGGGCTGACACAGCTGGTTCAGCCCCTGAAACGCCCTTAAGCTTTCGCGGCGCGGGTCTCTTCCTGCGCCTGCTTTTCTGCCTGACGCTTGTAGCGACGCGCCAGCACCGCGCAGACCATCAGCTGTATCTGATGGAAAATCATCAGTGGCAGCACCATCATCCCTATCATCGAGGTTGGAAAAAGAATGTTGGCCATCGGGATACCGTTCGCCAGGCTCTTTTTCGATCCGCAGAAGACAATGGTAATTTCATCGGCTTTGTTGAAGCCGCATTTGCGTGCCACAAACACATTCACCGCAATGACTATCGCCAGCAGAACAATGCTTACCACCACGATGAAGAGCAGCGAGCCAGCACCGACTTTATGCCAGATGCCATTGACCACGGCTTCACTGAAGGCGGAGTAGACCACCAGCAGGATTGACGTCTGATCGGTTTTTGAAATCCACTTTTTGTGCTTCGTGACGAAGTTCGCCGTCCACGGACGGGAGAGATGCCCAAGCACAAACGGCAGGAGCAGTTGCAGACAGATCTTCCCGACCTGCTCCAGGTTCCCTTCCGCGCCATGCATGTTCATCAGCAGCCCGACCAGCAGCGGCGAGACAAAAATGCCCAACAGGCTGGAGGCGGAAGCCGAACACACCGCCGCCGCAACGTTACCGCCTGCCAGCGACGTAAACGCAATTGCGGACTGCACTGTAGCGGGCAAAATGCACAGATACAGGAAGCCGGTATAGAGCGCCGGGTCGACGTTAACCGGTGCCCACCAGGCAAAGAGGACGCCGAGAACGGGGAAGAGAATGAAGGTGCTGCACATCACCCACAGGTGCAATCGCCAGTGGCTGCCGCCTGCGATGATCGCTTCACGCGACAGTTTTGCACCGTGCATAAAGAACAGCAGGGCGATGGCCGCCGTGGTCAGCCCTTCAAAAAAGGGAACGAATCCGCCGCGTGCCGGAAAGAACGAAGCCAGCAGAACGGTGACGATGAGGGTAAGCGTAAAAGGATCAAGGATACGAAAGAGTTTCATAATGACTCCTGAATGCAGATATGGCTATTGTGCTTTTTTCGATTTGAGAAATAAAATTGATTTATTGCATCCATATATGAATAAAACAGATGAATTACTCACTCCGCCAGCTACGCATTTTTGTCACCGTTGCCCATGCCCGAAGCTTTAGCCGGGCAGGGGAGATGATTGGGTTAAGCCAGTCCGCCGTTAGCCACAGCGTTAAAGAGCTGGAAAACCAGACCGGCGTGAAGCTGCTTGACCGCACCACGCGCGAAGTTGTGCTTACCGAGGCCGGGTTACAGCTGGCGACGCGGCTGGAACGGCTGCTGGATGAATTGAACAGCACATTGCGGGATGTGGGGCGGCTCGGACAGCAGCTTTCGGGCACCGTGCGGGTGGCGGCGAGCCAGACCATCTCTGCTCACCTCATTCCGCAATGTATTGCCGAGAGCAATCGACGCTATCCGGACATAGATTTTGTTCTTCACGACCGTCCACAGCAGTGGGTGCTTGAGAGCATACGTCAGGGCGAGGTGGATTTCGGTATCGTTATCGATCCGGGGCAGGTGAGCGATCTGGAGACGGAGATTGTGCTTTCAGAGCCTTTCCTGTTGCTGTGCCGCGACGACGATCCGGTGGCTCTGCTGCCGCATGTAGACTGGATGGCGCTGCAGGGCGCGAACCTGGTTTTGCAGGACTACGCCTCGGGAAGCCGTCCGCTGATTGATGCCGCGCTTGTTGCACAGGGCGTGCAGGCGGAGATCGTGCAGGAGATTGGGCATCCAGCCACGCTGTTTCCGATGGTGGAGGCGGGAATTGGCATCAGCGTGCTACCGGCGCTGGCCTTGCCCCTGCCGCAGGGTAGTCGTCTGACGGTGAAACGACTGGTTCCCTGTATTGAACGTCAGTTGATGCTGGTGCGTCGTAAAAACCGCTCGTTGTCGGGCGCGGCACAGGCTGTCTGGGAAGGGGTGCGCATTCAGGCTCGGAAGCTAACCGAGGCTCGCACGCGCGACCCGCTGTTCCACGCGCCGGAACGTCAGATATAGATGTCAATCTGTCGATCGTCTGAAGGAATATTTACCCCTTCAGCGCGGGCCTGCTTCTGCTCATGTTTTTGCTGCGCCTCTTCGGCCTGCTGACGCTGAAGCTGCGCCAGCTGGGTCTGCAGCATCTTGAGCTGCATCTGAATCATCTCCTGCTCTTTTTTCTTATCTTCTACACTGCCGCTGCCGTTAGGGATCTCTTTTAACTGCTGCGTCAGTTTGACAATTTTGGCTGTGATGCGGCTAATCTGGGCCGCGATATCGTTACCGCCTGAACCGCTGCTTCCGCTGCTGCTGGTTTGCAGAGAGGGAGTTGATGTCTGAATGGTTGTCATGCTTTTTCCTCGCGCCATAAAACAGAGATATCGGCAAAAAAAGGTTTAGCTTGAGGGAAATTGCTATACGGCGGAGAGGGTTAGGGAATCGCAGATAGCAAAAAGGCGCCTTTAGGGCGCCTTTTTACATTGGTGGGTCGTGCAGGATTCGAACCTGCGACCAATTGATTAAAAGTCAACTGCTCTACCAACTGAGCTAACGACCCGAAATGGTGGGCGATGACGGACTCGAACCGCCGACCCCCTCCGTGTAAAGGAGATGCTCTACCAACTGAGCTAATCGCCCATTTCGGAACTGCTGCGATAAGGTGAGAATGGTGGGCGATGACGGGCTCGAACCGCGGACCCCCTCCGAGTAAAGGAG
>Ga0268255_10001430_pt1 | contig 14040 bp, 15 predicted proteins | sample AgamicOrMarz_FD_200256 | JGI IMG/M metagenome (GOLD analysis project Ga0268255, IMG submission 200256) | Agave microbial communities from Guanajuato, Mexico - Or.Ma.rz (v2) (version 3) | ecosystem: Host-associated > Plants > Phyllosphere > Phylloplane/Leaf | place: Guanajuato, Mexico...
TCAGGGGAAATGCGAAAATTCTCACACAACTTGGTCAAATAGAAAGTGAACTAAAAAAATAAAAAATAATTCTAATCACACTGTTTTCATCTTATTTCATATCAGCTTAAATGATTATTTTGTGAATTTCTGCCTAAAGAAAATCTTTTATGTTATAATGGTGTCTGCCTTGTTTTTAGAAAAACGGCATGAATTTTACTATGCAAATAGGAAATAAGAATACATAAAGACATTACTTAGGGGAAGCAAGGGTGATTTAATTGCTGGACATTCGACAAAAATTCACAAATATTAGAGAGCAGGTCGAAAAAAGAGTTTGTGACACATACTTGCTCAAATATATTGAGGTTCCAATTATTGATGAGGATAAACTGCTTATCCTAGTCTCAATAATGGAACGTCTCGAATTGTCATACAGCGATATAAAGAATTACGCCTTATCAACAATGCTAATACAAATCGCCCTTGATACACATGAACATATATCAGATGCATCTGTTGACGAAAAAAATCGTCAATTAACTGTTCTTGCTGGGGATTATTTTAGTGGATTATATTACAAGCTTTTGGCAGAATCAGAAGATATATTGATGATCAAGGCACTTTCAAAAGGGATTAAAGAAGTAAATGAGAATAAAATTTCAGTTTATCAAAATGAAATAGGATCAATAGAAGAGTTAATGACAAGCATTAAGCGGATAGAAAGTTCCTTACTTGGACATCTCTCTGAGTATTTTAAAGTTGACCTCTGGAATGAATTTCTTGAAAATTTGCTTCTGTTTAAACGTTTATTAAAAGAAAAAAGCCTATTTATCAAAACAGAAAACTCCGTTTTATTCGAAGCCATGAAATCAATTGTTTTCCCAATTAATAACTTTAAAATGAAAGAGTTATCAAGTGATCAAAAAAGTCACTTGTTTCAATATTGTGACCAGTATCTTGAAATTACAAAAAAAGTGATTGAAAAAGGATTAGAGCAACTTCCCTACTTAAATGAACTACTTGAGAATAGAATTATTTTGCTCTTAAACCAATACCAGTCAAATGCAAAAACTTTTGTGGAAGAAGGGTAATAAAATCATGCAGGAATCGAAAGAACAGCGGGTTCACAATGTGTTTGAAAAGATTTCCGATAACTACGATAAAATGAATTCGGTTATCAGTTTTCAACAACACATCAAGTGGCGGAAAGACACGATGAAAAAAATGAATGTACAGCCTGGTTCGCGAGCTCTGGATGTTTGTTGCGGTACTGCTGATTGGACAATAGCCTTAGCTGAAGCAGTTGGTCCAACAGGTGATGTGACTGGTTTGGATTTTAGCCAAAACATGCTCAATGTGGGGATAGAAAAGGTTAAAGACCTAGGATTAAAACAGGTGAAATTAGTACATGGTAATGCAATGGAACTCCCTTTTCCAGATAATAGTTTTGATTATGTTACGATTGGCTTTGGTTTAAGGAATGTACCTGATTATCTGACCGTATTAAAAGAAATGCACCGTGTAGTAAAGCCTGGTGGAATAGCTGTCTGCTTAGAGACATCACAGCCTACCTTAATAGGCTATAAACAGCTCTATTATTTTTATTTTCGCTTTATCATGCCGATGTTTGGTAAACTGCTTGCAAAAAGTTATCGTGAGTACTCTTGGCTGCATGAGTCTGCGCGTGATTTTCCTGGGATGAGGGAACTTGCTAAAATGTTTGAACAAGCCGGCTTCAAAGATGTGAAATATAAACCATATAGCGGCGGCGCAGCAGCTGTTCATATTGGTAAAAAGGATTAATTTTTTGAACTAGAAGACAGGATGAAAAGCTGGGTGAATACAAATGAAATTAAAAATGATGTATTCATTTTTGAATTCGGATATTAACTTGATTGAAAAAAAGTTGGAAGAGACTATACATGCAGAGTCCCTTCTACTGAAACAAGCTTCTATGCATACATTACAAGCCGGAGGAAAAAGAATTCGTCCTGTTTTTGTTTTGCTTGCTGGTAAATTTGGTAATTATGATATACATGTGATGAAGAATGTTGCTGTTGCACTTGAATTAATACATATGGCTTCACTTGTCCATGATGATGTGATCGACGATGCTGATCTACGGCGAGGGCAGCCAACAGTTAAATCCAAATGGGATAACAAAATCGCTATGTATACCGGTGACTTTGTCTTTGCTCTAGCGATAGAATTGATGACTAACATAGAGAATCCTATTGCCCATAAAATTTTAGCTAATACAATTGTTGAAGTATCACTAGGGGAAATTCAACAAATAAAAGATAAATATCGCTTTAATCAAAACCTCCGGGATTATCTACGTAGAATTAAGAGAAAAACGGCTCTCTTAATTGCTGTCAGTTGTCAATTAGGAGCCATTGCTGCTAATGTGGAGGAATCTGTCCATAAGAAACTTTACCGATTTGGGTACTATGTTGGTATGTCTTATCAAATTATTGACGATATTTTAGATTTTACTTCTACTGAGAAGGAATTAGGGAAGCCAGCAGGGGGAGATCTGCTGCAGGGAAATATTACTGCTCCAGCGCTTTTTGCAATGGAAAAGGATGAAATACGTAGAGAGATTGAAAAGGTTCATGAATCTATGGGCTCTTTAGAGATAACTAAAATAATTTCTATTATTAAAAACTCTGGTGCAATTGAAAAATCAATCGCCCTAAGTGATCTTTATCTCAAAAAGGCTTTGGCAGAATTAGAGGGATTACCTGCAAATAAAGCGAAAAAAACTCTGCACGATATTGCAAAGTTCATTGGGAAACGGAAATTTTAAACAACTTGTTAAATTTTCGAAAAAATGATAATATTTTTCATGGATTGTTTTCTAAAAAAACAATCATTATACATAATAATTTATTTTAGGAGTGGAATTCATGGAAAAAACATTTTTAATGGTAAAACCTGATGGCGTACAACGTAGTTTAATTGGAGAAATTGTCGCACGTTTTGAAAGAAAGGGCTTTCAATTAGTTGGAGCTAAATTAATGAGTATTCCAACTGAACTAGCTGAAGAACATTATGGTGAACATAAAGAGCGTCCATTCTTTGGAGAATTAGTAGACTTTATTACTTCTGGTCCGGTTTTTGCAATGGTTTGGCAAGGTGAGAATGTGATTGCAACTGCCCGCCAAATGATGGGCTCTACTAATCCGAAAGATGCTGCACCTGGAACTATTCGCGGCGATTTTGGATTAACAGTAGGGAAAAATGTTATCCATGGTTCTGATTCACCTGCAAGTGCTGAGCGTGAAATTGGCTTGTTTTTTAAAGATTCTGGGGTTGTAGAATACAATAAACTCGTAAACGAATGGATTTATTAATCGAGCGAAAAAAGGGCATTTGTATAGTCAATATACGAATGCCTTTTTTTTATGAAATTAATTCTCTTTTTTCTGAATTCTTATACTATGTTTATTGAGCGGTATATGGTATATTGATACAAAATTCTTTAATGAGTTGAAGGGGGAAAGTGAAATGGGAATGAGATATTTAACAGCAGGAGAATCCCATGGGCCGCAATTAACAACAATTATAGAAGGCCTCCCTGCAGGTATGCCATTATTATTGGAAGATATAAATGAAGAATTATCAAGACGCCAAAAGGGTTATGGCCGAGGAAGAAGAATGCAAATTGAAAAGGATACTGCTCAAATTGTTTCTGGGGTCCGTCACGGTTACACTCTTGGTTCTCCCATTGCATTAGTTGTTGAAAACAATGACTGGAAACATTGGACGAAGATAATGGGCGCAGAACCACTAGAAGAAGGACAAGAAGATGAAATAAAACGGAAAGTAACTCGTGCCCGTCCAGGCCATGCTGATTTAAATGGTGCAATTAAATATGGGCACAGGGATATGAGAAATGTCCTTGAACGTTCTTCTGCACGTGAAACAACCGTTAGAGTTGCTGCAGGTTCCGTTGCCAAAAAGCTATTATCATTAGTTGGTGTTGAACTTGTTTCACATGTGGTTGAAATAGGTGGAGTAAAGGCTGAATTGGATAGTTCACTTACCTTTGAGGAATTAAAGGAAAAGACAGAAAATTCTCCTGTCCGATGTGCTGACCCAAATGTGGAAAATGATATGATGGCTGCCATAGATGAAGCAAAGAAAAATGGGGATTCGATTGGCGGCGTCGTAGAAGTGATTGCTACGGGTATGCCAGCAGGAGTTGGAAGTTACGTTCATTATGATCGTAAATTGGATGGAAAACTAGCAGCAGCGATAATGAGTATAAATGCCTTCAAAGGTGTAGAAATTGGCATTGGTTTTGAAGCTGCAAGGAAGCCTGGAAGTGAAGTTCATGATGAAATAGCTTGGGATCAAGTAAAAGGTTATTACCGTAAGACTAATCGTCTTGGCGGATTTGAAGGTGGTATGACAACAGGTATGCCAGTTGTTATCAGAGGTGTGATGAAACCAATCCCAACACTATATAAACCATTAATGAGCGTTGATATTGACTCAAAAGAGCCTTTTGCTGCAAGCGTCGAACGTTCAGACAGTTGTGCAGTGCCTGCTGCGGCTGTTGTTGCAGAAAATGCTGTTGCATGGGAACTTGCAAACGCATTGGTAGAACAATTTTACAGTGACCGTTTTGAAACCTTTGCAGAAGAAATTAACAGGCAACGTGAATATGCGAGGGAATTTTAATGGAAACCATCCAAATCCATACAGAGTCGAAAAACTATAATGTCTTTGTGGGGGAAGGGGTAAGTAAGGAAATTGGGGCTTTTTTAGCCAATCACTTTACAGGGTTAACAAGAATATTAATTATTACCGATGAAACTGTGGCAAATCTGCATCTGGAAAAATTATTGTTGGAGTTGAATTCGTTAAACCCTATAATTTTTACTGCTCCTAGTGGTGAACATGCAAAAACGTTTGACGTTTATTACGATACGCTTTCAACGGCACTTGAAAACAAACTGGACCGGAAATCTGTCATAATTTCCTTAGGCGGTGGGGCAGTTGGAGATTTGTCAGGATTTGTTGCTGCATCCTTTATGAGGGGCATTCCATTTATACAAGTCCCAACTACCATATTAGCTCACGACAGTGCCGTAGGCGGCAAGGTAGCCATTAATCATCCGCTTGGGAAAAACATGATTGGAGCCTTTCATCAGCCAGAAGCTGTTTTTTATGATTTAGAATTCCTTAAAACACTACCAGTACATGAGATTCGTTCAGGTTTTGCTGAGGTTATTAAACATGCACTCATTGATGATGCCAATTTCTATGAGTGGCTAAAAGAAAATGTCCAGGACCTTCAAACAATCCCATTGGAGATTCTATCAGAATCCTTAATTAAAGGCATAAAAGTAAAAGGTAAAATCGTTGGTCAAGATGAAAGAGAAACTGGGATTCGAGCTTACTTAAATTTGGGCCATACACTTGGACATGCGATAGAATCGGAAATGGGTTATGGGAATTTTACTCACGGAGAAGCAGTGATGATCGGAATGATTTATGCACTAAAGCTAAGTAAACAATTACTTGGACTTACTTTCGATTTAGAAGAATTTACAAACTGGATTGAAAAACTTGGTTATGAATCGAAAATTCCGGGGAATCTATCCTTTGAAAAATTAATTAATAAAATGAAGCAGGATAAAAAGTCAGTTAGGGACGCAATTCGTTTTGTCTTACTTGAACAATTGGGGCAGCCAACAGTGAAGGAAATATCGGAAAGAGTTTTACTAGAACAATTAAACAGTTAATAAAGGGGGGCTTTTCTTGATTAGAGGGATGAGAGGAGCAATCACGGTTGATCAGAATTCAGAGGAAGAAATCATCTCTGCTACAGAGGAACTATTTGTTAGGTTAATTGAAGAAAATCATTTACAACCAGATCAGGTCGGGTCCATTTTTATTTCAACCACACAGGATGTAAACGCAGCATTCCCTGCAAAGGCTCTTCGTAAATTTGAGGGGTGGACATACGTCCCTGTGATGTGTATGCAGGAAATTCCTGTCCCAAATTCTTTAAAGATGTGTGTCAGGGTCATGATGCATGTGAATACTAACAAACCACAAGAAGAAATTATTCATGTATACTTAAAAGGTGCAACAGTTCTGAGGCCCGACCTTGGCAGCAGCCTAGCAAAATAGGTAGAATTTATGAATGATTTAATAGAATAACCTTACGAACGGAGTGAGTAAACATGAGATGGAAAGAGCAGTTATTACAACTGACTCCTTATCAACCAGGTAAATCAATAGAGGCAGTAAAGAGGCAATATAAGCTTGATAAAATCGTAAAGCTAGCTTCAAATGAGAATCCTTTTGGATGCTCAGGACAAGTACTAGAGGCTCTTCAATCGAATCAAACAAGTTTGGCTATTTATCCAGATGGCTACGCAACTACTTTAAGAGAGACACTCTCAGCATTTTTACAAGTTGATGAAGAAGAATTAATATTTGGAAATGGCTCAGATAACTTAATTCAAATCATTTCAAGGGCACTTCTACATCCGAATTCTAATACAATTATGGCCACACCTAGCTTTTCACAATATAAGCATAACGCAGTGATTGAAGGGGCGGTTTGTAAGGAAGTCCCGCTTGTAAACGGAGAACATGATTTAGACGCGATGTTGACAGCGATTGATGATCAAACCAATGTTATTTGGTTATGCAGCCCTAATAATCCTACAGGTACATATATACCAGAATCTAAGTTAAACGCTTTTCTAGAAAAAGTTCCAGCTGATATTCTGGTTGTACTCGATGAAGCTTATTATGAATATGTTGTCGCTGAAGATTACTATGATTCCATTAAATTAGCTCAAAAATATGAAAATTTAATTGTCCTGAGAACTTTTTCAAAAATATATGGTCTTGCTGCCTTGAGAATTGGATATGGGGTTGCCAATCGGTCAATTATTAAAGCACTTGAACCTGCTCGGGAGCCATTTAATGTTAATTCTTTAGGTCAATTAGCGGCGACTGCAGCAATAAAAGATCAGGAATTTATTAACACCTGCAAAGAAAAAAATAGGCTGGGACTTGAACAGTTCTATGAATTCTGTGGGAATTATGAACTCGACTATTACCCATCACAAACCAATTTTATTTTAATTGATTGTAAAACAGATGGGGACCTGGTATTCCAAAATCTAATGGAGAGAGGCTATATTGTTCGTTCCGGGAAAGCTCTTGGTTTTCCTACTGGGGTTAGAATTACAGTGGGATCATTTGAACAAAATGAAGGTGTTCTCAATGCATTAGGAGAATTTTTGTCTCAAAAGTAAAAAAGTTCTGCTTTGTTTTTAGGGGGAGTTATCATTGAAAGGCCGTGTTTTTGTTATAGGCTTAGGATTAATCGGAGGTTCTCTAGCCCTTTGTATAAAAAAGGAACATGGGGATGCAACTATTGTAGGATTCGATATTAATAGTGAACAGGCAAGACTAGCAAAAATGCTTGGGGTCATTGATGAAATAGCGGACGATATCTACAGTGGCGCAATTGATGCTAATTTAATTATTATTTCTGCACCTGTAAATGAAACAGAGGAAATTATTCAGTTCCTTGCAGGTCTCCCTCTCCATCCAGAGGTCATTGTGACAGATACAGGTAGTACAAAAAGCAAGATTGTTGGAAGTGCCAAGAGTTTATATGATAGAGAAATTACCTTTATTGGTGGACATCCAATGGCTGGATCTCATAAAAGTGGTGTATCTGCTGCCAAAGAAATTTTATTTGAAAATGCATTTTACCTGTTAACACCACAGGAACATATAGAAGATTCAAAAGTAGAAATATTAAAATCATGGTTAATAGGTACTAAAGCCAAGTTTTTAACGATCACGCCAGAAAATCACGATTATCTCACTGGGATTGTGAGTCATTTCCCTCATATTATTGCTGCCTCTATTGTTCGCCAAACTGAAAAGTTAGCAGAAGCCGAGGGCCTAATTCCTCGTCTAGCAGCAGGCGGGTTTAGAGATATAACCCGGATTGCCTCAAGCAGTCCAAAGATGTGGAAGGATATCCTCCTCCACAATCGCGAGATATTGATTGAATTGCTCAATCAGTGGCAAGAAGAAATGAATGGTGTCAAAATGTTGCTTGAAAATGAAAATAGTTCGGCAATATATGACTATTTTCACCAAGCAAAACAATTCCGTGATGGTCTGCCTGTAAAAGAAAAGGGTGCGATTCCGGCATTTTATGATTTGTTTGTTGATGTACCGGATTACCCAGGTGTAGTTTCTGAAATTACCGGTTATTTAGCGAAGGAAGAAATTAGTATCACTAATATTCGTATTCAAGAAACACGTGAGGATATAAATGGTATTTTAATTATTAGTTTTCAAACAGAAGAGGACCGGCAAAAAGCTGAACAATGTATCGGTACCTATTCCAACTATGAAACATCTATTGGTTCTTAAAAATGATAAATAAAAGGTGATTTTTCATGACGTCTCTTAAACTGAAGACAAATATAACAAGCTTAAATGGGGAAATAACCATTCCAGGGGATAAATCAATATCGCATCGGTCTGTTATGTTTGGTTCGATTGCTCACGGTGAAACCAAGGTTTCCAATTTCTTACCTGGGGAAGATTGCTTAAGTACTATTTCTTGCTTTCGAAAGCTTGGAGTTACTATCGAAGAATCTGATGGTCAACTTCGAATTATCGGAAAAGGATTTGAGGGGTTAACTGAACCTAATGAAGTATTAGACGTCGGTAATTCAGGAACAACGATTCGTTTATTAATGGGAATATTAGCAGGAAGACCATTTTTCTCCTCCCTAGTTGGTGATGAGTCAATTGGCAAACGTCCCATGACAAGGGTAACAAACCCATTGTCGGAAATGGGTGCCAAAATTGATGGGCGAAAAAACGGTTCCTTCACACCCATTTCTATCCGCGGCGGTGAATTAAAACCTGTAAATTATCAACTTCCAGTTGCAAGTGCCCAGGTAAAATCTGCTTTAATTCTTGCTGGGCTGCAAGCCGAAGGACAAAGTGTCATTATTGAGCCAGAAGAAACCCGTGACCATACAGAAAGAATGATCATTAAATTTGGTGGGGAAGTCCACAAGGATAACCAAAAGATTATTGTCAAAGGCGGACAAAAACTTACTGCAACGACGATTCACGTTCCTGGAGATATTTCGTCTGCCGCATTCTTTTTAGTAGCAGGTGCAATTATTCCTGAAAGTAGAGTTGTGTTGAAAAATGTCGGACTTAACCCAACAAGAACGGGAATTATTGAAGTAATGAAAAAGATGGGTGCTGACTTAGAGATTGTACAAGACAAGGAGTCCTCATTTGAACCAATTGGGGACCTGATCATTAAGACATCGAGTCTAAAAGGCACAGTTATTGAAGGCGATTTAATTCCAAAATTAATTGATGAAATTCCAATAATTGCTCTTTTAGCTACACAAGCAGAAGGTACAACAATTATTAAAGATGCTGAGGAATTAAAAGTTAAAGAAACAAATCGAATTGATACAGTTGTTCAAGAACTTAAAAAATTAGGTGCTAGGATTGAAGCGACTGAAGACGGAATGATTATTCATGGGAAGTCCAAATTAAGTGGTGGAACGGTATCAAGTCATGGAGATCATCGGATTGGAATGATGCTTGCGATAGCATCCCTCCTCTGTGATGAAAAAACTGAGCTTGAAAATCCAGATGCCATTTCCGTTTCTTATCCAAACTTCTTTGAGCATTTAAACAGTCTCATATAAAAAAACTGCATTTCGATGCAGTTTTTTTATATTTTAACAAAATAGATTTTGTTAGTAAGTCATAGTTTTGGAAATTTTCGCATAGCTTGTCTTAAAGATATAAAGTGGTTATTCGAACTAGACACAATGAGAAAGGGTGGTGGATAATTGTATATCATTGAAAATGCCAATCTCCTTAAAGACAAGCAAATAAAAACATGTTCGCTATTAATTAATAACAATCGAATAGATAAAATTGATTCGCATTTCAAATATTATCAGCTAATAAGAATGAACGCTGATCCATATGTTATGACCCCGACTTATGTTCTATTTAATTCAAATATTCCACATATTAAGGCCTTTCAAGAATTAAAAAAGTTTTTGATTGAAGAGTTAATGTTGAAGGGTTGCACCACCATGTTAACTTATGTTAATGTTTCCTACGAAAATGAATTATCCACAAAAATATCCGAGCTGAGGACGGCTCTTTTAAGTAGCCCAATTGACTATCTAATTGGGGTAAGAATACCAATTCGACTGATAACTCAATCGTTTATAAGGAAATGTAAGAAGGAAAAAGTCCCAGCCATTTTTGTTGATCTTCAAAATTATGAAGAATTAGAACAAATACCATGGGGCTGGATTAAAGACGCAATGTTTCCCTTCAACAGTCCTTTAATCCCAATAATTTCTTCGGATGATAAGAAGGAAGTAAAGAGTGCTTTGTCGAAATGGAAAGGTATCATGAATAGAGAGAATGTTCCTGCTCTCAATGAAGTGATTGAAGAAAATAACCCATTGTCTATTTCAGTATTAAATAAAATCGGATTATATCCACAAAAAGCAAGTTTAATGAGTGGTACTGAAGTGAGTTATAATTTGTATGCAAAAATAAATGAAAGCCAGAATGTTGATGATATGAGCTTATTTCATTATCATAGTGATAGACTTGTAGTAACTGTTCACAAGGGGGCCGTTCTACGAGCAGGAGATGACGTGATATTTAAACCTGGAAATGGAGAACATGTTAGGGTGCGAATCCCATCCTATTTTTCTCTGTCAAGCTAGGAGAACGAGAGGTAAGTGTCAATGGAACGAATTAATAAAATTATTAACATGTTAGAAAATGGTCAACATAATGAGGCCTTAACTGAATATAATGTTGTATTAACAAGTGGAAAGCCAGATGAAAAGTTCCTTCTTGGGGAAGAAATGTATCAATATGGATTCTTAGAAGAGGCAAAGTCTTTAATAGAGAATTTATTAGAAACTTTCCCGGAAGAAGGCGAACTTCTCGTCCTATTAGGTGAAATATTAGTTGAGGCTGGGGAAGATGAAGAAGCTATTCTTGTTCTTGAAAAGATTTCAGAACATGATGCAAATTTTGGACAATCATTACTCTTGTTAGCGGATCTTTATCAAGTCCAGGGTTTATATGAAGTTTGTGAACGAAAACTTCTAAAGGCTAAGGAGATCTTGCCAGATGAAGTCATCATAGATTTTGCATTAGGTGAACTATACAGTGAACAAGGTGAAGTAACTAAGGCTATGGATGCTTACGAAAAGGTTCTAAAAGAAGTAAATGATATAGCTGGTGTGAATATAGATCAAAGAATTGCTGACCTTTTAAGTGTATCTGGAAGGTTTGAGGAAGCCTTGGTACATTATGAGAAGGCAATTAATGAAAAATTGGAAATCAATACTCTATTCGGCTATGCTTTTACAGCTCTTCAGGCTGGATATTATCAAACAGCTATAGGAAAATTCAATGAATTAAAAGAGTTGGATCCAGAATATCATTCACTATATTTACACCTTGCTTTAGCATATGAAAGGGAGGGAGAACTTGAGAATAGTTTACTTACCATTCAAGAGGGCATAAAACAAGATGATTTCAATAAAGAATTATTTTTCTCTGGTGGGAAAATAGCAACTAAGTTAGGAAAAGTGGAGGAAGGAGAAAAGTATTTCCGTGAGGCCCTTGCTTTAGATCCAGGATTTATCGAAGCGGCATTAACATTAAATAAACTCTTTTTGCTCCAAGAAAGATATGAAGATATCATTGAGTTAATGACTCAACTTGATATTAGAGAAGATGAAGAGCCCCAACTTTTATGGGATTCTGCAGTAAGCTACCAGAAGTTAGAAAAATTTTCTTACGCATTAGACAAATATGAAAGTGCATATACTTTTTTTAAGAAAAATGAAACTTTTTTACAGGATTACGGTTATTTTCTAATTGAAGAAGGAAAAACTGACCGCGCCGCCGAAATTTTTAAACAGTTATTAAATGAAGATCCAACAAACGAAGAGTATTCGGATTTACTTGAACGTCTTACAGGGTTGAAAGATTAAAAAAGCTGAATTTGCAGAGGAGGGAAACTATCATGGCAACCCCTGTTTCTGTCAACGAGAAGAAGGACTTTATTCGCTGGTTTTTAAATCATTATCAATTAAAAAGAAGAGAATGTGTTTGGATTCTTAACTATCTAATGAGCCACGATCAACTAATGGAGAAGGTTCATTTTGTTGAGCAAGCACAGTATTGTCCGAGAGGTTTAATTATGTCTACACATTGTGTTGACAAGGTACCATTTCGATTTTATAAAGAAAATGTGATGACAACAGATGCTGAAAAGTCCTTTCACGATATTCGTTTAAATCGGGATGAGGATATTTTTATCCAATTAAACTTTCATGCTTCTAATCAGGCACATCAGTATGCAGCGGTTCTTGAAGAAAATTTATACGTTCCAAAACATCTTCAAGTGAATGAAAAGGATGGAATTATTGCAGAACAATTACTGCAGCGGAGCATCGAACACTTTCAACGTGAGAAAATCCTTCAATTAATCGATGAGGCCCTTGATAAACAAGATCGAAAGGCATTTCAAATGTTGACGCAAAAACTAAATACATTGACAATGTCTGTACAAAAAGGAAGCGTGCGATAAGCTGCTTCCTTTTTGTTTTTTGAATTTTTCTAAATATACCCATATATCTTTTATTGTTTGGGTAGAAAATGATATTATAATAATAGTGAAATCAAAAGGTTGGTGCAAAGATATGAAATGGACACCTCAAGATATTGAGACGTATTTGAATGCAAAGGAATATGTTGACACAGCTGTTGTACCATTACTTGCCGTTTCTGTTGGGGGGGAGATGAAACAGTCAGCTGCAGGATCGGAATTTATTACATTACTAACAGGCCATTTAGAAAGGCAATTTACGGGAAGATTATTACTATTGCCTCCATTTACATATCTTAAGTCCAATTATGGTGAAAATACTATAAGTGATTTGAGGGAATGGGAGGCTAACCTTGCAAAGGAGGAGTTTAAACACATATTTTATATGACATCCGAATTAGATTGGAGAACACAAGAAGGCGGACTAACTGGAACTGTAATATGGCTTCCATCGATCCCGCTGGAACATATGAATGATTCACAGAAGATGGCTGTTGTAGATAGTCAAGTAAAACAACTCTTAGAACTCTTTACGCAAAAATGGCATGAAAATCAGTAAATCAACCTTTTAGTATGTTTTTAAAATAGTATGATATTGACCTAACATGCAGATTGATATATCATTGTTATGTCCTAGTTTTATATGTGTTTAAATTTGTCCGTTGGACTTAACTTCGTGAATAGAGGGGGGGATATAAGCATGAGTAAGCAACGCGTTTCAAGACGTCAATTTTTAAGCTACACTTTAACAGGGGTAGGCGGCTTCATGGCGGCTGGTATGCTAATGCCAATGGTAAGATTTGCAGTTGATCCTGTTTTAAAGGCTGAAGAAGGCGGAGACTTTATCGCAACAAAGCAAAAGGTTTCTGAAATAACGGGAGAACCGGTTCGAGTTGACTTTACCTTTAAGCAAAAAGATGCATGGTACGAGTCTGAGGTAACGAATACTGCATGGGTTTATAAGAATGATGCAGGTAAAATTGTAGCCCTTTCACCTACATGTAAACATTTAGGCTGTACGGTTAACTGGAATACGGACAAGGAACATCCAAACCAGTTCTTTTGTCCATGTCACTACGGCCGTTATACAAAGGATGGAACCAACATTAAAGGTACACCACCACTTCACCCGCTTGATGTATATCCATACAAGGAAAAAGACGGTTTTCTTTATTTAGGTAAAGCTGAACCACGGAAGGAGGCGTAACATGTTAAACAAGATTTACGATTGGGTAGATGAACGTTTAGATATTACGCCTTTGTGGCGCGATATCGCAGACCATGAAGTTCCTGAGCATGTTAATCCAGCGCATCACTTTTCAGCGTTTGTATACTGCTTTGGCGGTCTAACATTCTTCGTT
>Ga0268255_10001455_pt1 | contig 13880 bp, 7 predicted proteins | sample AgamicOrMarz_FD_200256 | JGI IMG/M metagenome (GOLD analysis project Ga0268255, IMG submission 200256) | Agave microbial communities from Guanajuato, Mexico - Or.Ma.rz (v2) (version 3) | ecosystem: Host-associated > Plants > Phyllosphere > Phylloplane/Leaf | place: Guanajuato, Mexico | collected...
GTCTCGGCGATACGCTCGTGATGCTCGGGCTGCGCTACAACTCGCAGGAAGGCCGCGACTTCGCGGTGCGCATTGCGCGGCTGATGCGCGACGAGGCGTATCGCGCGTCGGTGGAACTCGCGAAGGAGCGCGGCGCGTTTGCGCTTTTCGATGCCGCGCGCTACCTCGAAGCCGGCACCTTCGCGTCGCGGCTGCCCGAGGACATCAAGGAAGCGATTCGCCGCGACGGCATCCGCAACAGCCATCTTCTGTCGATCGCGCCGACCGGCACCGTGAGCCTCGCGTTCGCGGACAACGCGTCGAACGGCATCGAGCCGGCCTTCTCGTGGACCTACACGCGCATGAAGGTGATGGCCGACGGCGGCCGCGAATCGTTCGATGTCGAAGACTACGCGTACCGGCTTTATCGCGAGCTGGGCGGCGATGTGACCAGGCTACCCGACTATTTCGTCAGCGCGCTGGAGATGTCCGCACGCGATCATCTGGACATGATGGCGGCCGTGCAGCCGTATGTGGACACGTCGATCTCGAAGACCGTCAACGTGCCCGCCGACTATCCGTTCGAAGCCTTCGAAAGCCTCTATTTCGATGCATGGAAAAGCGGCCTGAAAGGTCTCGCGACTTATCGCCCGAACGAAACGCTCGGCGCCGTGCTGAGCGTGAGTCCGGCGCAAGCCGACGACACGCTCGCCGAAAGCGATCTCGATCCGCTGCGAATCGCGATCGATCATCGGCCGAAAGGCGAATTGCCGGCGATCATCGAAAAGGTCGAGTACCTGACGCAAGCCGGCAAAAAATCGCTGTACGTGGCGGTGTCGTTCATTGAAGTGACCGGACGTCTCGGCGGTGAAGACGTGACGATCGAGCGGCCCATCGAGTTCTTCATTCCGACCGGTCAGCGCGACGAATCGCAGCAATGGATCACGGCGACCATGCGTTCGCTGTCGCTCGCCGCGCGTGGCGGTTTCGTCGCGCGCAATCTGCAGGACATGCGCAAGGTCTCGTGGGATCGCGGGCAAGTGCGGCTTGGCGAAGTGCAGCGTCTGGACGGTCATCGCACGCCGCGCTGGCACGATTCGGAAGTGGCCGCGCTCGCGTTTGCGATCCAGCAGATTCTGCATCGCCGCGGTTTTCTCGACGCCGAGGGCAATCAGGTTCCATCGCGTCTGCTCGCACGTTTGCCGCGCGGACAGATGAAAGCGGAAACGGCGCTGTCCGCGGACTTCGGCATCCGTCCCGCTCCCGCCGACGCGCACACAGCGGAATTGACGCAGCCCGGCGTGATGCCGGGATTGCATACGATGCTCGGTCGCAAATGCGGATCGTGCGGCGCGAACGCCGTGATCCGCAAGGACGGATGCGACTTCTGCACGGCCTGCGGCGAAGTGGGAGCGTGCGGGTGAATTAGCGTTAGCGGGTCTCTCGCCCCGCTATTGCATCTGTCGAAAGTGCTGACACTGGAAAGCGGTTTGTTTTTTAGACCGATGCGCAACCAGCCGTAGAATAGCCGCACTTTCCGCGACGAGACTCTCATGCTGGATATTTCGCCAGGCGTTACCAAGCCCGCTAACGACGATTCGAAAATGTTCGATCTCGCGCCTGTCTCACTGTGGGTCGAGGACTTTAGCGGCGTGCGCGATCTGTTCGATACCTGGCGCGCCGAGGGCGTGAGCGATCTGCGCGCGTACTTCGCCAAAGCGCCCGAACAGGTCGCCGAATGCGCGCGCAGCATTCGCGTGGTGAAGGTCAATCAGAAGACGCTGACGCAGTTCGAGGCCGCGGACTTCGACACGCTCAACGGCAACCTCGCCGCTGTGTTCCGCGACGACATGCTCAAGACGCATCTCGAGGAACTCTGCCAGTTGTGGGCCGGGCAATCGCATTTCACGAGCCAGACGGTCAACTACACGCTCGCTGGACGGCGACTCGACGTGCTGCTCAAAGGCTCTATTCTGCCGGGCCACGAAGAACGCTGGGACCGCGTGCTGGTGTCGGTGGAAGACATCACCGAACTGGAAAGCGCGCGGCATCGTATGACGCTCGCCGAGGAATACGCGCGCGGTCTCTTCGAACATTCTCCGGTGTCGCTATGGGTCGAAGACTTCAGCGCGGTCAAGCAACTGCTCGATCAGGCGCGCGCGGCAGGCATTAGCGATTTTCGCGTGTTCACCGACGTGCACCCTGAGTTCGTCGAGCGCTGCATGCAGGAGATTCACGTACTCGACGTGAACCAGCACACGCTCGAGATGTTCGCCGCGCCCGATAAAAAAACGCTGCTCGCGCATCTGCCCGATGTGTTCCGCGACGACATGCGTCCGCATTTCCGCGAGCAGTTGCTCGATCTGTGGGAAGGCAAACTGTTCCAGCAGCGCGAAGTACTCAACTATTCGCTCGACGGCAACGAGGTGCATGTGCACCTGCAATTTTCGGTGCTGCCGGGGCACGAGAACAACTGGGACCTGGTGCTGGTCGCATTGACCGACATCACCGCCCGCAAGAAGGCTGAGGCGTACCTGGAGTTTCTCGGCAAGCACGACGTGCTGACGAAGCTGCGCAACCGCTCGTTCTATGTCGACGAATTGAATCGGCTCGAACGCAAGGGGCCGTGGCCTGTCACGATCATCATCGCCGATCTGAATGGACTGAAGCGCGTGAACGATCAGCTCGGCCACGCCGCCGGCGATGCGCTGCTGCGCCGTGCGGGCGAGGTGCTGGCCAAAGCGATGGAGCCGCCGTTTCAGGCGGCGCGCATCGGCGGCGACGAATTCGCGATTCTGATGCCGGGCACCGACGAGCGCGGCGGCGCGGCGATGATCGATGCGGTCGGCAAACTCGTCGAAATGAACAACCAGTTCTATCCGGGTTCGCCGCTCAGCTTTTCGATGGGCATGGCGACGTGCCAACGCGGCGACCGTCTTGAAGCCGGCGTGCAACGCGCCGATCTGCAGATGTACGACGAAAAGCGCTCGCATTACGCCAATCAGGCGGATGCGAAAATTAGCGGTGGTTAATGAACGCGAAGCGCTTTCTCTACACCGCCGTCACATAACGCGCAACGGGCTTCACGATGCGCGGCGGCGGTGAGTCGTAAATTGCGCGCATGCGCTTCACTTCGTCGACAGGACTCAGGCCGAAAAGACGCTTGAATTCGCGGCTGAATTGCGACGCGCTTTCATAACCGACTCTTGCGGCCGCGGCGCCCGCGTTTAAACCATCCTGCACCATCAGCAAACGCGCGTGATGCAAACGCGTGGTCTTCACGTATTGCATCGGCGAGGTCGCCGTGACGGCCTTGAATTGCGCGTGAAAAACCGCGAGGCTCATGCCGGCTTCGGCGGCGAGCGTATCGACGTCGAGCGCGCCGTGATAGTCGGCGTGAATGCGGCGCAGCGCCTTGGCAACGCGTCCAAAATGATTCTGATGCGTGAGCGCCGCGCGAATCGCATCGCCCTGCTCGCCGGTCAACACGCGATAGCAGATTTCGCGCACGATGCCCGGCGCGAGAATGCGCGCGTCGAGCGGCGACACCAATGCGTCCAGCAGACGCTGCACCGCGTTGCTCAATGCCGGATCGAGCGGCGTCGAATAAATGCCGAGCGGTTCGTTGCGCGCCGCGCCCTGCGTTTCGTTGAGCGCCATCAGCAACTCGGCAACCATCGTCAGATCGACTCGAATGGAGATGCCGAGGAACGGCTCGTCCGGGGTCGCCTCAGTCTCGCATTCGAACGGCAGCGGCACGGACAGCACGAGGTACTGCTGCGCGTCGTACTGGAACACCTGGTCGCCGAGATAGCCGCGCTTGCGCCCCTGGCACACGATCACAATGCTCGGCTCGTACATCACCGGCATGCGCGGCAACGGACTATTCGCGCGCATCAGATTGACGCCTTCAAGACTCGAGCGCGTCATGCCCGGCTTGGGCGCGAGTGCGTCGAACACTTCGATCAGGCGTTGCTGCGCAGCATGAGCGGCGTGCGCGACTGGAAGTTCGGCGGAAGACAACGACGGTTGCGATAGGTGCGGCGACATGACGAAATAGTGACGTACAAGAGAATAGTGCTTGAAATTTAGCATCAAACTGCCTGGCGCGCTTCGTCCCAGGAGTTTTAGGCAAATCTTCAAGACATTCAGGTATTCACTGGCTCGCCGTCGGCTTCTACTATGGGAACCCTGTCGGATGAGCTTTGCTGCGCGACGTTTGTTGGACGACCTTCATTCGCGCTTTCATCACGCGCCGCGACCCGAACCGTGCGGTTAGGCGCATGCGCGAGATGCGTTGTCCGTTGCCGATTGCCATTACCGTCGCCCGTCGCCGATTGCCCATTGCCGGCGCCTTCTGACATCACCCATCTTTGCTGGAGAACTACCCATGAGCACGACTTATGCCTATGCCGCGACCGACGCCAGCGCGCCGCTCGCCCCGTTCGAAATCCAGCGCCGCGAACTGCGCGCGCATGATGTGCAAATGGAAGTGCTGTTTTGCGGCGTGTGCCATTCCGACCTGCATCAGGCTCGCAACGAATGGAAGAACACGATGTATCCGGTGGTGCCGGGTCATGAAATCGTCGGCCGTGTGACCGCGGTGGGCCCGGACGTGACAAAGTACAAGGCGGGCGATCTGGTGGGCGTCGGCTGCCTCGTCGATTCGTGCCGTACGTGCGCGAGCTGCGCGGAAGGCCTCGAGCAGTACTGCGAGAACGGCTTCGTCGGCACGTATAACGGCGTGGACCGCGTCGACGGTCAAGTGACCTACGGCGGTTATTCGACGCAACTCGTCGTCGACGAGGAATTCACGCTGCGTGTGCCGCAAAACCTCGACCCTGCCGGCGTCGCTCCGTTGCTGTGCGCGGGCATCACCACGTACTCGCCGCTGCGCACGTGGGGCGCGGGTCCTGGCAAGAAGGTCGGCATTGTCGGCCTGGGCGGCCTCGGCCACATGGGCGTGAAGCTGGCGCGCGCAATGGGCGCACATGTGGTGCTGTTCACGACATCGCCGTCGAAGATCGAGGACGCCAAGCGGCTGGGCGCACACGAGGTGGTGATTTCGAAGAACGCGGAAGAACTGGAAGCGCATGCGAACAGTTTCGATCTGATTGTGAATACGGTGGCTGCGCCGCACGACCTGAATCCGTTTTTGAACCTGCTGAAGCGTGATGGAACGATGACGCTGGTGGGCGCGCCCGAGCACGATCATCCGTCGCCGCAAGTGTTCAACCTGATTTTCAAGCGCCGCCGGCTGGCCGGTTCGCTGATCGGCGGGATTGCCGAGACGCAGGAGATGCTGGATTTTTGCGGCGAGCATGGGATTACTTCGGATGTCGAAATTATTCCGATGCAGAAGATTAATGATGCTTATGAGCGGATGTTGAAGAGTGATGTGAAGTATCGGTTTGTTGTTGATCTGGATTCCATGCGGAAGTGATTTTTTTTTGCCGTGCGGCGGGCTTCTTTTGGTGGGGTCTTTTGGCCTTTCCTTGAATTCGCTGTGGTTTATTTGCGTTGCCCCTGTGCGGGGCGGCACCTACTTTCTTTGCCGCCGCAAAGAAAGTAGGCAAAGAAAGCGGGCTCACACCGCCAGCTTTTAAGTGGGTCCCTCGGTTCAGAGCGGGTAGTGGTGCGTTTGACATCCGTGTTCTCGCACATTCCGCGCTCGTGACAAAGCAGTCATTCTTCCGGCGGCGCTTCGCGCGCCGTGCGGTCGTTCCCCAACCCGTCGGGTGGTCGGTGGTGTCTGGGATTGCGAGCCATTAGCGCGTTGCGCCCTCCTCGCTTTCATCGAGGGTGCTCATTCAAATGCGCGATTGAATGCAGCACGATTGGATGCAGCCATTAAGAGCCCTGCCACGCAAAGCGATCGCCCCAACAACACCTCGCCGAGGCGCAGCCGACGGCCCCCACCGCGCGAAAACGCGAGCGGATGGTGTAAGCCAACCCTTCCGGCGAGCACGTAGTGCGAGGCGGGAAGCATGACTGCCTTGTCACGAGTGCCGAATGCGCGAGGGCACGGATGTTAAACGCACCACTCCGTTCTCCAAACGAGGGACCCACTTATAAGCTGGCGGTGTGAGCCCGCTTTCTTTGCCTACTTTCTTTGCGGCGGCAAAGAAAGTAGGTGCCGCCCCGCACAGGGGCAACGCAAATAGACCACAACGAATTCAAGGAAAGGCCAAAAACAAAGGCCAAAAACAAAAGCCAAAAAAAACGAACCCCAAAAAAGCCCGCCGCAGACAAAAAACCCAACCCCGAGAGGCCTAAATGCTAGACCGAATAACAGCAATGCGCACCTTCCTAAGAATCGTGGACACCAACAGCTTCACCCGCGCAGCGGAATCCCTGAACATTCCGCGCGCGACGGCGACCACCATTGTCCAGAACCTGGAAGCCCTACTCGGCACGCAACTGCTCGCACGCACTACCCGGCGCATCAGCGTGACGCCCGAAGGCGCCGCCTACTACGAACGTTGCGCGCAAATCCTCGCGGACATCGACGAGATGGAAGCCAGCATCCGTCACGCCACCGATAACCTCACAGGCCGCCTGCGCATCGAAATGCCAGGCTCAGTGGCGAGCGCAATCGTGCTGCCCGCTCTCGACGACTTTCACGCGCGCTATCCGAATCTCGACCTCGCTATCGGCGTCAGCAACCGCACCGTCGATCTGGTTGCCGAAGGAATCGATTGCAGCATCCAGCTCGGTGAACTGCCCGATTCGAATCTGGTCGCGCGACAACTCGGCACGCTCGAACATGTGACCTGCGCGAGTCCCGACTATCTCGCGCGCTACGGCACGCCGACCGACCTCGACGATTTGCGCGGACATGTGGCTGTCAATTGCATGTCGCCAAATAACGGCCGCGAAGTGGCGTTCGATTTCGAAGTCGACGGCGAAGCGCAAAGCGTCAAGGTGAACGGCTTTATCAAAGTGAGCGACGAGCAGGCGTATCTCACCTGCGGACTGCAAGGCCATGGGCTCATTCAACCCGCGCGAATTGCCGCGCAACCGTACCTCGACTCAGGACAATTGCGCGAAGTACTGCCGCAATGGAAACCCGTGCCGATGCCGGTTTCGGTCGCTTATCTGAAGAATCGACGTGTGTCGCCGCGCGTGCGTGCTTTCGTCGACTGGCTTGCGGAGCTGTTCGAAAAGACCGAGCACGTCGATCAGGATCTCTCGCGCGTGCGCCAGTTGTTGCGCGGCCTGCATCCCGCCTGAAGCGGATTCGATGCAGGCTCGCAGCACGTTCAACGCATCAATCAATCAATCGATCAGCCCGGCACCGGCACTGGCCGCGTCAGCAAGTCCACATAGAAATTGAAGAAGTTCTGATTGTCGAAGCGCTTGATGATCGTCATCTTCTGCAGACCAGCCGGCGGCGAACTCGTATAGCCGGTCGCTTTTCCATCATTGGCGCCGAAGCTCATATCGACATCGACCCACTCGTCGACCGTTTGCGTCGCGAACGAAGGATGCATCAAATAGCCGAGAGTCAGCGTGTCCCAGATGTTCGTGGTGTAGTTCGGGTTCGTCTCGAAACCGTTCTTGCCGTCGAAGCCATAACCGTTCAACGTCTTGAACAACTGCGTAATGATGGTCTGCTTCGACGGGTCATGCGCGATCCGGTCATAGAGCGCCTTATCCATCTTCACGGTGTCGGTCACATCGAGCGGAACGACAACCTGCTTGATCGGCAGACGCAACACCTCTTTCGCGGCTTGCGGATCGAACCACCAGTTGAATTCGGCGGTCGGCGTCGTATTGCCCGGCACGTCGATCGCGCCGCCCATATAAATGATCTGCTTGATCAACGGCACGATCTCGGGATGCCGACGCGCGGCAAGCGCGATGTTCGTCAACGGTCCGATCGCAAGAATCGTCACCTCGCCGGGATTCTGCTTCACCGAGTCGACGATGAAATCCACCGCGCTTTTGCTTTGCACTTTCGTATGCGTTGCGAAGCCGTCAGGCGGCGCGACGAGATCGCTATCGGACTTCGGTTCGGGTGTTCCCCACGCGCCGAGATAACCGTCGCCACCGGGGAATTGGGCCATTTCAGCCTGGATCGTGGCGAAATCGTGCGACAACGCATAGTTTGCACCGGCATAAACGCCGATCTGCTTTCCGACGCCGAGCCGTTCGACGGATTTCAATGCATCGGCGACGCCCTGCTTCAACCACTGATTGCCCGACACGACCGTAATGCCGAGTACTTTCAACGATCCCTGCGCCTGCAATTGCGCGGCCATGACGCCAAGCTGGCCGTCGTCGCTCAGCGTGTTGTAGTCGCTGTCGATAATGACTTTCGGGGGATTGTTTGCATTCAGATTGTCGCCGCCGCAAGCCGCGATTGCGAGAGCAGTCACGACGCTTGCTACATAGCTCAATGCCACGAGAAACCGCTTCATTGATGTCTCCTGTTCTATCGCATCGGTGTGCGACTAAGGAGAGTCATCATAAACGCAACGGCGGCCAAATCAAACATGCGTCAAACGTGTGCGTCGACGAGGCTCGCAAACAACACGAGCCTCACGATCCGTCTTTCGAGTAAACCGCCCGCGCGGCGAACGTCAGGGCTGACGCGCTTGCGGCGTCGAGCCGGGGCATGCAGGGTCTTTACCCCAATGACCATCGCACACACGCCAGCGGCACAACTGGTCCTGGAAAAAGCCTCGCTGCCCGCACTCTTTGACGCGCTCGGCGAGCTTCGCATTGCCGGGCCCAGCCGAGGTTGCGACCTTCGTCGCCGGATTGCCGGTGCTTGTCTTGCTATCGGCGGGCTTCGTGCGTGCGACGAGCGCGGCCAATAGATCGGCGTCCGAATCATCTTTCGACGCTGCGTCCGGCTTTGCTTTCTTCGATTGCGCGGCGGCAGTCGTCGTACTCGAACGATGACTGCTCGCACTTGCCGTGGCACTTTCCTTCTTGCCGTGCGTGCCGGCCTCGTGCTTGCTCTTGCTCGCGATTGCCGGACTCTTGTCGTGCTTCGCCGTCGATGCAACGCGCGCCGACGAGGCCGAAGCGCCGGAAGCAACCGAAGCAACGGGCACGGAAGCGCCGCTCGGCTCCGCACCATCGGCCAACGCGCGCGACAGACGGCTTTCCGCCGCGCCCGCCGATGCAGACGACGCAGTTGCCGCTTTGCTGTCACTGTCATCGGCGATGATCGTCGCGGCTTGCGACGAAGCAGGCGCCGGCGCTTGCGCATTCGCGGCGACCTGCACCGCGCCGTTCACCGCCGATGCCGGCACCGCCGCCTTGCCGACGTTCACCGCGCTCGCCGGCGCGGCCGCAGCCAGTGACTCGTTTTGCCCGCGTTGCTGCATGTGCCACGCGCCCCAACCGCCCGCCGCTATCACGAGCAATGCGACAAGCGCAAGCGGCGTTCGGGACCGGCGTGGTTTATCGGCAGGCGGCGCGACGCGGCCTTCCAGATTCGCGAGAATTCGCGAACCATTGCCGTCGGCGCCTTTAGCCTTATCGGATAACAGGCTTGGCGGGGCTTTGGAATTTGAATTTTCCGGCGCACTCATTCACTGTCTCATTGAATCCTGGATTATTTCGCCGTGATAATACCGCTCCGGCTCCTCTCCGAGCAGGCCTGATTCTAAGAGCAAGCATTACAAAATACAATTGTTTCCAATTTCCGGGGTCTCCATTGATTGCCGTAGTACTTCTTGCCTATTTCGCCGTCGCAGTGCTCATCGCCGCAATGCTGCTTTTGCCGGCGGTGCGCGCTTCTTTATTAGACGCCGCGCAGACAATTCATGGCCGGGTTATGCGCGGGGCATCGCGCCGTGCATCGCATGCGCGCGGTCAATTAGCACGCTCGGCAAGAATTTCGCAATCTACCGTAGTGGATATGAAAAAATTACTGGCGCGCCGGCGCTTGCTGATTTTTACCACCACAGGTATTCTTGCGACGCCGCCATTGGTGGCATTGGGATTACGGGGTCGTCAGTTATTCCAATTCGACGAAACCGCGCGGGTGCCGGACGAGAAAATTGCCGCATTATTGAACGGCGAACAGCTCGTGCCCCCGCCGCCGCTGCCGCCGGAGGTATTCGCCACGCGGGAAGTCGAGCAGATCCGGCCAGCGCTAAAAGACGCAAGCCGCGACTGGAATTTGCTCGATGCGGATTTCCGAACCCGTCTATTGCTCGTCTACAAAATCATGCACGAGCAGTACGGCTACGAAATGGCCCTGCTGGAAGGTTATCGCAGTCCGGAGCGGCAAAACCGGCTCGCGCAAATTGGGAGCAATGTCACCAATGCCGCTGCGTTTCAAAGCTATCACCAATACGGCCTCGCGGCGGACAATGCGTTTCTGCGCGACGGCAAGCTCGTCATTTCAGAAAAAGATCCCTGGGCCATGCGAGGCTATCAGTTATATGGACAAACAGCCGAGCAGGTCGGCCTGACATGGGGCGGCCGCTGGAAAATGATGGATCTCGGGCACGTTGAATATCACAAACCCGGCTTCGTTCTCGGGCGGGGTCATTAAGCGCGGCGGCACAAGAGGTTGGAAAATGGGGCGTTCAATCAATATTTCTGGCAAAAAGCGGCAATACCAACCGCAATCCGGCATACAGCGTCGCATTCGTCCGCCCGCTTTTGCAGCGCCGGCAATCGCGGATTTAACAATTCGGCCGTTTTACCGTTCCGCGTGAATCGGCTTTCGATTTCTTTCGCTCCATTTTCAAACGCCGCACGCGCGTGATGCCGTTTGCCACAGCACGCGCCACAACACATATCACCAAGACCTGAACGGCTTATGCGACGCTTTCTCAACGTGTTGACCCATCCACGCACGCTCTCGATCATCGGCTTGCTCGCGCTCGCTGCTGTGTTGTTCGTCGGCGCCGATACCTTGCAGATCGACCTGATGTGGCCGGCCATCGCGCTCGGCGCGGTCGTCGCGTTATGGCTGCTGGTATGGGCGGTGCGCCGCCTGCGCGCGCGTCGCGCGAATAACAAACTCGGCGAAATGCTCGAGCAGCAGGCTGAAAAACAAAGCGTCGAAGCCGGACCCGCGCCTACGCCGGCGCGTCAGGCGGAACTCGACGTGCTGCGCACGCGCCTCGTCGATGCAGTGAAGACGATCAAGACCTCGAAGATCGGCCAGGTGTCGGGCGGCTCCGCGTTGTATGAGTTGCCGTGGTACATCGTGATCGGCAATCCCGCAGCGGGCAAGAGCAGCGCCGTGCTCAATTCGGGCTTGCAATTCCCCTTCGCCGACAAGAACAGCGCGGTGATTCACGGCATTGGCGGCACGCGCAATTGCGACTGGTTCTTCACGACGGAAGGCATTCTGCTCGATACGGCGGGCCGCTATTCGGTGCATGAGGAAGACCGCACCGAATGGCTCGGCTTTCTCGGCCTGCTTAAGCGCTTCAGGCCCAAAGCGCCGATCAACGGCATCATCGTGACCGCGAGCATTGCGGAACTCACCAGCAGCAAGCCCGAGTTTGCGATCAATCTCGCGAAGAACCTGCGCCAGCGCGTGCAGGAATTGACCGAGAAGCTGGAAGTGTTCGCGCCCGTCTACGTGATGTTCACGAAAGCCGATCTGATTACCGGCTTCACCGAATTCTTCAGCGGCAGCGAGCGTCACGAATACGACCGCGTATGGGGCGCCACCCTGCCCTACGAGCCGGACGAGAAGCGCGACGTGGTCGGCCTTTTCGATGAACATTTCGAGGAACTCTACGACGGCCTGAAGGAAATCAGCGTCGCGCAGATGTCGATCAATCGCGGCAACAAGCTCTCGCCAGGCCAACTGAGTTTCCCGCTCGAGTTCTCGACGATCAAGCCCGCACTCCGCGCATTTCTCGCCACGCTGTTTGAAACGAACCCGTTCCAGTACAAGCCGATTTTCCGCGGCTTCTATTTCACGAGCGCATTGCAGGAAGGCGAAACCAATAGCGCCGCGGCCACGCGCATCGCGAACCGCTTCGGTTTGAGCGCGGACAGCATGCCGAAACCGCACAGCGCGTTTTCGAAGAACGGCTTCTTCCTGCGCGATCTGTTTTCCAAAGTCATCTTCGCGGACCGGCAAACGGTCAGGCAATTCGCCAGTCCCGCGAAAACGCGTATACGTTACGCAACGTTCTTCGGCTTCGTCGCGGTCCTCGCGCTCGCGTTGGGCGGCTGGACGTGGTCGACCATTAACAATCAGCAACTCGCGGAGAACGTCAAAGCCGATCTGGACAACGTCGTGCGTTTGCAGCAGAACCGCAACGATCTGCAATCGCGCCTGCAGGCCATGGATGTTCTCGAAGACCGCATCGACCAGCTCGAACAGTTCCGCCGCGATAAGCCGCTCGCTGTGTCGTTCGGTCTTTATCAGGGCGATCGTCTGGAACAGCGTCTTCTCACCGAGTACTACAACGGCGTGCGCCAGATCCTGCTCGATCCGGTTTCGCAAAACCTCGCGTCGTTCCTGAAGGACGTCAACGCGCATCCCGATCAGCTCACGCCGCTCAATCGCACGCCGGATGCGGCCGCGATTCCGGTCTCCGCGCACAACGCAATGGCGGCGAATAGCCAGGGCGGACTCTACAGCGACGCATCGCCGACCAATGTGGAAGACGCGTACAACGCGCTCAAGACGTATCTGATGCTAAGCGACAAGCGTCATGTGGAAACGGCGCATCTGACGGATCAGGTGGCGCGCTTCTGGCGCGGCTGGCTCGAAACGAATCGCGGCAACATGCCTCGCGACGAGATGATCCGCAGCGCCGAGCGCATGATTACTTTCTACCTGGCGCGCGTATCCGACGACGACTGGCCGATGATCGACCAGAACCTCGGCCTCGTCGATCAAACGCGTGAGAACCTGCGCCGTGTCGTGCGCGGCATGCCGGCGCGTCAGCGTGTTTATGAAGAGATCAAGGCACGCGCGTCGACCCGCTTCGCGCCGATGACGATCGCGCGCATCGTCGGTGAAAACAATACCGCGCTGGTGGCGGGCAGCTATGCGATTCCCGGCACGTTCACGCGCGAAGCGTGGTTCCAGTATGTGCAGCCCGCGATCCGCGAGGCCGCAACAAAAGAACTGCAAGCAAAGGACTGGGTGCTCAATACCTCCGCGCACGACGACCTGACGCTCGAAGGCAGTCCCGAACAGATACAGAAAGCACTCGTCACGATGTACAAGACCGACTATGCAATGCACTGGCAGAAGTTCATGCAAGGCATTGCGGTGCAGAGCTTCGGCAGCTTCGGTCAGGCAGTGGATGCCATGAACCGTCTCGGCGATCCGCAAGATTCGCCGATTCGCAAAGTACTCGAAACCGCGTATGACCAGACCTCGTGGGATAACCCGTCGCTCTTCAATGCAAACCTGAAGCGCGCGCAAAGCGGCGTGACGAGCTGGTTCAAGCAATGGTTCTCGCGCGCGCCGACGGGTCAGTTGAACGCGAACATCGACATTAACGGCAATCCGGTCGAAATGCCGATGGGACCGATTGGCCAGGAGTTCTCCGCGCTCGGCCGCATGGTTCAGACCGGCGATAACGGCTCGATGCTGAAGGGCTATATGGACACGCTGTCGAAAGTCCGTACGCGCTTTAACGTGATCAAGAATCAGGGCGATCCTGGACCGGGCGCGCGTCAGCTCATGCAGCAGACGCTCGACGGCAGCGGCTCCGAACTTGCCGATTCGCTGAAGTACGTCGATGAGCAGATGCTGACGGGCCTCACCGATTCGCAACGCAAAGCCCTGCGTCCGCTGCTCGTGCGTCCGCTGATGGCCGCATATGCGGTCGTGATCCAGCCGGCCAGCGTCGAAGTCAACAAGGTGTGGAACGCGCAGGTGTACCAGACGTTCCAGAACTCGCTCGCCAACAAATATCCCTTTGCCGGCGATGCGAAAGTCGAAGCGG
>Ga0268255_10001460_pt1 | contig 13867 bp, 8 predicted proteins | sample AgamicOrMarz_FD_200256 | JGI IMG/M metagenome (GOLD analysis project Ga0268255, IMG submission 200256) | Agave microbial communities from Guanajuato, Mexico - Or.Ma.rz (v2) (version 3) | ecosystem: Host-associated > Plants > Phyllosphere > Phylloplane/Leaf | place: Guanajuato, Mexico | collected...
AAGCTGGTGCTACAGTTACACTTAAGTAATTGTAAAAGGAGTCGGTTTTTAAATCGGCTCCATAAAATGGCTGATGGCTCTTGGGTCATCAGCCTTTTTGCGTTACAATAATCGGCTCGATTTTTGTTTGTTCTGTACAATAACTGTTATATTTCAGAATAATCAAAGTAATTTCAAATGCTTACCAATATTTTTCTTTTTAAAAAATATTGTTAAGCGTTTTAATACCACTAAAAATTGCAGCATTTGTAAACAGTGGTGGCCATATCGGCCTGTGTAATTCCTTCTGAGCCCGTTCTGCAGGCGGGCTTGGTTTACTTTCCGAGGACTCCAGATGGCATACTCATATACCGAAAAGAAACGGATCCGTAAGAATTTTGGTAAATTGCCCCAAGTAATGGAAGCACCGTACTTACTTTCGATTCAGGTCGACTCGTATAGAACGTTCTTGCAAGGTGGCAAATCCCCAAAAAACCGCGAAGATATCGGTCTCCAAGCCGCATTTCGTTCAGTTTTTCCTATAGAAAGTTATTCTGGCAATGCTGCTTTAGAATTTGTTGAGTATAGCCTTGGTAAGCCTGAGTTTGATGTGCGTGAATGTATTTTACGTGGTTCGACTTATGCGGCACCAATGCGCGTAAAAATTCGTTTGATTATTAAAGATCGCGAAACTAAATCTATTAAAGACGTACGTGAACAAGAAGTCTACATGGGTGAAATGCCACTCATGACTGACAATGGTACCTTTGTAATCAATGGTACTGAGCGTGTAATTGTATCTCAATTACACCGTTCACCTGGTGTGTTCTTCGATCACGATAAAGGCAAAACACATTCAAGTGGTAAAGTACTTTATTCTGCACGTATTATTCCTTACCGTGGTTCATGGTTAGATTTTGAATTTGATGCAAAAGATTTAGTTTATGTACGTATTGACCGTCGTCGTAAATTATTAGCAACTGTTGTGTTGCGTGCATTGGGTTATAACAATGAACAAATCTTGAATTTGTTCTATGAGAAAGTGCCTGTATATCTTGATATGGGTAGCTATCAAATTGACCTCGTTCCAGATCGTCTGCGTGGCGAAATGGCGCAATTTGATATTGCTGACAATGACGGTAAAATTATTGTTGAGCAAGGTAAACGTATTAATGCACGTCACGTACGTCAAATGGAAGCTTCTGGTTTAGCTAAGCTATCAGTTCCTGATGAGTACCTGTATGAGCGTATCACTGCCGAAGATATTACTTTACGTAATGGTGACGTGATTCCTGCAAATACATTGTTAAGCCATGAAGTTATGGTGAAACTGGCAGAAGGTGGTGTTAAACAGTTCAATATCTTGTTTACAAACGATATTGACCGTGGTTCATTTGTTGCGGACTCATTACGTGCTGACACAACATCTGGTCGTGAAGAAGCATTAGTTGAAATCTATAAAGTAATGCGTCCAGGCGAGCCGCCAACAAAAGAAGCTGCTGAAAACTTATTTAATAACTTATTCTTCTCTTCTGAACGTTATGACTTATCTCCAGTAGGTCGTATGAAATTCAACCGTCGTTTGGGTCGTCCATACGAAGTTGGTACTGACCAGAAGTCACGTGAAGTAGAAGGTATTTTATCGCACGAAGATATCATCGATGTATTACGTACATTAGTTGAAATCCGTAACGGTAAAGGTGAAGTCGATGATATCGATCACTTGGGTAACCGTCGTGTACGTTCTGTTGGTGAAATGACTGAAAACCAATTCCGTGTTGGTTTGGTTCGTGTTGAACGTGCTGTTAAAGAACGTTTAAGCCAAGCAGAAACAGATAATTTATCTCCGCAAGATCTCATTAACGCGAAACCAGTTGCAGCTGCGATCAAAGAATTCTTTGGTTCAAGCCAATTGTCTCAGTTCATGGATCAAAACAACCCATTATCTGAGATTACACATAAACGTCGTGTTTCAGCGCTTGGACCGGGTGGTTTAACGCGTGAACGTGCGGGCTTTGAAGTACGTGACGTACATCAAACTCATTATGGTCGTGTATGTCCAATTGAAACACCGGAAGGCCCAAACATTGGTTTGATCAACTCGCTTTCTGTTTATGCAAAAGCAAATGATTTTGGTTTCTTGGAAACACCTTACCGTAAAGTGGTAGATGGCCGAGTAACTGATGAAGTTGAATACCTTTCTGCTATTGAAGAAGTAGGTACTGTTATTGCACAGGCCGATTCTGCTGTAGATAAAGATGGTAACTTAACAGAAGATTTTGTTTCTGTTCGTCATCAAGGTGAATTTGTACGTATGCCACCTGAAAAAGTGACGCATATGGATGTATCTGCACAGCAGGTTGTATCTGTAGCTGCTTCGCTTATTCCATTCCTTGAACACGATGATGCGAACCGTGCATTGATGGGTTCAAACATGCAACGTCAGGCAGTTCCTACTCTACGTGCGGATAAACCGCTTGTAGGTACAGGTATGGAAGCGAACGTTGCTCGTGACTCGGGTGTATGTGTGATCGCAAACCGTGGTGGTGCGATTGAATATGTAGATGCTTCTCGTATCGTTATTCGTGTAAACGAAGATGAAATGATTGCAGGTGAGGCTGGTGTAGATATTTACAACCTCATTAAATATACACGTTCTAACCAAAACACTTGTATTAACCAAAATATTATCGTGAATTTGGGCGACAAAGTTGCTCGCGGTGACATTTTGGCAGACGGTCCGTCAACAGATATGGGTGAGCTTGCGCTTGGTCAAAACATGCGTGTAGCGTTCATGACGTGGAATGGTTACAACTACGAAGACTCGATCTTGTTATCTGAGCGCGTACTTCAAGAAGACCGTTTAACTTCTATTCATATTCAAGAATTATCATGTGTAGCGCGTGATACTAAGTTGGGTGCAGAAGAAATTACTGCGGATATTCCTAACGTAGGTGAAGCTGCACTTTCTAAACTTGATGAATCGGGTATCGTTTATATCGGTGCTGAAGTTACAGCGGGTGACATTCTTGTTGGTAAAGTAACGCCTAAAGGCGAAACTCAGTTAACTCCTGAAGAAAAATTGCTCCGTGCAATCTTCGGCGAGAAAGCAGCTGACGTTAAAGACTCATCTTTACGTGTTCCATCTGGTACTAAAGGTACAGTTATCGATGTTCAAGTCTTCACTCGTGATGGCTTAGAGAAAGATGACCGTGCGTTAGCAATTGAAAAAGCACAGCTTGACTCTTACCGTAAAGACTTGAAAGAAGAATACAAGATCTTTGAAGAAGCAGCTCGTGAGCGTGTAATTCGTTTGCTTAAAGGCCAAGAATCTAACGGTGGTGGTTCGACTAAACGTGGCGACAAACTTGTTGAAGATATGTTGTCTGGTTTAGAGCTTGTTGACTTACTTGAAATCCAACCTACAGACGAAGCAATTGCTGAACGTTTATCTCAAATTCAAGTGTTCTTGAAAGAGAAGAGCGCAGAAATTGATGAGAAGTTTGCAGAGAAGAAACGTAAGCTTTCGACTGGTGATGAGTTAACAACAGGCGTTCTGAAAGTTGTTAAAGTTTACCTAGCAGTTAAACGTCGCATTCAGCCTGGTGATAAAATGGCTGGTCGTCACGGTAACAAAGGTGTTGTATCTAACATTTTACCTGTTGAAGACATGCCACACGATGCGAACGGTGTACCAGTAGATATCGTATTGAACCCATTGGGTGTACCATCTCGTATGAACGTGGGTCAGATTCTTGAGACTCACTTGGGTATGGCGGCTAAAGGGCTTGGCGATAAAATCGAAAAAATGTTGAAAGAACAGCGTACAGTTTTAGAACTTCGCGAATTCTTAGACAAGATTTATAACAAAGTCGGTGGCGAGCAAGAAGATCTTGATAGCTTAACTGATGCTGAAGTTTTAGCTCTTTCTGGCAACTTACGTGCTGGTGTGCCTTTAGCTACTCCTGTATTTGATGGTGCTGAAGAAAGCCAAATTAAAGACTTACTTGAATTAGCTGACATTTCACGTACTGGTCAAACAGTATTGTTTGATGGTCGTACGGGTGAACAGTTTGATCGTCCTGTAACTGTAGGTTACATGTACATGCTCAAATTGAACCACTTGGTTGATGACAAAATGCATGCGCGTTCAACTGGTTCTTACTCACTTGTTACACAGCAACCGCTTGGTGGTAAAGCACAGTTCGGTGGTCAGCGTTTCGGTGAGATGGAGGTCTGGGCACTCGAAGCTTACGGCGCAGCATATACTCTTCAAGAGATGTTAACTGTTAAGTCGGATGACGTTGAAGGTCGTACACGCATCTATAAGAATATTGTAGATGGTAACCATTATATGGATCCGGGTATGCCTGAATCGTTCAACGTATTGACCAAAGAGATCCGTTCTTTAGGTATCAACATTGAACTGAAAAATGGTGACTAAGTCGTAAGACTCACGATTTTTTAGGAAAAAACAATATTTGTGACCCAGTCGGGTAAGCGTTGCTTCCCGACACACGGAGAAAAAAATTGAAAGACTTGCTCGATATCATGCGTAAGAAAACGGACTCAGATGGTCATGCACCAATTGAGTTTGACCGTATCCGTATTGGTCTTGCGTCACCAGAAATGATTAAGTCATGGTCTCATGGTGAAGTTAAAAAACCTGAGACAATTAACTACCGTACGTTTAAACCAGAACGTGACGGTTTGTTCTGTGCCAAAATTTTTGGTCCAGTAAAAGATTACGAATGCTTGTGTGGTAAATACAAGCGTATGAAATACAAAGGCGTCATTTGTGAAAAATGTGGCGTTGAAGTAACTACAGCGAAAGTTCGTCGTGAACGTATGGGTCACATTGAACTCGCTTCTCCAGTTGCACATATCTGGTTCTTAAAATCGTTACCATCTCGTATCGGTTTATTACTTGATATGACACTTCGTGATATCGAACGCGTATTGTATTTCGAATCATACGTTGTAACTGATCCTGGTATGACTCCGTTTGAAAAGTATCAACTTTTAACAGACGAAGAATACTTCAATGCACTTGAAGAGCACGGTGATGAATTCACTGCGAAAATGGGTGCAGAAGCGATTCAGGACTTATTAAAAGATATCGATCTTGAAGCTGAAATCGCACGTTTACGTGAAGAAATTCCTCAAACAACTTCTGAAACGAAGTTGAAAAAAGCGTCTAAACGCTTGAAATTGATGGAAGCATTCAACGATTCAAACAACAAGCCAGAATGGATGGTGATGAATGTACTTCCTGTACTTCCACCTGATTTACGTCCATTAGTTCCACTTGAAGGTGGTCGTTTCGCGACTTCTGACTTGAACGATTTATATCGTCGTGTCATTAACCGTAACAACCGTTTGAAGCGTCTTCTTGATCTTGCAGCACCAGACATTATCGTACGTAACGAAAAACGTATGTTACAAGAGTCTGTAGATGCATTACTTGATAACGGTCGTCGTGGTCGTGCAATTACCGGTTCTAACAAGCGTCCATTAAAATCTTTGGCAGATATGATCAAAGGTAAACAAGGTCGTTTCCGTCAGAACTTACTTGGTAAGCGTGTTGACTATTCTGGTCGTTCGGTAATTACTGTAGGTCCTACTTTACGTCTTCACCAATGTGGTCTTCCGAAAAAAATGGCACTTGAATTATTCAAACCATTTATTTTTGCGAAACTACAAGCTTCAGGTCAAGCAACAACCATTAAAGCTGCGAAGAAAATGGTTGAGCGCGAGACTCCAGAAGTTTGGGACGTTCTTGCTTCTGTAATTCGTCAACATCCAGTAATGTTGAACCGTGCGCCAACACTTCACCGTTTAGGTCTTCAAGCATTTGAACCTATTCTTATTGAAGGTAAGGCAATCCGTCTTCACCCACTCGTTTGTGCTGCGTTTAACGCCGACTTCGATGGTGACCAAATGGCGGTACACGTTCCATTGACACTTGAAGCACAGTTAGAAGCTCGTGCATTGATGATGTCAACAAACAACATCTTGTCACCAGCGAATGGTGAGCCGATCATCGTTCCTTCTCAGGACGTTGTCTTGGGTCTTTACTACATCACGCGTGATGCAGTAAATGCTAAAGGCGAAGGCATGGTGTTTGCTGATACTCACGAAGTAAACCGTGCACTTGCAACTGGTCAAGTTGCGATTCATGCTCGTGTTAAAGTACGTGTGCATCAAACTGTTATCAATGAAAATGGTGAACGTGAACACGGAACTATTATTGTTGATACGACACCAGGTCGTTGTTTGCTTTGGGAAGTTGTTCCACAAGGCTTAAGCTTTGACATGATCAACCTTGAGATGACTAAAAAGAATATCTCGAAGTTAATCAACTCTTGCTACCGTAAACTTGGTTTGAAAGATACCGTTATCTTTGCTGACCAATTAATGTACTTGGGCTTCCGTCAAGCGACTCGTTCAGGTGTATCTGTAGGTATGGAAGACATGCTCATTCCACCTACCAAGCACACAATTATTGATAAAGCAGAAACAGAAGTTCGTGAAATCGAACAACAGTTCGAACAAGGTTTCGTAACTGCTGGTGAGCGTTATAACAAAGTTGTCGATATCTGGGCGCGTACAAACGACCAAGTTGCTAAAGCGATGATGGATAACTTGTCTTATACACTTGTGAAAAACAAACAAGGTGAAGACGAGAAGCAAAAGTCATTTAACAGCATCTATATGATGTCTGACTCTGGTGCCCGTGGTAGTGCGGCACAGATTCGTCAGCTTGCTGGTATGCGTGGCTTGATGGCAAAACCGGATGGTTCGATTATCGAAACACCGATTAAAGCGAACTTCCGTGAAGGTTTGACAGTACTTCAGTACTTCATTTCAACACACGGTGCGCGTAAAGGTTTGGCCGATACAGCATTAAAAACTGCGAACTCTGGTTACTTGACACGTCGTCTTGTAGATGTAGCGCAAGATTTAGTAATTACCGAGCCTGACTGTGGTACAGCGGGTGGTTTGGTAATGACTCCATTCATTCAAGGTGGCGATGTTATCGAGCCATTACGTGACCGTGTATTGGGTCGTGTAACAGCTGAAGATGTACGTCGTGCATCAGATGATGAAGTTGTATTACCTCGTGGTACGTTAATTGACGAAAAAATCGCAGCTCATCTTGAAGAGGCGGGTGTCGATGAAGTCAAAGTACGTTCAGTAATTGCTTGTGAATCTGCTTTTGGTGTATGTGCTAGATGTTATGGCCGTGACCTTGCACGTGGTCACTTGGTGAACCCAGGTGAGTCAGTTGGTGTAATGGCTGCACAGTCTATTGGTGAACCAGGTACACAGTTAACAATGCGTACGTTCCACGTGGGTGGTGCTGCGAGCCGAACTTCTGCTGCAAACAGTGTTCAAGTACGTAACAAAGGTACTGTACGTTTCCATAACGTGAAAACTGTACAACATGCAAAAGGTCACTTGGTTTCAGTTTCTCGTTCAGGTGAAATTGGTATTGCCGATGATTTAGGTCGTGAACGCGAGCGCTATAAACTTCCTTACGGTGCAAGCATCTTGTTGAAAGATGGTGAATCTGTAGAAGCTGGCGGTATTGTGGCGACTTGGGATCCGCATACACATCCACTTGTTACAGAAGTTGCTGGTAAAGCACGTTTCAGCCAAATTGCTGATGGCGTAACTGCAACATCAAAAACTGATGATGCAACTGGTATGACTACCGTTGAAATCTTACCTGTAACAGCTCGTCCTGCTTCTGGTAAAGATTTACGTCCTGCAATCGTGTTGGATACAACAGATGGCGGCGAACAGTTCTACTTCTTGCCACAAAACACAATCGTAACTGTCCGTGATGGCGAAACGATTGGTGTAGGTGACGTTATTGGTCGTGTACCACAAGAAACATCACGTACTCGTGATATTACCGGTGGTCTTCCGCGTGTAGCTGACTTGTTCGAAGCACGTAAACCGAAAGAACATGCGATTCTTGCAGAAGTTTCAGGTGTTGTAAGCTTCGGTAAAGAGACTAAAGGTAAAAACCGTTTAGTGATTACTCCTGATGATGGTTCTGAGATTTACGAAGAATTGATTCCAAAATGGCGTCAAATCAACGTGTTCGAAGGCGAGCATGTGAACCGTGGTGAGACTATTTCTGATGGTCCACAGAACCCGCATGACATCTTACGTTTGAAAGGTGAAGTTGCATTAACTAACTACATCGTGAACGAAGTTCAAGACGTATACCGTCTCCAAGGTGTAAAAATCAACGACAAACATATTGAAGTTATCGTACGTCAAATGTTGCGTAAAGTTGATATCACTGATGGTGGCGATACAAGCTTTATTAAAGGCGAGCAAGTGGATTACATCCGCGTTGTTCAAGAGAACCAAGCTGTCTTGGCTCAGAACAAGTTCCCTGCGAAGTTTGAACGTCAATTAATGGGTATTACGAAAGCATCGCTTTCTACTGACTCGTTCATCTCTGCTGCATCGTTCCAGGAAACAACTCGTGTGTTAACTGAAGCGGCTGTAACAGGTAAAGAAGATGATTTACGTGGCTTGAAAGAAAACGTTGTAGTAGGTCGCTTGATTCCAGCAGGTACTGGTCTTGCATACCACTTAGAACGTCGTCGTCAAGAAGCAGAAGCTGCTGAGCATGAACTTCATAATGACTTCAGCGAAGTAGACCAAGCATTCAGCCAAGCATTAAACTCAGAACAGTTCTAAGTTTAGACTGGCACTAAAAAGGCACCTCAGGGTGCCTTTTTTTATATGTACTGATAACAATTGAAAGTGGTAATTACATAAACATATTAAAGAGCCATTATTTTATTACTTAAGCGGGATAAACACTCCACAAAAACAGATTAGGCTACAAGCTTCTGAGGACTGGAGTAAATCTAATGAAAAAAATGATGATGATTGTAAGTGTTGGCCTGATGTCAACAACTTTATTTGTTGGTTGCCAGAATGCAAGCCCAGAAAGTAAACGTATTGGTTCAGCTGCGATTGGTGGTGGTGCAGGTGGTGCTGTAGGGAAACATGTGGGCGGTAATATCGGTGCAGGTTTAGGAGCGGCACTTGGTGCTGGTGTTGCAGCCAATGCAAAAGGATCTAGTAGTAAAACAGTACGTAATAGTGCAATTGGTGCCGGGGTTGGTGCGGTGTTAGGTGGCGCAATCATTGGTGGCGACGCTGGTGCTGCTACAGGTGGAGCACTTGGTGGTAGTGCGGGCGCAGCTTATGAAGAGAAGAAAGGGAAGTACTAAAATTACCCTTAGCTATATTTAATTCATAGAAGTCTTTATCTTAGTAAAGACTTCTTTTTTTGACCGCTTTTTATCTTTGAAATTTTGCTTAATTATAATAAATAGAAGAGCTTTACAAAATATCTATCGATTAGGACAGATGAATAACACAATCTGATCAAATTCCTCATAAAAGAGGATTATTCTTTTTATTAGAACAGGTAGTAGTGAGTACGGTCATGAAAAAAACAATTGGATTAGTTTCTGCTTTAATGTTGTCTACCCTTATGTTTACAGGCTGTCAAAATATGAGCCCATCTGACCAGCGTATTGGCGCAGCAGCAGCGGGTGGAGCACTTGGTGGTGGACTAGGTAACCATGTAGGTGGTGGTGTTGGCGCAGGCTTAGGTGCAGCAGTAGGTGCTGGTGTTGGTTCAAATACCCAAGGTGGTAGTAAGCAAACCACTACGAAAAGTGCGATCGGAGCTGGTATCGGTTCTGTAGTAGGTAAAGCAATATTGGGTGGTGACTCTGGTGCTGCAATTGGCGGTGCGATTGGTGGTGGTGCTGGCGCTGCTATTGAAGAGAAGAAATAAAAATTCATAGTTTGAATAAAAATAAGCGCTTTTTCAGCGCTTATTTTTATTGAGGGAAAGGCTTGGCTTTTTTACGTCTGATATAAAGTGTTTTTTTAACTTCGGCAATTCTCACCCCCGATTCATCAAAAATGTTTAGATGATATGTTCTTAAAACAGGTTCGTAGTTTTCGGCAAGCTCACGTATTTGCTCAATCTCAGCTAAATCTACTCGAATATCTGCATGTACAGTACTTCGACCTGGGGAAAGAAAATTAATTTCAGCAGCTTTATCCCAAACAATATATTTTGATCCGAGATGATGCAGCAAAATCATCATGTAAAATGGATCCACCATTGAATAAAGACTGCCCCCAAAATGCGTTCCGACCAAATTTTGGTTTTTCCAAGTCAGAGGCATTTTTACACGTATATGACAAAGTTCTAAATTCATGATTTCAATATAAATCCCTGCTCCTCGATAAGGTGGGTAGTGATTAAATAGGAATTTTGAAATCGTAGGATTGTTCTGAAGTCTTCTGAAAATAGCCATAATAGTCAATTTTTTTTATTGAAACAGTATTCATACTAGATAAGTATCATCTTTTTTATATTGATGGCAATGCTCTATCCGACTAACGACATGATCGATTGAAAAACAAGATAGGAAATGATTATGCAGCCAAAAGTTCATACAGTAACAACAAGTGACCAACAAACACTTTGTGCCAAGACATGGGGCGACGAAAAAAATACACCGTTGGTTTTAGTACATGGTTATCCTGATAATCAGGAAGTATGGGAATCAATTATTGAATATTTAATCAATGACTTTTACATTGTCACTTATGATGTACGAGGGGCGGGTTTGTCGTCTATACCAAAACGTATACGTGATTACCGTTTAGAACGTTTATCTCTAGATTTACAAGAAGTCGTTGATGAATTATTACCAAATCGTCAATTTCACATGGCTGCACACGATTGGGGTTCAATACAATCTTGGGAGTCGGCAACAGATCCTAAGTTTAAAGGGCGATTATTATCCTATACAACAATTTCAGGACCCTGTCTTGATCATGCTGCTTTATTTTTACGTGACAAATTTAAATCTGAACCAAGCCATGTTTTAAAAATATTAACGAAGTCTTGGTATATCGGTGCATTTCATCTTCCATTACTAGCACCAACAGTTTGGTCTCTTTTTAGCCCTGAAAAATGGGGGAAAGTCCTGACTCAGTTAGAGAGAAAAAATAATTTACCCTTAAATAATAATATTAATGCAGATGGTAAATATGGCATTAATTTATATCGTGCTAATTTTATTCCTCGTTTAACTGGCCCACGTCAACGTTATGCACAGTGCCCAGTCAAAGCAGTTATTTTAAAATATGATACTTTTGTGAGCCCTGAATATATTACTGAGGCTCTGCCAAAGTGGGCAGAAAAATTTGAATATGTAGAGCTTGAAGCAAATCACTGGGCAATTCTAAGTGAGCCCGCGAAAATTGCAGATCATATTCATCAGTTTATTAAGGCCCAAGCTTAATAATTCAGTGACTGCATAAAACAGTTAATTCGGCGATATTTTCGGCTTCATAGATCTGAATCTGATAGAATGTCGCCTTTTGTTTTGCTCTGAATTTATTCATGAATGCTGTCGTTATTGCGATTGCAGTGATGTTTTTATTATCACTGGCTCGCGTTTCTGTCGTACTGACTTTAGTGGTTTCTGCCATTGTAGGCGGCCTCGTAGCAGGTTTAAGCCTTTCTCAAACCGTTGATGCCTTTAACGCTGGTCTTGGCGATGGTGCTGAAGTTGCACTTGCCTATGCTGTGTTAGGAGCGTTTGCCTTGGCACTTTCAAAATCTGGTTTACCTGATTTACTTGCCCATAAACTGATTGGTTTGTTAGGAATGGAAGCGGGGAAAAGCCGCGAAACTAAAGTGAAGTATTTATTATTAGGTATTTTACTGATTGCTGCTATTTTCTCTCAGAACCTTATTCCAGTTCATATTGCCTTTATTCCTGTACTTGTTCCGCCATTATTACGGGTAATGAACCATTTAAAGTTAGACCGTCGCGCAGCAGCGTGTGTGCTTACGCTAGGTTTGGTCGGAACTTATATTTTTCTTCCGGTTGGGTTTGGTGCAATTTTCCTTGAACAGATTTTGATGGGAAATATCAACAAAGTTGGCGCAGCGTACGGCTTACATGTAGAGCGTGGCATGATGTCAATTGGCATGGCTATTCCAGTTTTAGGAATGGTTTTAGGTACTTTGGTTGCTGTATTTATTAGCTACCGTAAACCAAGAATTTATGCCGATCGCGCTATTACGCCAACTACAACGATTGATTTGGATAAACCACTTCGCGCAACTACTCAGGTTGAAACAGCTGACTTAAAAGCAGATGCTGAAGAGTTAAAGCATGAGGCAGAGCAAGCACCCGTGATTGCAAAGAAAACGATCTATATGGCATTGCTTGCAATTGGCTTAACACTCGCTGCACAGCTCTATTCTGGTTCGATGATTTTGGGTGGTTTAGTCGGTTTTGCTGTTCTATCTACTGCCGGAATTTTTAAATGGCAAGATGCAGATGATGTCTTTGTACAAGGCATGCGAATGATGGCCTTGGTGGGTTTCATTATGATTTCTGCTGCGGGCTTTGCATCGGTAATGACGCATACAGGAGATATTAATCAGCTAGTGAAGGGTGTAGTCGAGATTATTGGAGACAATCGTGCACTTGCAGCTTTCTTAATGCTTTGTATTGGTTTATTTGTCACGATTGGTATTGGTTCGTCTTTCTCAAGTGTGCCTGTACTTGCTGTTATTTATGTGCCTTTATGCGTGCAGTTTGGTTTCTCACCCTTAGCGACGATTGCCCTTATTGGGACTGCAGCAGCATTAGGTGATGCAGGCTCACCAGCTTCTGACTCAACCTTAGGGCCAACAGCTGGTTTAGGTGTAGATGGTCAACATGATCATATTTGGGATACGGTTGTACCTACCTTTATTCACTTTAATATTCCGCTATTAATTTTTGGCTGGATTGCTGCAATGGTTTTATAAGTTTTTTATAAAATATTAAATGATTAACCTTCTTAATAATAATCTTTAGGTTTAAATTAAGAAGGTTTTTTATTGCCTAAGTAAAACATGTATTTAAAATAAATTATATTAAAATACTCAGAATTATAAAGTATATTAAAATGGTTGGTAATATAAAATAATCTTGATTAATAAGGTTGGTTTTAAAACCCATTAAAATGGTTGGTTAATATATAATTTTATTTAAAACAAATATTTAAAAATAAATGATAAATTAATTTTATAATGTGTATTGCATGATTTTAAAATACATGTTTATTATAAATATAAATAAGGTTGGAGATATTAAAGTGTTCAAAAAAGCTTTGGTTGTTGCATTAATGGGGATGTCTTCATTTACATTTGCTGGTAATTGGCAAGTAAAATTTGGTGGTAGTGTTATCGCTCCTTCGGAGGATACGACACTTGCTGAAAACACTGTAGTTAAAGCAGACCATGAATATGCATTTACACCATCGGTAGAATACTTTTTTGGTCAATCTCCATTTTCGGCAGAGTTATTATTAGCAACGCCGATTAACCATGACGTACTTGTGAATGGTGAAAATAAAGCGCGTATTAAACAGTTACCACCAACAATTACAGCGAAATATCATTTTAAAAATTCGACTCGTTTCACACCGTATATTGGTGTGGGTGCAACAGCATTTATTCCTTGGGATGAAGAAGGAGTTGCTGACAAAGTAAAAGAAGATTTTGGTGTGGCAGGACAAGTCGGTTTTAATTTCCAACCTGCTGATGCTAAAAACTGGGGAGTATTTGTAGATGTACGTTATGCAGATATTAGTCCTGAAGTTACTTTAACAAATGGGACTAAATTTGATTTGGATATTAATCCATTTGTTTACACTTTAGGTTATAGCTATAAATTTTAAGCATAATAATAAATAGAACAATATAATAATAAACCTAGACTCAGGCACCTCACATATAGTTTATGTGAGGTTTTTTTAT
>Ga0268255_10001462_pt1 | contig 13860 bp, 14 predicted proteins | sample AgamicOrMarz_FD_200256 | JGI IMG/M metagenome (GOLD analysis project Ga0268255, IMG submission 200256) | Agave microbial communities from Guanajuato, Mexico - Or.Ma.rz (v2) (version 3) | ecosystem: Host-associated > Plants > Phyllosphere > Phylloplane/Leaf | place: Guanajuato, Mexico...
TGTTCTAAAATCATTTATAGTGATTACAACTGCGGCGTTATTATGTTTGTTTTCAATTTTAGTCCTATCTATTACCGAAAACGGCACTGTTCTTGAGGTCATCTTCGAGGTTTCCTCAGCCTTCGGGACGAATGGATTATCTTTGGGGTTAACACCTAGACTTTCTACATTTGGACAAATTCTTATCATTATCCTCATGTTTATTGGGAGAGTAGGAATTGTTACCTGTTTACTTATTCTCAGAGGAAAAAGCAGCAAGGAAAAGATCAAATATCCAAAGGAAAAAGTACCGATTGGGTAAAGGATTAAGGGTAGAGGAAGGATACAAGATTCATTCATGCGGACAGGATTCCAAAGTATTGGACCTGACTTGTCCTCTTGGGACCTTCATGGGGACAAAATTCCAAAGTATTGGACCTGACTTGTCCTCATGATGCCTTCATGAGGACAAAATTCCAAAGTATTGGACCTGACTTGTCCTCATGGGGCCTTCATAAGGACAAAATTCCAAAGTATTGGACCTGACTTGTCCTCATGGGGCCTTTATGAAGGAGAAATTCAAAGAAATAGATCATACCTGTCTCCATAAGGAAGGATTTTCAAAAATAAAATGTACAAAACAAATACATAAAAAAATAACCCGCAAAAATTTGCGGGTTAGACATGAATTGGTTCTTGTTTTGGTTCAGTTGTGGTTTTTTGAATAATGTCCCTAGCAATCCAGACGCCGCATGCACTTGCTTGCGCAAGCCCGCGCGTAATCCCTGCTCCATCACCGCCGACATAAAGTCCGCTGATTTCTGTCTCAAAGCGATCATTTAAGCGTGGTCGTGCCGAATAGAATTTCGCCTCCACACCGTAAAACAAGGTATGCTCAGAAGCAAGACCCGGGGACACCTGGTTTAACGCTTCGGTCATTTCTATTAAACTTTTTAATGTATTATACGGAAGAACTAAACCAAGATCACCAGGAACCGCTTCTTTTAAAGTCGGCTCAAGGAAGCCTTCTTTAATTCTTTTTGTTGTCGATCTTCTGCCTTTTAAAATATCTCCATATTTTTGAACAATTAGACCGCCATTCGAAAGACTATTGGCAAGGCGGGAAATTTCATGTGCATACTCATTCGGTTTATCAAACGGATCAGAAAAGGTATGCGAAACAAGTAAGGCAAAATTTGTGTTCGGACTGCCGAGCTTTGGATCCTTGTAGGCATGACCGTTAGCAAGCATGATACCGGAATGGTTCTCAACGACCACATGGCCTGATGGGTTGCTGCAAAAAGTCCGTACCGTAGTCCCAACCGATGTATTAAAAATAAATTTCCCTTCGTACAAATGTTCATTAATTTCCTGCATGACAATATTGGATGTCTCAACACGAACCCCAATATCTACTTGGTTACTAATCATCCGCAATCTGCGTGATTTTAAGATATCAGAGAGCCATTTAGAGCCATCTCGTCCCGGTGTTATGACCACCTTATCGGCATAAATGTTTTGATCCCCTTTTAGCTTGATACCCTTAACTACAAGACCCTCAGAAGTTTTTTCAGTAATTAAATCGTCAACTTCTGTTTTAAATGACATTTCAACCTTTGTTCTTAAATATTCATAGATACTTTTCAGGATTTCAAGATTTTGTTCAGTACCAAGATGGCGTACTTGTGCACGTAACAGCTTTAATCCTGCTGCATAGCCGCGTCGTTCAATGTCTCTTACCTCTTCTGTTAATGGGTCAGTTATGCTCGTTGTCGCACCGTGCTTGAGGTTAATTTCATCGACATAACGAATCAAATCCACTACCTGAGAATCAGAGAGATAGTCTGTCATCCAACCGCCAAATTCACTTGTGATATTAAACTTCCCGTCCGAATAAGCACCTGCTCCACCAAAACCATTTGTGATTGAACAGGCCGGCAGACACCCAGCAAATTCTTTTTTCCCTGCAGCAGGTGGGCATTTTTCAATTTTCTTTTGTAATATTGGGCAATTTCTCCGGTAAATATCATGTCCTTTATCCACTAAGAGAACCTTTGCGTTCGGCATTTTTAGTGTCAGTTCATAGCAGGCAAAAATCCCTGCAGGGCCAGCACCCACTACAATCACATCATATCTCGTATCCATTGTCCAATTACCTCCAAAGTCATTTTACTCAACATTGGTAAATATATCAGACTATTTTTGTTTCGTCAACAATAAATACGAACTATGAATATAATTTATTTATAATCGTTCGGATTTTGCTTTTATATCAGAAAATTCCCTTTAAAAAGAAAATGGCTGACTCATTTGGAGTCAGCCTTTACTTCGTCAAATTAACAGCCCCAGCTCGCCCCAATGATGATTAATAGGATAAATAGGACGACAATTAACGCAAAGCCACCGCCAATGCCGCAACCTCCTACAGGGTATGCAGGATATGCAGGGTAACCACAACCACCATGTCCGTAATACATGCACATTCACTCCTCACAAAATTGTTTCTTAACACTGATACAATATGTAGTAGGTACTTGACCCGCATGTGCATTCGCCTATATTATGAAATACAATGATAAAAATTGTAGGTGAAACGATGAAATCCATAGTGAAAAATTTTATTAACGGTATTTTAACCATTGTCCCTATTATCCTTGTGATCTATGTTATTTACAAAACCTTTCTATTTTTAGATGGTTTACTGGGCAACACCCTGAAGCCATATTTAAAGGAGGATTACATCCCGGGCATTGGCTTACTGTCAACCTTAATCTTAATTACTTTTTTAGGCTGGCTATCAACGAAATATATATCAGGGAAAATCATCCGGTTGATCGATAGACTTTTAGAGAAGATTCCTGTGGTGAAAACCATCTATTCCGTTATAAAGGACACCGTTCAATCCTTTCTTGGCGAGAAAAAATCTTTTTCCAAAGTGGCTCTAGTCGTGATTCCAGGAACGGAGATGCGGAGCCTTGGTTTTATTACATCTGAACAATTAGAGGATTTCCATTCTCCGTTAAAGGATCATGTGGCCGTGTATATTCCGCAAACCTTCCAAGTTGCCGGGTTTACTTTTTTAATTCCAAAGGAACAGGTGGAAATGATTGACGTCAAACCAGAGGAAGCAATGAAATTTATCCTCTCTGGAGGTATGACGTCGACCACTAAACAAAAGACAAAATAAAAAGCCGCAAAGCGCGGCTTTTTATTTTGCTTCAAATAGCTTCATGAACTCCCCGTACCCTTCCTCTTCCAGTTTATCTTTCGGAATAAACCGTACGGCGGCAGAGTTGATACAATAACGCAAGCCTGTTGGGGCTGGTCCGTCATTAAATACATGTCCTAAATGAGAATCTGCCGATTTACTTCTTACTTCTGTCCGGGTCATATAATGACTGAAATCAGCTTTCTCAATCACTTCTTCATCTTGAATTGGTTTCGTAAAACTCGGCCAGCCACAGCCAGCATCGAATTTATCCAATGAACTAAACAGCGGTTCCCCTGAAACAAGATCCACATAGATGCCATCTCTCGTTTCATTCCAATACTCATTTCGAAACGGTGGTTCCGTACCATTATTTTGAGTGACTTCATATTGAATCGGTGTTAATTTCTTTTTCAATTGTTCTAGGTCTTTGTTGTTCACTTTTTCTCCCTCCAATGACTTTGAATAAAGCCCGCTCGTCCTGATCCTACATGATAGGATTCATAATGGGCACGATTTTTCTTATAATATTGCTGATGATAATCTTCCGCTGGATAAAAAGTCTTTGCAGGCAAGATCGGTGTCACAATTGGTTTGCTAAACCGGCCGCTTTCCTGTAATGCTTGCTTCGACTGTTCAGCAAGCTTCTTTTGGGCCTCATCTTGGTAGAAAATCGCCGTTTGATACGATTGCCCTCGATCATAAAATTGGCCGCCTGGGTCGGTAGGGTCAATTTGCTGCCAAAATAACTCCAATAATTTTTCATAGGGAAATATCTCTGGATCGTAAGTAATTTGAACGGCTTCATAGTGACCGGTTGTATCTGAGCATACTTGCTGGTACGTCGGGTTCTCTACCGTTCCCCCTGTGTAGCCGGAAATAACACTTTTAATCCCTGGCTGTTCATCAAATGGTTTTACCATACACCAAAAACAACCACCGGCAAACGTTGCTACTTGATATTGCTTTTCCACATTCCCACCCCTTAACTTTCATTTACTTTGAGTATGAGTATACAGAAAGTTTTCCTAAAAATAAAATTTGCTGTTCAAAAAAAGCTAAGCAAATAATGGTCGACATCACCATACTTGCTCAGCTTTCATAATATTAATAGCTTTTTCGCTGTTTCATTTGTTTATTAATACTTTTCCATTGTTTTTTTGCATCCGCTTGGGCACGTTTATCGGCCTTTCTTTCGATAAACGCTAATTCCTTTTGCAGTTTATTATAGCTAGTTAACCGTTCAGCCTCCACCAATCCCTCTTCAATCGCATTCACCACTGCACAGCCAGGCTCATTCTTATGTTGACAATCCCGATAGCGGCAAGAGGAAGCGAGTTCTTCAATTTCTGAAAAGGTCTCAGTTAAACCGTCTGTGCTTTCCCAAAGCTGCAATTCCCTCATCCCTGGTGTATCAATTAAGACACAGCCGTTGGGGAGAAGGATCAGTTCACGGTGCGTCGTGGTATGACGTCCTTTATCATCTGCCAAGCGAATATCCTGAACTGCCTGTTTTTCCTCTCCTAAGAGACGATTCGTTAATGTCGATTTACCTACACCAGAGGATCCAAGCAAGGCAATCGTTTGTCCCGGCTGCAAGAAGGGTTCTAATTTCTCAAATCCACTCATCGTTTCAGCACTAATCGCAATAACGGGAACGCCTCCCATGCTTATTGCTTCAACTTCAGATAATTTACTCTCGAGATTCTGACAAAGGTCTGCCTTACTTAAAACAATAACAGGATTGGCCCCACTTTCCCAAGCTAGCAACAGATAGCGCTCCATCCTTCTTACATTCAAATCTTCGTTCAGTGAATTGACGAGAAAAACAGTGTCGACATTGGTCGCGACAATTTGTTCCTCTGCGGTATGGCCTGCAGATTTTCTTGAAAACTTACTTTTCCGAGGCATGATCGCCAATATGGTACCTTTTCCTTCATCACACCTTGGCTTTAGAGCAACCCAATCACCAACAGCTGGGTAGTCCTCTCGGTTGATGGCATTAAAACTAAATCTGCCTGAAACTTCACATAATAATTCACCCTGCTCTGTCCAAACCCGATACATTCGTTTGTGTTCGAGGGCGACTCGACCAAGAATCATGTCAACATTTGTATTTAAAGTATGAAACTCATTTTTTACATTTTCAGTTAAACCGATTGATACTAAATTCATTAATATTCCTCCAGCGAATGCTAATTTTTTCATAATAAAAAACCATAGGCACACACAGCCCATGGTTTTATTCGCTTATTGGAATAAAATGTACAAAGGAACCCTAACGGATCAAACATTGGGCTGTGCAAATAGCAATATTCAGATTATGAATTACTCTCATCGTTTCAATTAACATTGCACGTCACCCACTTTCAAACATATTTGTTATAAGTATATGTGTAATATTCCCATTTGTAAATAAAAAATGTAAAAATTCCAAATTTGTGCTTAAGAAGTTAGACACCTACCTATTTAAGCTTGAATAAATTATGGTGTAATCCAATTGATAGGAGTTGATAATATGTCCGAGAAAAGAACGCATTCCGATTATCTGCAAAGAGCAGCTATGTATGATTTGTTAGCTCAATCTTATAAATACTCATTTCCCAACTTACACATGCAGTATTACCTAAAACATATAAAATATGTGAATAAAGCAATGAATTTCATGAGAACAAATCCTCAACAACCGTTACAAAGAGAAGCGTATGTCCGCGTCCTTCACACCTCCCCAGATTCCCCTAACGTTGATCTTTATATAGATGGGAAACGAGTAATACGGGACTTACCCTTTAAAAATGTAAGTAGTTATCTACCGTTAAAAGCTGGAAAACATCATATCGATATTTACCCGGCCGGAAACATGGTCGACAGCGTTTTAAATAAAAAGATTACGGTTGAACCTGGAAAAGCATATACACTTGCAGTGATTGATTCTGTTAAGAAAATGCGCTTATTAGTTTTTCAGAATAAACCAAGAGTACCAGTAAATGAATCGAAGGTTCGCTTTATTCACTTATCACCAGATACCCCGCCACTTGATATTGCGGTCAAAGACAGGGATGTAGTTTTCCCAAAAGTATCCTATAAGCAGGCAACTGAATATTTAGGATTAACACCAATGACAGTTGATTTAGAGGCAAGGGAGGCTGACACAAAGACCGTGTTATTGCCGATGCCGAGGGTACAGTTTATGCCTAATGAAAGTTATACGATTGTTTTTTTGGGTTTAGCAAATATCGAACCAGAATTTCAATACATCAAAATTAAAGATTAAAAAAAATAGGTGTCTCTACTATAACGAGGCACCTACTTCACTGGAACTAAAATCGTAAAAGCAATGTCATCCCTTTTCAAATCAAATTTATCCGCCTTTAGTGTAATATCACTTTTTAATTTCAATTTCTGCATATTAACATAGATCAGTTTATCTTTTGGTCTAATTTCGACACCCTTAGGAATCTTATAATTTTCACTAATAAAATTGAGAACGTACGAAATAGGAAGATGTAAACTGCCGATTGTCATTGATTTCTGTCTTAATACCAAATCGCCGTTTTCAAGGGCACTAGGATTAAAGGTTAACTTCATATTTAATTCCTCACTAAAAAACGGCAAGGTTCCATACAGCTCCACCTCATCGCCAAGAATGACTTGATAATCGATGGAAGAATCTGCAGCCTCTTCTTTTAAATAATGATTAATCAACTTATTTAAATCTTCCTTATTTGAATTAACGTGAAACGAAACTTGTTCTCCCACTGGCCCTTTTAATTTACTTGTTTGCGGACCTTTCGACGGAAACATAACCAGGGACAACATAATAATAGCGAACAAAAGGTTGATTCCTAACAAAATCAGGAATCCAACTTTCCATTTGTTTTTCATCTAATTCTCCTCTGTATTGACCATATATGGCGTTTTATCCAAACCTGGTAATACTTGTTCTGCCAAGGTCTGGTTCAACCTTTGTGCAATCAACTCATAGCCTTTGTCATTTGGATGAAAATTATCAGTATATAAAAGGTCTTCATTTGCCTTTAAAAACATATCTTCTATGGGAACAAAATAGGTATTAGGGTAATGGCCAATAACCGCTTGGCCTGCCTTATTCCAATCAGCAACAATCTCATCCAACTCTTTAATTTCTGAAAACCATTTAGAAAATGGATTGTAAAGCCCCACTAATACAATTTGAGCATGGGGATTTTCCTCCACGATAAGGTCAATAATTTGCGTTAAATGTTTCTGGTACAATTCTTTTTCGTCTCTAAACGTGGATAGTTGGAGGTTTTCAATATTATCCTTCATTACCTTCATAATATCGTTTCCGCCGATCGTTAAGATAACCAAATCAGACTTTTGGAGCGCAACCTTCATTTCTGATGTTTTCAGTCTTTTTAACAATTGAGTTGTCCGATTGCCTTTCACACCATAATTATAAAAATCTACCTCTTTGATTCCCTTTTCTTTTTCAAGCATTGTTTCTAAATATGGTAAGTAACCGCCTTTGTTTGAACTATCACCTACCCCTTGGGTGAGTGAATCTCCAGCAGATAGGACTGTTAATTTCCGAGGAACAAAGTCAGCAGGGACCTGTGCAAAGGCCTGTGCAGCTGTTTTCTTTTCAGGATGTAACGCCCATTGGTCAACCTGATTACAGGAACATAGGAATAATACCGAGAGAATTAGAAGGGGGAGTAGCTTTTTCATCTATATTTCACCTGCCCTCTAAATTATCTTTATTATAGCACGGCATGAATCATTCAAAACAATATGTACTATATCCTATTCCTGCCAAAAAAAATAGACCCGTCCAAGGGTCTATTGCAATGCTTTCATATCATGAACGATTTCATCAAAGGGAACATCCTTGTACCCATCATACGATTTTCTTACATGTCCTTGTTGGTCTACTAAATAAAGGGAGGTCCCATGAATGACCTGATTACCCTCTTGAGGCTTTTTAACCAGAGCTTTGTAATTTTTCAAGGCGAAGTTTTCAATAAACTCTTGTGAGTAGCCGGTTAGAAAAGTCCAATTCTTAAAATCTACTTGGAATTGCTCCGCGTACCGGGTCAATACTTCCGGGGTATCTACTGTTGGATCAACGCTGAAAGAAACAAATTCAACATTTTTCAGCCCTTCATCCTTGACCATTTTTTGTAATTTAGTCAGATTGGAGGTCATCGGTGGACAGACATCTGCACAACTTGTGAAAATAAAGTCTGAAATCCACACCTTACCCTTTAAATCCTTTGATCCAAAGGATTTATTGTCTTGATTTGTCGCAGTAAAATCCTTAACAGGCCAATCGACGGCATTTTCAATTTCTTTTTGTCCACATGCCGTCATTATAAGAGTTGATAAAACTAAGATAAATAATAAAAACCGTGCTTTCATACAATCACCTGCAACCTTTTTTCTTTTCCATTTCGTGATTAGTTTAACAAAGAATTGAAAAAGAAGAAAGCAAATGGTTTGTTAATCAATCACTCCGGTTCGTTTGATCGTATTCTCCACATGAACATCAAAGGTAGCGTCCTTATATTTCCTGTCCCACTCTTTTTTCGTAATCGTTCTTCCTCTTAAATGTGCTTCGTATTCATCCCCAAATCCGACGGGATCAATTCCTAATTCCTTAAAATGAAGAAGTAACTGTTCTATTTTCTTTTTCATTGTCTGATTAAACCTTTTTTGAAGTAGTTTTATAGAAGCAGGTTTCCCTAATTCTAAGGCTTGGGTCATTTCTAATACCCTTGAATCTACTTCAACATTCACTTTAAAGCGGACGTTTTTTTGATCGACTAATTTGATTTTCGTCTTGCTCCGAATATTTTCAATCGTGACATATATTTTACTGAATATTGGTTTCTTGGTATAATTTTCATTTTTCAAGATGATTTTTTTTAATTGTTCGGTCTTAAACCCCATTTCTTTTGTACCTGCTTTATATTTATCCACTAATATTTTTAAATAAAAAAGATCCCCTTGTTTCAATTCATCAACTAAACGGTCATCTTTAAATAGACCTACCCCAGAAATAATCACATCTTTACCCTTAGCTTTTAAAATAGGGAGAACAGGGTCCTTCCCAATATCATAATAATTATGGTTAAACTCATGCAGGGTCGGGGAGATAATTTGTTCCCCATCCACATTTTGTTTAATTAAATTGTATATATATGTCCCCAGGTTTAAATTCCCTTTATTTTTATTTTCAATTTCCATTATTTCTGAAGCAGATTGATCTGCAATTGTTAAGTAGACCATATTCCCAATGGCTGCATCACGATTTAACGTATCAACGAGCTGGATAATCCCCTTTTGGGCTAACTCTCGACTGTAAACAACGGAACGGAGCTGTCCTGAAACTAGCTTTTGGTTAGATTGAAGATTTTCTTCCTGTCTTAATCCTTTGCTTGTTTTTGCATAGGATGTGATAACCTTCGTTGCTGCTTTCGTCATTGGATCAAATTTTTGAACGACTGCTGTTCCTCTGATTTCATTTTTCCCTTCCATATCGTACCCTTGCGTTGTAATTAGCCCTAATTTTTCAAGTGGCTTTTGCTGGACACATCCAGCACTGAGAATCATCGTTATCAAACAAACTGTCAAAAGAATGAGTTTGCTATTATGAAGCTTCCGCACTTGATTTCTTCCTCCTTTGGAACCATTTTTTCACCAATACGAGCACTGAAAGGAGTACAGGATAACAGAAGGCAGATAAAAAACCTAGTTTTGCAACAAAATCAGTCAATTCATTCATTTGATACCTTGCTTTAATAAAAAACGACCCACCCCAAACAAGGATGCCGATGATCCATATCCCTCTTTTTTGTTTCCATTTAACAATTCGACTAAACCCCTTAGATGCAGCCCATAAATAACTGCACATGTTTGGCAATATGACTAACATCCAAAATGAAACGGCAATAAATTCAAATCGTTCTAAATTTGGTAACCTAACAATTTTAAACATCGATAAAACTGGCCAAATGGTTCGCGCTAACCCATTTTCTGCAAAAAACGTAATACACACCATGGTAATTGCTGTGAAAAGAAAAGTTGTATATAAATTTCCTATTTGCGAGTAGAGAAAAACCTTCTTTTTATCCTTCACATATGGATATAAAAACATCAGTAGTTCAAAGCCCATGAGTGACAGGGATGTTTTATAAACACCATTCACAATGTGCTTCAAATCTGTATTTAAAAGAGGAAGCAGATTTTTAGGATCTGCATACTGCATTGGGACGAAGAGGATAAAAATTATCCACACAGTCCCTAAGACTGACATAAAAGCCACTCCGACAATAATACGAATGCCGCCATTAACCGCATAGATAGTTAAGAGGATCAGTGCAAGAGATAGCTGCCATGTTGGTAATTCTGGAAAAATCCATACTTGGACAATCTCAATATAATTCATAAGGATGACAAAAAAGCTTATGGACATATAGAACATATAAAAAATGTTCAGCGCATTTCCAAGCCATTTTCCAAACACATCTACCTGAATTCCATATAAATCTGCACTATCATATTTTTTAAGCATGAGAACTATCATTGCTAAGACAAAAGCCGATATTAGTCCTCCGAGAAAAACAGAGATCCATGCATCATGCTTTGCTGCTAAGTATACAATCCTAGGTAACCCGATAATTCCTACACCTGTTTGTGTAGCATGTATAAAAAACATGACCAGGAAGGCATTAACCAATAATCCTTCTTTTGGTTGTATATTTACTTTCACCCTGACCGCTCCTATTCATCTACATCCTTTTTTTCAACACCTTTATGTTTTGGAAAAAGTTCTTTGTCTACAGGACGGTTTGTTACTGGTCGGTAGGATAAATATTGAGCCGGAAACTTAAGAATACTGTATCCTAAGTCCTTCCATCTAAAGGGATAGATAGGCATAAGATAGGGTCTCCCCATGGTTGTTAATCTTAAAAGGTGAATCAAAATAAAAGAAAATGATAACATAATGCCAATCCCCCCCCAAAGACCTGCTAAAAGAATAATTGGAAAACGAATCATCCGAACAGCAGTACCCATTAAATAGCTTGGTGAGGTAAAGGAACCCAGGGCACTTAATGCGATAATGATAATTAAGATATTACTTGTAAAGCCCGCTTGTACAGCTGCCTGTCCAATAACAATACCACCAACAATACCCATTGTTTGACCTACTTTTGTTGGTAGCCGAGCGCCTGCCTCTCTTAAAAGTTCGATAACAAATTCTAAGAGAAGGGCTTCAAGAACGGGGGGAAACGGAACATTTGCCCGGGATTGACCTAGTGAAATGAGCAGTGCTGATGGAATAACCTCATAATGGTAGGTCAAGACAGACACATATGCCGGGGTCAATAATATCGATAGAAAAATTGAAATAATTCGCAGCATTCGTAAGAAAAAGCCCATATTCCAACGCATATATACATCTTCGGTTGATTCAAAGAAACTAAGAAAGGGTGTTGGGCCATAAATTGCCGACGGGGACCGGTCCATTAATACTGCCACTCTCCCCCTCATCAAGGAAAGAGTGACCCGGTCTGGTAGTTCAGTTGACATAATTTGCGGGAAAATCGTCCAACTATTATCTTCGATTAACTGCCCCAAAACCGTTGTATCCGGTATGTAATCGAATTCTAAATCCGTGATTCTTTGCCGTAAGGTATCCACATTATCTTTATCTGCAATATCCTTGACATAGACAATTTTTCCAGGTGTTTTAACCCTTTTTCCGATTGTGATATCTTCCATGCACAATTGTGGATCTTTCAAATTACTCCTGATAATATTTAAATTTCCTATTAGGGATTCTGTAAAAGAAATCTTTGGGCCATATACAAGCGACTCAGTTTCTGCCTTTTCAAGCGATCTTTCCACGGTAGTACCGACATTGGCAAGAATCCCATAGGGTTCACCATCGATATAAATGTACGTTTTTCCTTCTATTAAAGAAGAAACAATCTCTTTTAATTGATTGGCTACAGAAACTTCTGCAACCGGCAAGATCTGAGCAAGACTTTCTGTAGTCCATTCGTTTTGTGTATTTTGCTGAATTGGTAACAATACAAATTCATCAAAGCTGGTTTTATCAATCAGGCTGCTTAAAAAGCAGATAACAATCTTCTTCCCATTCTTTTTTAGGGTACGAAAATTTAGGTCTGAACAATCGCCTATCTCTGCTTGCAATTCTGATTTAAGATCGTCCACATTTAAACTATGCGGTTTCTTATCCCCTGACTGTTTATTTTCTGGCTTCCGCTTAAACATTGGCAACACCTTAACCATTCAATTTTTTTTATCTTTACCAAAAAATCTAATTTTAACCAAAAGAAAGTAATTGGGTGTCAGGCACCATTGATGTTTCCTAAAGTTAAAATGTATGTTATTATGAATGAATATTCATTCATAATGGAATTTGCTTGTATAATTTTGGGAGTGTTACTTATAAATACGCTTTGAGGTGATCGCAATGAATCGAATTGGTCCAATTATGATTTTGGAAGGCACAAACTATAGTAAAGTACCATTTTCACGCAGCCTATTCATCGATTGTTCGGAAAAGGTGTTGATTGATAGTGGGGCGGACGGTAAATTACTATTAGATGTAGACAGGGAATACGGGGTAGAGTTAATAATTAATACGCACTACCATCCCGATCATACACTTCACAACCATTTGTTTACCGATGCAACAAAATTAATTAATCCGATTGAATTTGAAACATCACTTACGGTCGAAGGTGTTGCCCAAGCCAATGGTGTTTATCAGGAATGGGGGCATTTAGGTGTTGAAAAGTGGAAAAAATCTCTTCCACAGGAATGGGTGAAAAATCTTGGGGAATTTTCGGGCACATACGAGTATGAAACACATTATGTCTTTGGGGATGTGAAGGTAATATTTTTACATACTCCTGGTCATACCAGCGGACTTTCCTGCCCATATTTCCCTGATTTAGGTGTCGTCTATGTTGGGGATTATGATATGACTTCATTTGGACCTTGGTATAATGGGACAGATGGAAACATCGAAGACTTCATTGCATCAGGCAAACGTCTGCTTACGCTTGATGCTGATACCTATATTACTGGTCATCAGAAAGGTATATTTTCTAAGAAGGAATTTAAAGAGGCGATGGATAAATTCCTTGCGATTATTGAAAAGCGCGATGAAACCATTGATTACTATGTACGCCAAGGTATAACCTTTGAAGAACTGACGAAGATTGGAATCTTTTATCCAAAAAATAGTTTAGAAAATAACATCCTATTAACCTGGGAACGATGCGGTATTCGCAAGCATTTACACAGACTTGGGCTTTCGATCCCCTCATCAAACACGGAATTTGTAAATAGTAAATAAAAAGGATGGTGTCAGTTCATCTGCCCATCCTTTTTTGCTATTCAAAATAATACATTAAGGCGATTGTACCAGGCCCGGTGTGAGTACTAATGGTTGGACCAGTATAATCAATGGAAATATCCTTATAGCCTGTTAATTCCGTGATCGCATCTTTTAGCTTTGTTGATAGTTCAATTGCTTCGGCATGAACAATACCTGCACCAAGGATCGTTTTCCCTTTTACATCTTCAGCAAATTGCTTTGCCAGATATTTAACCACCTGCGAATGACTGCGGACCTTCGCAACTGGGTTGTATTC
>Ga0268255_10001466_pt1 | contig 13834 bp, 13 predicted proteins | sample AgamicOrMarz_FD_200256 | JGI IMG/M metagenome (GOLD analysis project Ga0268255, IMG submission 200256) | Agave microbial communities from Guanajuato, Mexico - Or.Ma.rz (v2) (version 3) | ecosystem: Host-associated > Plants > Phyllosphere > Phylloplane/Leaf | place: Guanajuato, Mexico...
CCCACGAGCTTGAAAATCTCTACGAGGGGCTGTCGGCAGGCCTGCTGCAACCGACCCCGGCGCTGTTCTCATTGCTGCAAAGCAGCCATGACCGACTGGCGCACATGCTCGATGCGGTAAGGGCCGGGCTGACCTGTCCGCCGGCGGACCGGCTGATTGCCCAGATCCAGGCCGTCAATCAACCCCAGCAACGCGAGGCGTCCGAGCCCGTCGTTACGCCACAGCCTGCGCCGGTTCCACCTCCCGTCCCGACGCCGGCCAAGCCCGAACCAGGCGTGCCGGGCGAAGGCGCGGACATGGTCAAGGTGTCCGCCGAGCTGTTGGACGACCTGGTGAACCTGGCCGGGGAAGCTTCGATCTTCCGTGGGCGTATCGAACAGCAGGTCAACGATGCGCGCGTGGCCTTGAGCGAGATGGAAACCACCATCGAGCGTATGCGTGATCAGTTGCGCCGCCTCGACACCGAAACCCAGGGGCGGATCCTCAGCCGCCAGCAGGTCGAGGCCGAGCGGCTGGGCTATGAAGAATTCGACCCGCTGGAAATGGACCGTCATTCCCAGTTGCAACAGTTATCCAGGGCCCTGTTCGAATCCGCCTCGGACCTGCTCGACCTCAAGGAGACCCTGGACCGGAGCAATCACGACGCGGAAAACCTGCTGCAACAGCAGGGACGTATCAACACCGAACTGCAGGAAGGCCTGATGCGCACGCGCATGGTGCCGTTCGAGCGCATGCTGCCGCGCCTCAAGCGCATCGTCCGACAGGTGGCCCAGGAACTGGGCAAGGACGTAGAGTTCGTGGTCGATAACGCCGAAGGCGAGATGGACCGCAATGTGCTGGAACGCATGGCTGCGCCGCTGGAGCATATGCTGCGCAACGCCGTCGATCATGGCCTGGAACCCGCCGATGTGCGCATCGCCGCCGGCAAGCCGGCGCGTGGCCGCATCAGCCTCGAACTTTCACGTGAAGGCGGCGACATCATCTTCGACATCCGCGACGATGGCGCCGGCGTGCCGCTGGAGGCGGTGCGGCAAAAGGCGATCAAGCGTGGGCTGCTGGCACCGGACAGTGACATCAGCGACCGTGACGTCTTGCAGTTCATCCTGCAGCCGGGCTTTTCCACCGCGGAGAAAATTACCCAGATCTCCGGGCGCGGCGTCGGCATGGACGTAGTCCACGAAGAAGTGCGGCAACTGGGCGGCAGCATGCTCATCGATTCCACGCCGGGACAGGGCGTGCATTTCCGCATCCGCCTGCCCTTTACCGTGGCGGTCAATCGGGCGCTGATGGTGCAGTGTCATGAAGACCAGTACGCGATCCCGCTCAACACCATTGAAAGCATCGTGCGGGTGCTGCCTGCCGAGCTGGATGCCTATTACCAACTCGATCCGCCGATCTATACCTACGCCGGGCAACGGCATGAGTTGTATTACCTGGGCGAGTTGCTGAAGACCGGGCCCCGTGCAAAGCTGCTGGGCCAGAGCCAGCCCTTGCCGTTGCTGCTGATGCAGTGCAACGAGCGGCATGTCGCGGTGCAGGTGGACGCCACCCTCGGCACCCGGGAAATCGTGGTCAAGAGCCTCGGCCCGCAGTTCTCGGCAGTGAAGGGCTTGTCCGGCGCGACCATTCTGGGTGACGGCCGGGTGGTGTTGATTCTCGACCTGCTGGCGCCGATCCGCGCCTTGCCCAGTCAGACCCCGCGGCGCTCGGTACCGGTTGAAGGCGAGGGCGAACATCAACGGCCGCTGCTGGTGTTGGTGGTGGACGACTCGGTGACGGTGCGCAAGGTCACCAGCCGCTTGCTGGAGCGTCATGGCATGCATGTGCTCACCGCCAAGGACGGGGTGGATGCCATGGCTCTGCTGAGCGAACACTCCCCGGACCTGATGTTGCTGGACATCGAAATGCCGCGCATGGACGGTTTTGAGGTAGCGACCCAAGTGCGCAACGATCCACGCCTGGCCCACCTGCCGATCATCATGATCACCTCCCGGACGGGCCAGAAACATCGCGACCGGGCCATGGCCATCGGCGTCAACGAATACTTGGGCAAGCCGTACCAGGAATCGGTGCTGCTGGAGAGCATTGCCCACTGGAGCAAAACCCATGCATGAAGACCGGACCCGTTACCTCACCGGCTTGCTGCTGCCCCTGTCCGATCGGCATCTGGTATTGCCCAATGTTGCGGTGGCCGAGTTGATCGACTACCAGAGCAGCACTTTCGATATGGACACCCCACCGTGGTTCCTGGGCTGGGTGAGCTGGCGCGAACGGCAGATCCCACTGCTGAGCTTCGAATCGGCCTGTGGCCAGAAAGCCGTGATCGGCGAGCGGGCGCGCATCGTCGTACTCAACGCGCTGGGCGGTCGCCCCGAGCTGAAGTTCATCGCGCTGCTGGTACAAGGCATCCCGCGCTCCCACAAGCTCGACAGTCAACTGAGCTATGTGGATGTGCCGTTGTGCGGGCTGGAACAGGCGGCGGTGCAGATCGGCGAGCATGTGGCGAAAGTGCCGGATCTGCTGGCGCTGGAGGAGCTGGTTGTGGCCGCCGGGTTGGTGCAGCACCACCTCATTTGAGCCCTGGACAACCCATTGTGGGAGCGAGCCTGCTCGCGATAGCGCCCGATCAGACACCTATCTGTCGCTGACTCACCGTCATCGCGGGCAAGCCTTGCTCCCACAGGGGCATCATTGCGACTCGATACATTGTCCAACCGCTCCCTCGCCACATTGGACAGTGTTCAACACGATCTGGCAATCATTACTCCAACCGTAACGATCCGCCGCCGAGCTTGATTGATGCACCCGTCATCACACTCCTAAGGTAACCCCCACGACAGCGAACCCGTGGAGTGGTCATGACAACAACAATATCCCCCGACTCGCGCTGGACGCGGCGGCGCAGCGAGAAGCAGCGGCGGCTCGAACTGGTGCAGGGGCTGGCCGACGGTGTGGTGTTGCCCACCGACAAGATCGTCGCGGCGCTGGAGGCGCTGATCCTGCCGGGCGACCGTGTGGTGCTGGAGGGCAATAACCAGAAACAGGCGGATTTCCTCTCCCGCTCCCTGGTGAAAGCCGATCCGTCGAAGCTGCACGACTTGCACATGATCATGCCCAGCGTCGGTCGCTCCGAGCATCTGGACCTGTTTGAGCGCGGTATCGCTCGCAAGCTGGATTTCTCCTTCGCCGGCACCCAGAGCCTGCGTATCAGCCAGTTGCTGGAAGATGGCCTGCTGGAAGTCGGGGCGATCCACACCTACATCGAACTCTATGCGCGGCTGGTGGTGGACCTGATTCCCAACGTGGTGCTTTCCGCCGGTTTCATGGCCGACCGCGCCGGCAATATCTACACCGGCCCGAGCACCGAAGACACCCCGGCATTGATCGAGCCGGCCGCCTTCAGCGACGGCATCGTCATCGTCCAGGTCAACCAATTGGTAGATGACGTCAGTGACCTGCCGCGAGTGGACATCCCAGCTTCCTGGGTGGATTTCGTGGTAGTGGCCGACAAGCCGTTCTACATCGAACCGTTGTTCACTCGAGACCCACGCCACATCAAGCCGGTGCATGTGCTGATGGCGATGATGGCGATCCGCGGGATCTATGAAAAACACAACGTCCAGTCTCTCAACCACGGCATCGGTTTCAACACGGCCGCCATCGAACTGATCCTGCCGACCTACGGCGAATCCCTGGGCCTGAAGGGCAAGATCTGCCGCAACTGGACCCTCAATCCTCACCCGACCCTGATCCCGGCCATCGAAAGCGGCTGGGTCGAGAGTGTGCATTGCTTCGGCACCGAGCTGGGCATGGAGCACTACATCGCCGCCCGGCCCGACGTGTTCTTCACCGGACATGACGGCTCGCTGCGCTCCAACCGCATGGTCTGCCAACTGGCCGGGCAATACGCGGTGGACCTGTTCATCGGTGCCACGTTGCAGGTGGACGGCGAGGGTCACTCTTCCACCGTCACCCGTGGCCGGCTGGCCGGTTTCGGGGGCGCGCCGAACATGGGCCATGACCCACGCGGTCGCCGGCATGGCACCCCAGCCTGGCTCGACATGCGCCATGGTGACGGCGAGGCGCCGCTGCTTGAGCGCGGCAAGAAATTGGTGGTGCAGATGGTGGAGACGTTTCAGGAAGGCGGCAAACCGACCTTTGTCGACACCCTCGATGCGGTGAACGTGGCGAAGAAAGCGGGCATGCCCTTGGCGCCGATCATGATCTACGGCGACGACGTCACCCATTTGCTCACTGAGGAAGGCATCGCCTACTTGTACAAGGCCCGCTCGCTGGAAGAGCGCCAGGCCATGATCGCGGCCGTGGCCGGGGTCACCGCCATTGGCCTGCGGCACAACCCCAAGGACACCGCGCGGATGCGCCGCGAAGGTTTGATTGCCCTGCCCGAAGACCTCGGCATCCGCCGCACCGACGCCACCCGCGAGTTGCTCGCCGCCAAGAGCGTGGCCGATCTGGTGGAGTGGTCCGGTGGTCTCTACAACCCGCCCGCCAAGTTCAGGAGCTGGTAAATGCACGCACTCAACCGGCAACCCAATACCCTTTCCCTGGCCGAACACCTGGCGGACCTGGCGGTGGACGCGCTGATCGATGAAGCCGACCTCTCGCCCAAGCCGGCCCTGGTGGACCGCCGTGGCAGCGGTGCCCATTCCGATCTGCACCTGGGCCTGATGCATGCCTCGGCGCTGTCGCTGTGGCCGGCGTTCAAGGAAATGGCCGAGGCCGCCATCGACTACGCTGAAATCGGCCTGCCACTGCGTGAAGCCCTCGGGCGGATAGGCCGTGAAGGCGAAGCCTTGATGCTCACCACCACGGGCGGGGTGAACACGCATCGCGGGGCTATTTGGGCCCTGGGTCTGTTGGTCGCTGCCGCTGCGCTGGAGCCTGAGTCCCGCGTCGCTGGCGCCGTCACTTTGCGCGCGGCCCGCCTGGCCTTGCTCGATGACCGCTATGCGCCCAACCCCTTGAGCCATGGCGCCCAGGTTGCCCAACGCTATGGCGTGCGTGGCGCCCGCGAGGAAGCACAGCTGGCGTTCCCGGCCGTCACCGGCCTGGGCCTGCCACAGCTCAAGCGCAGTCGCGCAGCCGGGGCCGGGGAGCAGAACGCCCGGCTCGATGCCTTGCTGGCGATCATGACCACACTGGCCGACACCTGCGTGCTGTATCGCGCCGGCGAAGCGGGTTTGCAGGCCATGCAACAAGGTGCCAGAGCCGTCCTCGATGCCGGGGGCAGTGCGAGCCTGGGTGGTCGTCGCCAGTTGCATCTGCTGGATCAACAACTGATTGCCTTGAACGCCTCGCCCGGCGGCGCCGCGGACCTGCTCGCCGCCTGCCTGTTCCTCGACCGTCTCGAGTGTAGCGATGGCTTTTTCCCTGGAGTGTGCTGATGGAAATCCTGTCCTTTGAATTCCCCGCCGGGCAGCCGCCACGGGGCCGGGCGTTGGTGGGCTGTGTCGGCTCGGGCGACCTGGAAGTGCTGATCGAGCCAGGGCCGGCGGGCAAGTTGACCATTCAGGTGCAGACCTCGGTCAATGGCAGCGAACAGCGCTGGCAGCATCTCTTCGCTCGCATGTTCGATGGCCAGACGCCGCCGGCACTGGCGATTGATATCCACGATTTCGGCGCCACCCCCGGCGTGGTGCGCCTGCGCCTGGAACAGGGCTTCGAGGAGATCGGCCATGACTGACAGCGCAACACTCTTGAATAAACACAGCTTCGTCGAGCTGGGTGCCCGGCAACGGGCCAAGGCCTTGCTGGATGCTGGCTCGTTCCGCGAGCTGCTCGATCCGTTCCAACGGGTCATGTCGCCGTGGTTGTCGCGCCAGGGTGTGGTGCCGCAAAGCGATGACGGCGTGGTGATCGCCAAGGGCACCCTCGATGGCCTGCCGTTGGTGATTGCCGCCATCGAAGGGGCGTTCCAGGGCGGCAGCCTCGGTGAAGTCGGCGGGGCGAAGATCGCCGGCGCCCTGGAGCTGGCTGCGGAGGACAATCGCAAGGGTACTCCCACCCGTGCCGTGTTGCTGCTGGAAACCGGCGGCGTGCGCTTGCAGGAAGCCAACCTCGGGTTGGCGGCCATCGCGGAAATTCACTCGGCGATCGTCGACCTGCGCCAGTACCAACCGGTGGTTGGCGTGGTGGCCGGGAGCGTCGGCTGCTTTGGCGGCATGTCCATCGCCGCCGGCCTGTGCAGTTATCTGTTGGTGACCCAGGAAGCACGGCTGGGCCTGAACGGCCCGCAGGTGATCGAGCAGGAAGCCGGCATCGAAGAATACGACTCCCGGGACCGTCCGTTCATCTGGAGCCTGACCGGGGGGGAACAGCGTTTCGCCAGCGGTCTGGTGGATCGCTACGCCAATGATGACGTCGCACAGATCCGCCAGCAGGTCAGTCAGTTGCTGCATTTGGGTGTGCCTGCCGAACATCGCAGCAGCCAGGCCGAACGGTTCCTGCAACGCCTGGGGCGCTTGGACACCGAGACGCAAATCGAACCGGCCGCGGTTCGCCAGCTGTACCAGGGAGAACGCCCATGAGTTCGTATTCGTTGAGAGGCCTGCGCTGGTTCGAGGCGTTGAGCAATGGCGCCAGACCGCTTCCAGGCCTGCCGGCTTCGTTGAAAGTGGCCGACACCCGATTGGGCGAACAAGACGTGCGCCTGCTGGCGGTGGTGGCCGATCCGGATAACCGTTTCCCTCGGGCGCGCAACGGTGAGGTCGGCTTGCTGGAAGGCTGGGGCTTGGCCAAGGCCGTGAACGATGCCGTGGAGGCCGACCGTGATGCGCCGGTCAAGCGGCCGCTGATCGCCATTGTCGATGTCCCGAGCCAGGCTTATGGGCGTCGGGAAGAAGCCCTGGGCATCCATCAGGCATTGGCCGGGGCGGCGGACAGTTACGCCCGCGCCCGGCTGGCCGGGCACCCGGTGATCGGCCTGTTGGTGGGCAAGGCGATGTCCGGTGCATTCCTGGCCCACGGGTATCAGGCCAACCGTTTGATTGCGCTGCGCGATCCCGGGGTGATGGTCCACGCCATGGGCAAGGCCTCGGCGGCGCGCGTGACGCTGCGCAGTGTCGAAGCGCTGGAAGCCTTGGCCGCCAGCGTGCCGCCGATGGCCTATGACATCGACAGTTATGCCAGCCTCGGTCTGCTATGGGAAACCTTGTCGGTGGAGCAGATCGAGCAACCCTCGGCGACGGACCTGGCGCGGGTCCTCGAATGCCTCATCCAGGCCATCCGGGACGCCGAAACCGGTCCGCGGGATCTGCGCGGCCGGCTGGGCGCCGCCAATCGCATGGCGTCGAGCAGGGTTCGCCAACTGCTGAGAGAGCAGTGGTGAACACTTTCCTGGCCCACGACCTGCTGTGGGGCATGACGCCGGAGCACTTGCCGGTGGATGCGCCCGCGTGGGCGTACGAAGCCCTGGGGGCCGGCCAACCGGTGGTGGTCCGGCGCGCCACGACGGCACCGGACCGTATCGCCGTCGGGGTTCGTGGACACCTGCGTGAGCAGCGTTATGCAACGACGATGGCGAAGTCCGCGATCACCCGGCGGGTCAGGCCGGAAGACCTCGGCCATGCCACGTCGGCACGGAGTCTGCCGGCCTTGCGCGCATTGGCCCGACTGCGGCCGATGCTCGATGCCTGCGGTTGGGTGTGGGGTGTCAGCGGCGCCGCCGGGTTCGAACTCGCCAGCGGCGTACAAGCGTTGCATGAGCGCAGCGATCTCGACCTGATCCTGCGCATGCCGCATCCGCTGGATCGCGATCATGCCCGTGAGCTGTTGGTGAAACTGGAGGCGTCGGTGTGTGTAGTGGACATGCAGTTGCAAACGCCCCACGGTGCCGTCGCATTGAGGGAGTGGGCCGGTCCGGCGCGTCGCGTGCTGCTCAAGGACAATCGGCAGGCGCGCCTGGTGTGCGATCCCTGGCAGCCATTGCTGGAGCCGATGGCATGAAGATGTTCGTGTTCCCCGGCCAGGGTGCGCAGCGAGCGGGCATGCTCCGTGACCTGGCGCCGCAGATCCTGGATGAAGCCAGCGAGGTGCTGGGCGAAGACGTGAAGCTATTGGACAACGCCGAGGTGTTGCAGTCGACCCGTGCGGTGCAATTGTGCCTGCTGATCGCTGGCGTGGCGGCGTCCCGGCGGTTGCTGGAGCAGGCACCCGCGCCGGATTACGTGGCGGGTCTGTCCATCGGCGCGTATCCGGCGGCGGTGGTGGCGGGGGCGTTGGGGTTCGCCGATGCCTTGCGGTTGGTCAGCCTGCGGGGCGAATTGATGCAGCAGGCGTATCCCCAGGGCTACGGTATGACCGCCATCATCGGCCTGGAGCTGGCGACGGTGGAGACGTTGCTGGCCCGGGTGCACAGCGACAGGACGCCGGTCTACCTGGCCAACATCAACGCCGATAACCAGGTGGTTATCGCCGGCAGCGACGAGGCCATGGCCCGCGTTGCCGGACAGGCACGCAACGAGGGCGCCGCAAAGGCGTGTCGGCTGGCCGTCAGTGTGCCGTCCCATTGCCCATTGCTGGAGGCGCCGGCGCGGAAGCTCGCCGAGGCTTTCTGCGATGTGCCATTGAAACTGCCGGGCCTGGGTTACCTCAGCGGCAGCCGTGCCCGGCCCGTGATGAGCACCGAGGCCCTGCGTGACGACCTGGCGTTCAATATGTGCCGCGTCGTCGATTGGCGCGCCACCGTGCAAAGCGCCTACGAGCGCGGCGTGCGTCTGCAGATCGAATTGCCGCCCGGTGCGGTGTTGACCGGGCTGGCCCGCCGGGTGTTCGAACAGGGCACCGTCATTGCGTTCGACGGTGCGCGGCTCGACACCCTGCAAGCCCTGTTGCGTGAGGAGGGAAGCCACCGACTCTAGACCGACTCAGGCTTCGAACGACAAGAACAACAATCCCGACGATGCATTTTGAGGACTACGACAATGATTATTTACGGTGTGGCACTGTTGGCGATCTGTACGCTGACGGGGGTGATCCTGGGCGACATGCTGGGCGTGTTGCTGGGGGTCAAATCCAATGTCGGCGGGGTCGGCATTGCGATGATCCTGCTGATTTGCGCGCGCTTGTGGATGCACCGGCACGGCGGCATGACCAAGGATTGCGAGATGGGCGTCGCCTTCTGGGGCGCCATGTACATCCCCGTGGTGGTCGCGATGGCTGCGCAGCAGAATGTCGTCACGGCCCTGCACGGCGGCCCGGTGGCGGTATTGGGTGCCATTGGATCGGTGTTGCTGTGCGGCGTGACCATCGCGCTGATCAGCCGGACCCACAAGGGCGAGCCCTTGCCCGACGAGCCGGCCGAAGCGACGCCCCTTGGCACGCCTGTAGGAGGTCGCTGATATGTGGGATCTCATCAAGAATGGTCTGGAACATAACGGTCTGATCACGGCGTTCGCTTTCGTCGGCGTGATCATGTGGGTGTCGGTGGTGTTGTCCAAGCGACTGACCTTCGGACGCATCCATGGTTCTGCGATCGCTATCGTCATCGGCCTGGTGCTGGCCTGGGTGGGCGGAACCATGACCGGCGGGCAAAAGGGGCTGGCGGACCTTTCACTGTTTTCCGGCATTGGCTTGATGGGTGGCGCGATGCTGCGTGACTTCGCCATCGTCGCCACGGCGTTCGAAGTCCAGGCTACCGAAGCGAAAAAGGCCGGGATGATTGGCGTCATTGCGCTGCTGCTGGGTACGATCCTGCCGTTCATTGTCGGTGCCAGCGTGGCCTGGGTGTTCGGCTACCGCGACGCGGTGAGCATGACCACCATCGGCGCGGGCGCGGTGACTTATATCGTCGGGCCGGTGACCGGGGCGGCGATTGGCGCTACTTCCGATGTCATGGCGCTGTCGATTGCCACCGGGTTGATCAAGGCGATCCTGGTGATGGTCGGCACCCCGGTGGCGGCACGCTGGATGGGCCTGGACAACCCGCGCTCGGCGATGGTCTTCGGCGGCCTCGCCGGCACCGTGAGCGGCGTGACGGCCGGTTTGGCCGCGACGGATCGGCGGCTGGTGCCGTACGGTGCTTTGACGGCAACGTTCCATACCGGGCTTGGCTGCCTGCTGGGGCCTTCGTTGCTGTTCTTCATCGTTCGCGGGATTGTTGGCTAGGTTTCGGATGATGTTGCGCTTGTCATGACGCCATCGCGAGCAGGCTCGCTCCCACAGAGGGGCGGTGGTGCCCCTCCCTCCTAGGACATTGTGGGAGCGAGCCTGCTCGCGATGAAGGCACCACCGTTTCAAGCCTGGCGATTGGCATACATCCGGCATTCGGCGAGTAATGCCAGCAGGTTCGGATCGCGTTCCTTGGCCTTGAGGAACACCACGCCGATGTGCTGTTGTAACCGGTACTGTTCCTGCAACGGAATCAACTTCACCCGGTTTTCGTACACCGCGGCAATTCGCCCCGGCAGCAGGGCATAACCCACTCCCGAGCTGACCATGCTCAGCAGGGTGAAGATATCGTTGACCTGCATCGCCACCTTCGGCTCGAACCCTGCCTGCTTGAACACCCGGATCCCGTCCTGGTGCGTGGCGAAGCCCTGGGTCAGGGTGATGAACGTCTCGTCGCGTACTTCGGCCAGGTCGACTTCGGTCCGTTGGGCAAACGGCGAGTCTGCCGGCGTGGCGAGGAAAATATCGTCGGAAAACAGCGCAATGTGCTCGCAGTCCGGGTCGTTGACGCTGTCGTCCAGGGATACCAGGATCGCGTCGACTTCCATGTTCTTGAGCTTGTACAACAGGTCGATGTTCGAGCCCATGATCAGGTCGATGTTAAGTTCGCTGCGACGGATCTTCAGGCCCATGATCAGCTGGGGAACAGTCTTGACCGTCAGCGAGTACAGCGAGCCAAGCTTGAAGCGTTCCGCGGAGAAACCGGCGGCCTCGCGGGTCAGTCGCACGCTCTCGACGACGTCCTGGATCAGCTTTTGCGCTCGTTCCTCGAGCACATAGGCACTCTCCAGTGGCGTGAGGTTGCGCCCTTCATGCTTGAACAAGGGACATCGCAAGGCACTCTCCAGAGAGTGGATGGCCCGATGCACGCTGACGTTGCTGGTCTGCAACTCGGCTGCCGCCCGCGCCAGGTTGCCGGTGCGCATGAAAGCCAGGAACACCTCGAGTTTCTTCAGGGTCAATTCTTCGTCGATCAGCATGGGCGGGGCTCTTGGTCGTGTCATCCGATTGTGCCCCAATACCGCTTCTGGGAGACCTGTCTTGTGGCAAACCATTGCACTTTGACGCGCCGGGCCCGAGCCTTGGCGCATGTTTGGGAATATGAGGGGGAAATGGATGTACCACGGGGAACGACTCAATGCCTGGACCCATCTGGTCGGCGCGGTCGCGGCGTTTATTGGTGGGGTATGGTTGGTGGTGATTGCCGGGATGGCCGGCGATCCCTGGAAGATCGTCAGTGTGGCGATCTACGGGTTTACCTTGCTGGTGCTGTACAGCGCCTCGACCGTGTATCACAGCGTGCGCGGGCGCAAGAAAGCGATCATGCAGAAGGTCGATCACTTTTCGATCTACCTGCTCATCGCCGGAAGCTATACGCCGTTCTGTCTGGTGACGTTGCGCGGACCCTGGGGCTGGACCTTGTTCGGGATTGTCTGGGGGCTGGCGCTGATCGGGATCCTGCAGGAAATCAAGCCGCGCTCCGAAGCACGGATCCTGTCAATCGTGATCTACGCCGTGATGGGCTGGATCGTGCTGGTGGCGGTCAAGCCTTTGCTGGCGGCGCTGGGCAGCGCCGGGTTCGCCTGGCTGGCCTCGGGTGGCGTGTTGTACACCGTGGGTATCCTCTTTTTTGCGCTCGATAAGCGACTGCGCCACGCCCATGGCATCTGGCATTTGTTCGTGATCGCCGGCAGCCTGCTGCATTTCGTGGCGATTCTGTTTTACGTCCTCTAGGTGGACAGGCGATCCAACTGCTGCTGTGCCCGGGAGGCGAAAATGTCCAGCAGGGCGCCCAGGGTATGCACCGGCGCCTCGTTGGCCCGGGTCACGGCGTAGAGGGAAATGGGCAGTGGTGGCGACAGCGGTCGGATGGCCGTGCGGCTGGTCGAGGCACCCAGGGCCGTAAAGGGGTCGATCACCGCCAGTCCGGCACCGGACTCCACCATGGCCCGGGCCAGTGAGTAAGTCTGCACGGCTATGCTGACCCGCGGTGGCGGCTCCACGGACTCAAGGTAACCGTCCAGCCTGGCGGACAGTGGGTCGGCACTGGACAAGCCGATCAGAGGCGCATTGGCCAGCGCCTGCAATGGCATCGGTGTGCCGACCACCGCGTCGTCCCAGTATCCCTTCGGCGCCAGCGCTACCAATACGCCGCTGGCCAGTGCCTGGGCCTTGAGTCCGGGATGCTCGGCGGGCTGCAACGTCAGGGCGACATCAATCTCGCGCATCAACAGGTTCTGGACCAGCTCGCGGCTGTGGGCGCTGGACAGTTCGCAGACGATGTCCGGATGACCTTGGGTCCATTGATGAATGGCCTCCGGCAGCAGCGAGAGGGCCAGGGTCGGCGTCGCACCGATGCGCAGGCGCTGACCCGGTTCGCGGCGCAGGCTCTGGGCCAGCCGCCGAACGCTTTGCAGGCTTTCGCTGACCTTGTCCACTTCGCGCTCCAGCGCCAGCGCTTCGGGAGTGACCTGCAGCTTGCCGCGAACCCGTAGGAACAGGGCGAATCCAAGTTGCTGCTCGGCATGCTGCAGCACCTTGGTCACCGCCGGTTGGGAGACATGCAGCAACAGTGCAGCACCGCTGATGGAGCCGGTTTGGCGGATGGCCTGGAAAACCTCGATGTGACGCAGCCGCATGGCAACCCCATAACCTTTGCTTATAGGTGGTCCATCTTTATTCATTGTCCCGTGATTGTCACTTTTCCTAATCTCAGGCCATTCGAAATGAGTGTGAGACGGACATGGCACAGCGGGTATGCATCATCGGTGGCGGCGTGGTCGGGTTGACGACGGCCTATGCGCTGGTGCGCGAGGGAATCGACGTGACGCTGGTGGAGGCGCGGGACACCCTGGGCAGCGAAACCAGTTTTGCCAATGGCGGCCAATTGTCTTACCGCTACGTCGCTCCGCTGGCGGATGCCGGCGTGCCATGGCAGGCATTGGACTGGATGCTGCGCGGTGACTCACCCCTCAAGTTGCGGCCACGCCTGGACCCGGCGCAGTGGCGCTGGTTGGCCTCGTTCATCGGCGCATGCCGCACGTCGATCAACCGGCGTAACGGCAGTCACCTGCTGCGCCTGGCGTTGCTGAGCCAGGCCACCTTGCAGGGCTGGCGCGAAGACGACCGCCTCGACGGCTTCGACTGGCGGCGCAACGGCAAGCTGGTCACGTTTCGCGATGCCGGACATTTCGAACATGCCCGCAAGCGGGTAACCGATAGCGTCCATCAACAGGTGCTGGGCGGCGCCGAGTGCGTGGGGCTGGAGCCGGCGCTGAAGGGCTTGCCCTACGTGGGAGGGATCTACACACCGGATGAAGAGGTTGCCGACTGCCATGGCTTTTGCCAGCAATTGGCGGCCCGTTTGCGGGACTCGGGCCGTTGCGAGTTCCTGATGGGGCGGACAGTGACCAGGATTCACCACGCCGACGGCCAAGTACGAGCCCTGGAGTCCGGTGGGCAGTTGTTGCCTGTGGACAACCTCGTCATCGCGGCCGGCCACCGTAGTGCAGCTTTGGGATTGCCGGGGGTGCGGATGCCGCTGTATCCACTCAAGGGCTACAGCCTGACTGCGCCTATCGGCGTTCGGCACCGGGCGCCGGAGCTGAGTATCACCGACTATGACCGCAAGATCGTCTACGCCCGC
>Ga0268255_10001472_pt1 | contig 13807 bp, 11 predicted proteins | sample AgamicOrMarz_FD_200256 | JGI IMG/M metagenome (GOLD analysis project Ga0268255, IMG submission 200256) | Agave microbial communities from Guanajuato, Mexico - Or.Ma.rz (v2) (version 3) | ecosystem: Host-associated > Plants > Phyllosphere > Phylloplane/Leaf | place: Guanajuato, Mexico...
AAAGAGAATAGTAACCATTATTCTTACGGTATTATGTGTATCTCTTTTGACTGTTGGTTTATCCCTTTTTTTATTAAAGCCAACTTATGAAGCAACTGAAAATATTCTAATTGGCAAGCTTACAAAGGATGAGGGTAATTATAGTGATACCCAAGAACTTAGTATGCTGCTTGCATCGACTATTGATTTCATAAAAAGTCCAATCGTATTAAATTCTGTTCAAAAAGAGCTTAATATCAATGATGACGAATTAGAGGAAAAGATTGTTGTACAAAACAACAGAAATTCACAAATTGTCAATGTGGTGGTAAGGGATCATGATTTGGAAAATACCAAGAAGCTTGCCCATACTATTGCTAAAACAACTGTTAATAAAATGTATGAGATGTTTAATGTTAGAGATATAAAGCTATTAAGTAATACAGATGGGGATCCTTCGATTAAGATTGTTGGGAGTTTGTCTCTAAACGTCGCAATTGGTGTAGTGATAGGAATTTTTCTGGGAGTAGGCCTTGCAATGTTTCGAGAGTATTGGGACGATTCGATTAAAGATGTTAAAGAGATTGAAGCGATTGTGGGTTTACCAGTTTTAGGCGAGATTAATATAAAAACTAAAAAAAGAAAATCTATGAATAAAAGCAAAAGGAATAAGCGTCAGGAAGCCATCTTAAATGAAATTAAGGAGGGACAGATCAGTGTATAGGAAAAGAGATGAAACCAAAAAATTAATGCAAAGGCTTCAGCTTAATGAAGAATCAATCAGTACAGAACAAATCCGAATGATTCGTACGAATATAGATCAATTATCTGTTAGTGAATCGGTATTATTAATGATAACGTCCCCCCGTAATGAGGAGGAAAAATCGATCATCTCTTCTAAATTAGCAATTGCTTTTGTTGAGCAAAGGAAAAAGGTACTACTAGTAGATGCCAATATACGGAAACCTTCTTTAAACAATTTGTTTCAGATAAAAAATGAGAATGGATTAACAAATGTGATTTTAGATGAAGAAAACCTCGCCCTTCATATTAAAGAGACCTTTGTTCCAGGACTATTCGTTTTGCCTACTGGTCCGATTCCTTTAAATCCAACGGAAATATGGATAACAAGTAAAATTAAAGAGTTTGTAGCAAGATGTCAGGCGGATTTTGATGTGGTAATTATTGAGGCACCTCCTTTTTTAACAGCATCAGATTCTCATATTCTAGCAAATCAATGTGATGGTGTTATTTTAGTGGTGAAAGAAAATAAAACGAAGAAAGAAGATGTACTTCAAACAAAAGATTACTTAGATAGAAAAAACAATAGAATCGTAGGGGTCATTTATCAAACAGGATAATAGTAGGCAGTTAATCTTGGTAATCAGGTTTCATAATAAGGTGGCTATTCGATGAGGGAATCAAAGAAAAATTCAATCGCTATGAATATCTTACATCTATTTTATAGTACAGCATTATCAAGTGTCTTAAATGCTACGGCATTAATCGTTTTAGCCTATTATTTAAAGTCGTACGATTATGGGATGTTTAGTGTAGTGTTAGCATTTGCAATGATAATGGGATATTTTACAGATGCTGGACTAAGTACCATTGTCTTAAGGGAGGGTTCTAAGAAGAAGATGGATATATCCATCCTAATCTCCTCTTATGTGAAAATGAGAATGGTTTTACTTTTTGCTACATTTATCTGTGGATTTATCGTTATTCATATTTCAAACTCTGGAAATAAAGAGTTAATACAAACCGCTTATTACTTAGTTATTCCGATGGTTTTAGGAATTGCGCTACAAAGTATCGGTACAACATTTTTTCAAATGATTGAGAAAATGCAATATTATGGAATGATTCGGATTCTTTCTTCTGTATGTTTAGTTCTCACCCTATCTGTTGGGATTTACTTTAGCCTAAGTCCATTGATTATTACCACTTTATATGGACTATCTTATTTTGCCGGTGGTGTGTTTGGGGTCTATCTAGTAAATCGAAACGTTAAAATTCGATTGAAAAGTAAATTTCATAAAGGACTTTTACAAAATTTAGGATCATTCACTTTAGGTGGATTGCTTTTTGTGATGCTTCCTCATTTAGGTCCCCTTGTGTTGGAAAAGACTGTAACACTAGAAGAAGTTGGATTATTTGCAGTAGCTTATCGAATTCCTCAAGCATTACAGCAAATCCCATTTATTATTGCTGGAGCGTATTACCCTGTACTATTTAGGTCTTTTAATAATAATCTATTAGACGATCACTTAAGATACAACATATCTCTTATCAAAATCATGGCATTGGTAGGAATGGCGATGACAATTCCTTTTTTCTATATGTCCAATGTTGTAATACATTTGCTGTTTGGTGATAGGTGGATTCATGCATCCTTTCCACTGAAAATTTTATCTTTAATGCTAACTTTACAGGCAATTAATATTGCATTAGCAGACGGTTTAACAACAAGAGGATTACAATCACTTCGAACTACTATTCAATCCATTGCAGTAATTTCGGGTGGCATTCTATATTTGTATTTAAGTAAGTCGTTTGGTGTAACTGGAGCAGCTTTTACAGGTGTTATGATTGAAGGAATTGCCCTAGTAGGATTTTGGATTTGTATTCCAAATCGTTGGGTTATTGCAAAAAAAGCAATATGTCCATATTTATCCTTTTTTATCATTGGTTTAGGTAGTATTGAATTTTTTCTTAATTCCCATCCACTTTTAGCTGTTGTATTTCACTTCCTTCTACTAGTATTAGTCCTTTTTATAGATAAAGAATTTAAGAATATAATTTATGATTATCTAAAAATAAGGATAATTGGGTATAAATGGAAGACCAAGAAATCCCAGGGGGTTTAAGATGGGCAATAATATTGTTCCAAAATCTAATAAATACAACTTCACGATCTTCTTTCTCTTTTTATTGGTAACTCTTGCAAATTACTACATTTATGTTGGGTTTGCAATAAAACCTTATTTGATCTTTTCTATTTTGTATTTATTCATCCATATCGGCTCCTTCTCCTTCTTTAGGCTTCATATGTTTGAAGTAGCGATGTTGTTATTTTATTTGATGTATAGCTTTACTGGAGCCTTTTCATTATATCCAGCCTCAAGTATTAGAATTTTCATAGGAATAGTCCTATATATTTCTTGTTATTTCATTATTAAGTCCATTATTGCAAGTTCAAAAGATTTGGTGATTGAAAGGGCCATTTCAGATGTAGGAATCCTCTTTAATTTAGCTAGTCTGGTCCTCTATTTTATAGGATTAAAAAGTGTGGGATTTGTTTTTGATGGCGACAGAATATATGAATTCGGTGTTATGTTAGATCGAGATTACCCCAGATTAATCGGGTTGATACAGGATCCTAATTTTTTTGTTTTTTATAATACTTTGTTTTTTTGCTATTACTTATGCAATTCTAATACTTTAAAAAACAAACTAGGATTAACACTTTGCTTGATTACGAATTTATTGACTTTTTCAAGAGGCGGACTTTTAATAATGGCCTTTCTCTTTTTTATATATATTTTGAAAGATAATCCATTAAAACGTATAAAATTGCTGGTCGGTATCACAGCTGCTTTATCTGTCAGTCTGTACATTGCAATTGTTCATTTGAAATTCGATATATATGGGATCTTAGCATCTAGAATAGAAGACCTGTCCTCGGATGGTGGAAGTGGGAGATTAGAATTATGGGGAAGAGCCTGGGATTTTTTTGCTTCACATAAAATTGTTGGGATTGGAGCATTTAACTTTCCTGCTTACAATTCATTTCAATTTGGAGATACACTACAAGTTCATAATACATTTTTAGAGATATTATCAGAATCTGGTTTATTAGGTATTTCTTGCTTTTTCCTATTTATCATTTTAGTGTTTGTACAATTAATACAAAGTAGGACACTTAAAAATAAACCATATCTATTCTTTACCTTTATCGGGGTAATACTTCAAATGGGTTTCCTTTCGGTGATTATTAACGATATGTTCTTTTTGTATTTAGCGATATTATCTACCTATTTGCATAATGAAAAGCAGGAATTACGAAATAAAGCGAAGATGACAAATATTCTTCCGGTCTTAACTTCACTTAAACAAAGAATATAGTTGAACTAAGTTTCAAAGGAAGTGATGGAAAGCATGAACATTTTAGTCATAACAGATAAGCTAATTTTTGGTGGAGCAGAAATGTATTTTTGTAAATTAGAGAATCAATTACATGACCCTAACATAAATTTTCACTATGCTGCCGGCTCTGGAGAGCTGTATGAGAAAATCAAACATAAAAACAGCTTTAGCGAGATAAGTAGAACTAAGCATCTACAGAATATAAAAAAGCTGAAAAAAATATTGATAACTAAAGAAATAGACCTAATTCACGCGAATAGTTTGAGGATGGTCTTGTATTTTATATTTATTAAAAAATTAACTAAAAAAAATTTCAAAATTGTTTACACCAAACATAATGTAACGGTTCTAGAGGAGAAAAATCGATTTTTGTTCTCACATTTATTAAATAAATATGTTGACAGGATTATCACAGTTAGTGATTTTGAAAAATTTAATCTTGTAAATGCCGGAATAAAGCCTAACAAAATTACAACAGTTTACAATGGTGTTGATTTACAACAGTTTGTTTTCCATAGAAAAGAAAAAGGGGGAACTTTTAATGTTGGTATATTAGCAAGATTATCAGAAGAAAAAAATCATGAGTTATTTATTAATATTGCACACCAGCTTAGAGACGTTCCGAATCTCATGTTTTATATTGCAGGTGATGGTCCAGAATACCAAAAACTAAAAAACATCATCCGTACTCTAAATCTATCTCATAGGATAAAGATGGTGGGGATCGTTCATAAACCTGAGGAATTTATTAAAAGTATGAATCTCTTACTTTTAACGTCCTATCGCGAAGTATTTCCAATGGTTATTTTAGAAGCTATGGCAGTTGGTACTCCGATTATATCTATTGATCGGGGAGGGATTAAGGAAGCTATTATTGAAAATAAGACTGGTTTTCTAATAAATAATCATTCAGTAGATGACTTCTGTAAGAAAATTTTATTTATAGAATCTGAAGAACAGGTCTGGAACCAATGTATTGAAAATGCCCGTAGAAAAGTAGAAGAGGAATTTTCACTAGATCAAATGGTTAGCAATACTTTACAGGAGTACTGGAAATGTAACTAATCTCCCTAAGTATTATTTCGTAGTGCTTCTTAATTTACGTGTTCTCAATTGGGCACAAATTCGACCTTAATAAAAAATATTATCTATAATTTTCTATAAACCTTCTATAAAGGAGTATTGAAATGAATGAAAACTATAGAGGTCGTTATGTAAATATGTTCCTTGCACTTTTAGACATCACATTAGTGTATGTAGGATATGCTGCTACGATTTGGTTCTATCATGTATTTTCTATCCCAATTAAAGGACCCATATTAGATGAAGTGTGGCTGATAGTACTTTCAGCTCCTGCCTTTCTCTGTTTTTATCTTATTGATTTATATAAAGATTGGCGTCGTAAAAGTATACACAATCTAATTTATTCAGTTGTTTTATCTATGATTGTATTTTCTAGTTTCATTTCAATTGTTTCAATATGGACGCCTCTCCTATCCTTTAGGAAAAGCTTTATTATTGAATCATTTCTAATTCAAACTATTCTATTGATAGGTGTACGAGTAGGTATATGGTATGTCGGTAAGAAATTATCCGGAAATAAGAGAGTAATCATTATCTGTGAAGACGAAAAAATGGGACTGACTTTAGCTGACAAATTCCTAAACCATGAGAAAGGCTGGTTCGAAATATCCGGATTTTTAACATTATCAAATTTGGTGTATCTACAAGAATATGTAAATAAATATGATATTTTTCTACTAAGTCCCACTATTAGCGGACAGAAAAAAGATGACATTGTAAGCATCTGTATCAAATATGGAAAAGAGGTATTTGTGGTTCCGCAATTATCGGAATTGTTTGTACAATCTTCTGAGGCTCAGCAGATTGATGATATGCTAGTACTTTCCATAAAACCTCCTAAATTTAGCCGGTGGCATCAAATAATAAAACGCATGTTTGATGTAATAGTCTCTTTAATTCTAATAATTATTTCCAGCCCATTTTGCCTGATTTTATTTTTATTAATCCCACTCACTTCAAAGGGACCAGCTCTTTATAAACAGGAGCGTATAGGTTTACATGGAAAGACATATTGGATTTATAAATTTAGAAGTATGATCCAAGATGCAGAAAAAAGAACAGGTCCAGTATTGGCCATAAATGGTGATACAAGAATTACATTAATTGGCAAGATCATTAGGGCTACTCGTTTCGACGAACTCCCGCAGTTATTTAATGTAATAAAAGGTGAGATGAGTTTAGTTGGACCAAGACCAGAAAGAGAATATTTCATAAATCAATTTAAAGAAAAACTCCCTGACTATACTTTTAGATTAACAGTTAAACCAGGAATTACAGGATTAGCACAAGTACTAGCTAACTATTCCACTACTGTTGAAGATAAACTACGCTTTGACTTATTGTATGTTCGCAGCTATTCATTCTCATTGGATTTGAAAATCTTATTTCAAACGCTTAGAGTTGTTATTCAACGTGATCAAGCTCAAGGGGTAAAGGAAAAAAGTAAAACTCGCGAGCAGAAATTAATAAACAAGTTGGAACAAAACAAAGTAATTAACCATTGAAATTCCCGTTTTAGTAAGGGGTTATTTGTGGCATTGAACATTTATTAGAAGGGGAGTCAAGAATGGATTATTTAGCTGAAGTGGCTGTTTCGATAATTACTCCAACTTATAACGCCTCAAAATTTATTACTGAAACTATACAATCAGTTAAAACACAAACTTTTCAAAACTGGGAAATGATTATCGTGGATGATTGTTCTTTTGATGACACGTTAGAAATAGTTAAACGGGAAATGGTACTCGATCCGAGAATCAAATTAATCGAACTGCAAAAAAATGGCGGACCTGCCGCTGCTCGAAATATAGGCATTACTACAGCAAAGGGAACCTATCTTGCTTTTCTAGATAGTGATGATCTTTGGGTTCCTCAAAAATTAGAGCGACAGCTATTGTTTATGGAAAAAAATAATCTTGCTTTTACTTATACTGATTATAGGATTATGACTGAAGATGGTGAAAGAACGGACGTTGTATTTCGAGTACCAGCTAGGATTGAATATAAAAGCCTATTAAAAAATACAATGATCGGTACACTAACTGTCATGCTGGATAAAAGGAAAGTAGGGTGGGTACAGATGCCATTACATCGGGATTGCTCCGAGGATTATGGACTATGGCTTTCAATCCTATCGAGAGGAATCCATGCACATGGATTGAATGAGGTGTTATCAATATATAGAAAGTGTGAACATTCCCTATCTAGTAACAAATTAGTATCTGCTCGGAAAACTTGGAACACATATAGGAAGGTTGAAAAAATCAATATCCCCTCAGCATTATGGTACTTTGCTAATTATTCCCTCCATGCTTTAAAGAAACATTCAAAGGCATAAAAACTGGAGATAGGTGTTATTAGGGGAGATTTTTAAGAAAGGCTATTTTCGCATAGATTGTTGTTTTTCGTATAAGTTCATCAACCCTTATAACTATATGCTTCGTGGCATCTTTTCGTAAAAACATATGCGAAAATTGCCTAGAAACTTAGTAGATAACCCCTTATAAATTTCCAAAAGCAACAAAGTTTACGAAAAGAGCCTTAAGAAAAGAGTGAAAAGCATGGAAAGTGATAGAAGAAAGCTTTCATACGTTCAGATTTCAAGAGCAATAGCCATTTTATTTGTTCTCTTAGGTCATGTGAATATTTTGTTTTATACCGATTTTAAGTACAACTGGTTTCATATGGGAGAATGGGAAAGGACAGGTGGTGTTGATTTCTTTTTTATTGTAACCGGGTTTATGATTTATTACCTATATCATAGGCAAGCTGGTGTTCCAGGAAAGACAAGCGAATTTCTCTTGAAGCGTGTGATTAGAATTTACCCGTTATATTGGATGTTTACCCTGCTAGCAATAGCTGCTTCATTAATTTTTCCGTCAATAGACGGGGCATACTCTTGGGAGCTTATTATTAAGTCAATGCTCATCCTGCCGACAAACCCTATTCTTGCTTCAACTTGGTCACTAAGTCATGTGATGTTTTTCTATATCTTGTTTACTGCCTTTATATTCAAACCAAAAATCTTTAAACCAATCATTTTATTCTGGATAGTGGCTACTATTTTAATAGAGCTAAGAATCATTCCCTATTCAGAACATTCGTTTTTTATCAGCTTTAGCAGTTTAGAAATCATATTTGGATGTCTAGTGGCACATTTGACCCTTAGCTATACATTTAAATATTCAACCTGGATGATATTGATAGGGATGTTAGGATATTTGGCTGTTTGGATAAATAATATATACAGTTTGATTGACATAGAAGACCCTGTATTTTTTTGTCTATTTTCAATGCTCATGATGCTTGGTATTTCTGAAAAAGACAAAAAAGAGCGAAAAGTCCCAAAAGTGCTTTCTTTCTTAGGAGATGCTTCATATTCAATTTACATTGCCCATGGACCATTTCTGCAATTATTTATCTTAATTTTTATGAAGTTAGGAATAATCAATTTAATAGGCTACTTTTTTACAATGGTAACCGTGATTATATTAGCTGTCATTTCATCCTGTCTAGTCTATACATTTATTGAAAAGCCAATGTCTAAATATTTAAGAAGAGTGGTGTTAACGAAAAGAAGGCGTTCAATAGAAATACCTGTTGTAATCGCTAAATAGGGGAAATCATTACAGTAATGTTTTTACCCTTGGTTAAGTATCCCTTCGTATTCTGTTCGTTTTTGGGAACAGGAAACACTTTTATATTGAATTAAACTCGGGGGTAACAATGAAAAGATTATTTGATATTCTTGCAGGTGTACTCCTTCTGTGCCTTTTCAGCCCTATCATGCTTGGGGTTGCAATTGTTGTCAGAGTGAAATTAGGTTCGCCGATATTATTTAAACAAAAACGAGTAGGGTATCATGAGCAGATTTTTATTCTATATAAGTTTAGAACAATGACCAATGAAAAGGATGAAGCCGGGAACGATTTACCGGATTCAATTCGATTAACAAAAGTTGGACTTATGATAAGACGCTTAAGTCTGGATGAGTTACCACAATTACTAAATGTGGTGAAAGGTGACATGAGCTTGGTTGGACCTCGTCCACTATTAGTTCGATATTTACCTCACTATTCTCTAGAAGAAAGAAAAAGACATACTGTAAGACCAGGAATTACGGGGTATGCACAAGTGGAGGGCAGGAACCAGTTAGACTGGAACAGCAGATTGACATTAGATGTAAAGTACGTGGAAAACCTGACTTTCCTTTTGGACTTAAAGATTATTTTCAAGACATTAAGTAAAACCCTTAAACGAGAGGGGATTGCTGATGTACCTAATCAACAAATGTTAGATCTGGATGTGGAACGACGGATGAAAGCTTAGTATACATGAGGCGGAATATAACCAATGAAAATACGTATTGAACCTTTAAAAAAAGAAGATGCTCATCTAATCCCCAAGCTGATTGAGTCCGGAATGAATAAGGACATTTTTTCACTCACAATCTTTAGTTCAAAGGGCTACGAAGCATATGTAAAAAAACTGCTTACGGTTCCTGAGAAAAATCGAAGAGTGAAACTTTATGGGGCATTTATTGATGACCATTTAGCTGGTTATACAGAATGGCGTATTTTTGAGGAGACTCTTTTTTTAAATAATATTTATGTTTTCCCTGAATATCAAGGATTTGGCATTGGGAAGTCACTTTTAGTACAACATGGATTTAAGTTATTGGATGAATTCGGAAAGTCTAAGATGTCCCTAGATGTTTTTGATCATAACGCTGAAGCTATGAGTTGGTATGAAAAAATCGGCTTTGTTAGAAATGATTCTACTTACTGGTATGTTGGGGAGCAGCCTACTTTAGCACGTTCTAACATCACTTACGAATGTTATATAGAGAATTATCCTAATGCTGAAGCGGAGCAAAAGGAATATGATTTTTCTATGTTTACATGTTCAACTAGAAATGGAGTTTATCAAATAGGTAAAATTAAAAATCAATTCTATCGATTAACGAACCCTAAGTCCTTTAATGATCATGATTTACTTCACTGTCTTTATCAGCTAGACCCAAAACGGAAACTGCTTCTATTGACACGCGAAGTATTTTCAAAACACTTTACATTCACATTGGCGTGTATAAGCAACAGGATGAATATAGAAATTAACTGAATTTTATGAAAAATTTTCAGGTAACATGTTTCATCTATATTTCGATTGATTAAGATAAAATTTCGTCGAATTGAACGCTTTTTAAGGAAAATTATTGGGGGGACTTTAGTGGTTTATAAAACATTTGATTTAGGTGAAAAAGAGAACTGGCACGGATTTTTAGAAAAAACAGAAAGTAAGGATGTATATTTTACACCTGAATATTTTGAAATTTATGAGAGAAATGGGGAGGGGAAGGCACAACTCTTTATATACGAAAATGGTGAGGATTTTGTCTATTACCCGTTTTTATTGAGAGGGCTTAATGACTTAACATATGCAGAGGACGTAAGAAGAAAATATGGGGATTTGTATGATATTACAACTCCATATGGGTATGGAGGCCCAATTACAAATACGAGGATGAAATCCCATAAAAAACAACTGTATAGCGAATTTGAGGATTCATTAAGTTCTTATTGTTTTCAAAACAATATTATTTCGGAGTTTGTTCGATTTCATCCATTTATTCGGAATCACCTGGATTATAAAGATATTGAATCTACATTAAACCGACATACTATTTTCGTTGATTTATCTTTGGATTTAGAAGAAATATGGGCAAATTATGATAACAAAAACAGAAATAGACTACGGAAGGCAAAAGCCAATGAATATTTTACGATAGTCCATCGATCTCCAAACGAATTAGAAAACTTTATGAATCTATATTATAAAACAATGGATAAGAAAAACGCATATGAATATTACTATTTTCAGAAAGACTTTTTTGATAATAGTGTTGAACTTTTGCGGGATCACTTGGAATTAATCGAAGTTATGATGGACGATAAAGTCACACTATCTTGCTTTTTTATGCTCTATGGTGACTACATCCATTATCATTTATTAGGTTCGGATGAAGAATATTTAAAGTACTCTCCTAATAATTCTTTAATTCATTATGTTGTTGAATGGGCAAAGTCTCAAGGAAAGAAAGTTTTACATTTAGGTGGAGGATATGCTGGAGATACCGATACATTATATCGTTTTAAAAAGCGTTTTAATAAATATGGGGATTTGCCTTTTTACATTGGAAAAAGAATTCGTAATGGGGAAATTTATCATGAGTTAATTAAAGACCTGCCAGTTAATGAAAATTATTTTCCTTTGTACAGACATCCGGATTTGGCCTTGAAAAATCTTCTTACTAAATAATAACCTTTACTTTTTTAGTCTAGTAGAAATATGCCATTAAGAAATGGATGTGAGTTCATGGAAAGTAATAATAAGCGAATTTATCTTTCGTCACCACATATGACCGGCAATGAGCAGAAATATATTGATATGTCCTTTAAAACGAATTGGATTGCTCCATTAGGCCCTAATGTTGACCTTTTTGAAGAGAATATATCGCAATATGTTGGAGTGAATGGCGCTTTAGCCGTCAGTTCGGGTACAGCAGCAATCCATCTGGCATTAAGATTACTTGATGTGAAAGCAGGGGATAGAGTTTTTTGCTCCACACTTACCTTTGTAGCAAGTGCAAATCCGATTCTTTACCAGCATGCGGAACCTATATTTATAGATTCAGAGTTTGATACATGGAATATGTCACCTAAAGCTTTGAAAAAAGCATTCAAAGATGCGAAAAAAGAGGGTAATCTCCCCAAAGCTGTAATTGTCGTCCATCTCTATGGGCAGATTGCCAAAATGGATGAAATAGTAGAAATTTGTAATTTTTATCAGGTGCCGATTATTGAAGATGCGGCTGAATCACTTGGTTCTATCTACAAAGGGAGAAAAAGTGGAACGATAGGGAAATTTGGTGTGTATTCCTTCAATGGAAACAAAATTATTACCACCTCGGGTGGGGGAATGTTGGTTTCAAATACCCAGGAGGCACTAGTAAAGGGAAAGTTTCTCGCAACGCAAGCACGAGACAATAGTCCATATTATCAGCATAGTGAGTTGGGCCACAATTACAGGATGAGTAATATTTTGGCGGGAATCGGAATTGCACAACTAACTGCTATTGAAGAAAGAGTGGAACAAAAACAAGCTATTTTTCAAAGATATGTTCACGAATTAAGTCATATTAAAGAGTTTGTTTTTATGCCGGAATATCAAGGGACACGTCATAATCGCTGGTTGACCACTCTATTTATAGATTCAGAACAACCATTGTTTTCTCCACTTGAGTTGATTCAGGCGCTAGAAAAAGAAAATATTGAAGCGAGACCAATTTGGAAACCAATGCATTTACAACCGTTATTAAATGAATTTAAATACTATCCTCATTCAAACCATTTGAGCGTCTCTGATCATTTATTTGAAAGAGGAATTTGTTTACCTTCAGGTACAAACATGTCGAAAGAAGAGCAAACAAGGGTTATACAAACCATTCAATCTTTTATTACTCATAAAAGGAAACAAAAATATATTTCCACCTAGCTCCCGAATAGTAGGAATGAATCTATTGAAAAATAGCTGTTTTCCTAATAATTGGAGAACATCTAATGTATGAATGTTCTTTATTTAGAACTGATGGATCTTGTGTATTTATAGGGACCTTCCTTTTTGCACCAATGTTCCTATTTCATCTGAAAAAGTTAGAAGCTTTACAAAATTTTTTTAAAAGAATCAGAAAGGAATGTCTAATCATGAGTTTTCAGAAACGATTGATTTCTTTATTAATAGTTGATTCTTTAATAGTGTTCACATCCGTATATATATGTAGTTTTCTTTTGTTTTCTGGATGTGTTGTCCCCGCATTACCGTTGACTCTTGTGTCAACAACCTTGCTATTAAGCCATCATATTTTCGCTTATAAATATAAACTGTATAAAAGAGCTTGGGAGTATGCGAGTGTCGATGAAATGGTATTCATTTTAAAGGCCGTCACCTTTTCTGTAATTACAGCAGCGATTATTCAATTTATTATTGGGCAACAAATATTTTTTCGAATTTTAACAACTACATGGATGATGCACTTGTTTTTAATTGGCGGTTCTCGTTTTTCTTGGCGTATTTATAAAGATAAACATTTGGAAGGAAACAATATAGCTAAGAAGCGAACGCTTATTATCGGAGCTGGGTCTGCTGGCATGTTAGTAGCAAGACAATTAAAGCATAGTAACGGTGAACTTAGTCCCGTCGCATTTATTGATGACGATATACAAAAGCAACATCTTGAAATTTTGGGTCTACCAGTTCATGGCGGCTTAAATAAGCTTCAATATACGGTCAAAAATCTAATGATTGAAAATATCGTTATTGCTATTCCTTCCCTTAATAAAAAGGAGTTGCACGATATTTATATGGAATGCACAAAAACAAAGATTAATACACAGATGATGCCGATGTTTGAAGACTTAGTAACAGGTAAGGTCTCAGTTAATGAAATATGCAATGTAGAACCAGGTGACCTTTTGGGCAGGGATCCTGTTGAATTAGATACGGACTCGATTGCGAAATATATTACAAATAGCGTAGT
>Ga0268255_10001474_pt1 | contig 13794 bp, 14 predicted proteins | sample AgamicOrMarz_FD_200256 | JGI IMG/M metagenome (GOLD analysis project Ga0268255, IMG submission 200256) | Agave microbial communities from Guanajuato, Mexico - Or.Ma.rz (v2) (version 3) | ecosystem: Host-associated > Plants > Phyllosphere > Phylloplane/Leaf | place: Guanajuato, Mexico...
GCCCATAATAAAAATACATGAGAAGATTAAGCCGTTCGACGGAACTGCACGTTTTGATAAGCGACCAAATGCTCCCGGTGCCTGACCATCTTTTGATAAACCGAACAGCATACGACTGGTTGAAAATACACCGCTGTTCATTGAAGACATGACTGAAGACAGTACCACCAAGTTCATGATGATGGCAGAAACAGGAATACCCGCATTTAAGAACAACTCAACAAACGGACTTTTGTCCGCACGAATGTGATCCCAAGGGGTCACTGACATCACAATAAAGAGTGCTAGTACATAGAACAAAATAATACGTACCGGAATCGCGTTAATTGCTTTCGGTAAGTTCTTTTGGGGATCTTTGGTTTCAGCAGCTGTTGTGCCCACCAGTTCAACCCCAACAAAAGCAAATACGGCAATCTGGAATCCTGCCAAGAAACCTTCCGTACCTTTCGGGAATAAACCGCCATGCGACCAAACGTTACTAAAACTTGCTACAGCACCTTGTGGAGCTTGAAAATGGCTCAAAATCATATAGCCGCCCACACCGATTAGACCAATAATGGCCAAAATCTTAATGAGTGCAAACCAAAATTCGATTTCACCAAATAGGCGTACTGTCAGTAGGTTAAGACCCATCACAAACAATACACAGCCTGCACTAATCATGGCCTGCTGTATTGGTGAAAAGCTCGTGCCATCCGGCAACCAGAAGCTCAAATAGTTTATGACTGCTGAAAGGTCCGCAATACCAACCAGCACCCAGCCTAACCAATAGGTCCAGCCCAAATAATAACCGGCCCAAGGACCAATCAGGTCATGAGCCATATCAACAAAAGATTTGTAATGCAGATTTGCAAGGAGCAACTCGCCCATTGCACGCATTAAGAAAAAGAACATTCCTCCAATAATCATATAGATTAAAAGAATTGAAGGACCTGCGAGGGAGATAGTTTTGCCCGAACCCATAAATAGGCCGGTTCCAATTGCACCGCCAATAGCAATCAGTTGTAAATGACGGTTAGACAGTTTTCGTTGCAGATGATCAGGAGAATTTTCTGTATCTGAATGACGAGCCGTTGTCATATTAAAATTCCTTTTTGAATTCCTTTGTTAAGATCAGCAACCTATGGCGAAAATCGAACCGTATGCCATAGGTCACTGAATCTGTTCACCAAAAATGACTGGTTAAACCGTATCTATCTTCCTTCTGTTAGATACATCATCATTTCTGGAGTAAAAACGAATTACTTTTGTGCTGCCGTCACGGCAATTTCAATGAGCCAGTCCGGATTGACCAAATCGGCCTGAATTGTGGCACGTGATGGAGCAACACAGCCTTTTAACCAGTCAACCCAAATTGCATTTACGGTTGAAAAGTCAGAAAGATTTTTTAAATAGAGCTGTGCAGAGAGCAAGCGAGATTTATCTGTATTGGCTAATGCCAACAGTTCATCAATCGTTGCAAGAATTTCACGAGTTTGGCCTGCCACGTCTTGTTCGGTATTTTTAGGGACCTGACCTGACAGATAAACCACTTTGTTAAAAACAGTCACGGCGCTCATGACTTCGTTAGTATTGATCTTTTGTATATCTGAATTCGACATTCGGATTTCCTTATACCTGATTAATAAATTGAACACGGGCGGTGACAGCACACATCAGTTCATAGCCCACCGTACCGGAAGAAACTGCGACATCATCAATAGTCAAAACGACACCCGTACTTGATTGGCCCCAGAGCACGACTTCACTACCGACTTTGGCACTCTCAATACCCGTTAAATCGACTGCCAACATATCCATGCTGACACGGCCAATTGTGCGAGTGCGAACAGAGTCCACTAAAACAGGCGTTCCTGTTGGAGAAATACGCTGATAACCATCGGCATAGCCGCAAGCGACAATCCCAATCGTCATGGGCTGCTCTGCGACAAAGTTTGAGCCATAACCTACGCTTTCATTCGGCTCTAAATGCTGAACGGAAATAATTTCACTGCGTAAACTCATGGTAGGTTGTAGACCCCAGTCCGCAATACTATGCGTTGGGTAGTCTGGCGAGCTGCCATAGAGCATGATGCCGCTACGTGCATAATCTGATTTGAGCTGATCTTGATAACGTAGAATTGCCGCGCTATTACTTACCGATCTTTCACCTGGTAAATCTTTAATAATTTCTTCAAATGCAGTGATTTGATAATCAATACCTTGCTGGCCGAAACGATCGCCATCTGCATCTGAAAAATGCATCATGTGCGTAATCGTGGAAACATTTATCAAGTTATTTAAACGTTCCCATGCCTGAACATAGTGCTGTGGTTTAAAACCAAGACGGTTCATCCCACTGTTCATTTTTAGGCAAACATCAAATTGAGCTGGATAGGGATGCTTTTCTACCCACTCAATTTGCGCTTCACTATGAATAGTGAAACTGAGTTGATACTGCACACAATCAAATAAATCTTGAGGAGAAAAAACTCCTTCGAGCAACAAAATTGGACCTGTCCAACCTAGAGCACGAATTCGTTTTGCTTCATCAAGATCAAGTAAGGCAAAGCCATCTGCTGCTTTAAACGCTTCATAAACACGTTCAATTCCGTGTCCATAAGCATTGGCTTTTACAACGGCAAAGACCTTACTGTTTGGCATAGCCTTGCGTACCACTGCCAAGTTGTTTTGTAAAGCTTGACGGTGGATGACTGCGGTAATAGGACGAGGCATGATTAATTTCCTAACGTCCGTTATGCAGCATGTGCGTGTGAATAACGCTGAATTGAAAGACCATCTGTACTGATTTCAGTCTTATGATTCAATACGATGTCACTGATTAATTTTCCTGAACCACATGCCATGGTCCAACCTAAAGTACCGTGACCTGTATTCAAGAACAGATTTTTAAAACGAGTCGCACCAATAATTGGAGTACTGTCTGGAGTCATTGGACGTAAACCTGTCCAGAAAGACGCCTGTGCCATATCACCGCCCGGGAACAAGTCCTGAGTCACCATTTGCAAGGTTGCACGGCGGTCTTCGTTCAGACCTAAATTAAAGCCACTTAATTCTGCCATTCCACCTACGCGAATACGTTGGTCAAAACGGGTAATGGCAATTTTGTAAGTTTCATCAAGCACTGTAGATTGCGGAGCAAAAGCAGGGTCAACAATTGGAATCGTTAACGAGTAACCTTTCACAGGATATACAGGTAACTGTAGATCGAGTGGTTTCAAGAAATCACGTGAATAACTACCAAATGCTAAGACATAACGGTCAGCAGTTAAAACTTTACCATTGACCTGAACGCCCTTAATTGCATCGCCTTCAACAATCAATTTTTCTACGTTTTGGTTGAACTGGAAGTTAACACCCAACTCTTTGGCAATTTGAGCTAAAGCATTGGTAAACAAATAACAGTCACCTGTCTCGTCATTTGGTAAATGTAAACCCCCAACGAGTTTATCTTGCGTATTTGCCAACGCTGGTTCTACACGACCAAGTTCGTTGCCATTTAATAATTCGTAGCTCACGCCACATTCTTGTAGCACGCTAATGTCGCGTTGAACCGCTTCCATTTGAGCTTCTTTACGGAATAACTGCAAAGTACCTTTAGCACGGTTTTCGTAATTAATGCCTGTATCTTTTCTAAGTTCACGTAAGCAATCACGGCTGTACTCAGCCACGCGCATCATACGTTCTTTATTCACAGCATAACTTTGTGGATTACAGTTTTTTAGCATTTGCGCCATCCACTGTAACTGCCACATGCTGCCATCTAAATTAATCGCAAGCGGTGCGTGGTGTTGGAACATCCACTTCACAGCTTTAAAAGGAATTCCTGGTGCTGCCCAAGGGGTCGAATACCCTGGCGAAATTTGACCTGCATTCCCAAAGCTTGTTTCTTCAGCAGGACCTGCCTGACGGTCAAGAACAGTGACCTCAGCTCCTTGTTGAGCTAGATAATAGGCACTTGCCACTCCGATAACGCCGCTACCTAATACAATTACGCGCATTTCTATTCCCTCACGCACACCAGTTTATTTAACTAGTATATTTCTGCCTCAATAGTTTATTTCACTGTTTTTAAGGCTATAATCTAGGTAAATTTATGTTTTTTTCACGAGAATTTAAAAAAAAGAGGAAATATCTATGCGTCCCTTAGATCGTATAGATCGCATGATTCTGGACATTTTGCAGCGTGAAGGACGAATTGCGATTAGTGAATTGGCATCGAGAGTCAACCTATCGACAACTCCCTGTTCAGAGCGTGTAAAACGTCTTGAACGCGATGGCATTATCATGGGTTATTACGCACGGCTAAACCCAGCCTACGTAGACCGTAACCTGCTCGTCTTTTTAGAAATTAAGTTATCTGCCAAATCTGGCGATGTATTTGATCAGGTGGCTAGAGATTTAGTCGAGATTCCTGAAGTGCTTGAATGTCACCTTATTTCAGGCGAATTTGACTACCTTGTAAAAGCACGTTTAAAAGAAATGAGTGCTTATCGCCGCCTATTGGGAGATCTGTTAAAAAAACTCCCCGCTTCAGCATCGTCACATAGTTATGTGGTCATGGAAGAAGTGAAAGAAACCCTATATTTAGATTTAAGCAAGTAAAGCGAGCATTATTGAACTCGCTTTACTCACATTTTAGAAATTAGAAATATTTTAAAATCGAAATATGTTTATTTTGATGCTTGAACTTCGAGAACCATTTAACCGCTGGATAGAGTGCAAAAGACAGCACAATCGTAATTAACCACAGCATCCACACATGGTTGACCGACAAATAATTTCCATAGTTGGCTCCCCATACACTTATTGCAAACACATAGATCAGTTTCAGTACATATAAGTGCAGTAAATAAAAGAACATAGGCACTGAACCAAACACCACCAATGGTTTTAAAAACGAGTATTGCTGCATTCGTTCAAAAGCAACCAACACAATCAAACCGATCCCTACATTCAGCAAAATAAACAGTAAAGATGGGGGATACTTGGTGAGATTAAAAAAGCTCATTAACGTCAGTTGTAATAACTCAAAATGCTGCCACGGCTGGTCACCATAGACGTTGATAAAACGTAGTAAAACAAACAACCCAATACTTGCTAAACCAAGGCTGAGTAAAGTGCGGCTTCTTTGCTTTGCTGTATATTTTGAACTAAAGAACTGACCTAAAACGTAGCCTAATAAAATCACTCCAATCCAAGGTAAAACTGGATAACTTGTACGAAGCTTGATACCCACAAATTCAATCCACCCACGTTCGTGTAAAACGAACCATATATTTTGTAGGATGTCTTCTGATAAGTGCACTGAGTCTAATAAGTTATGCCCAAAAATAATGACCAACCCTGCGCCAGCAAGTACTGGTAACGGCAAACTCACACAGCAAGCCAACACCACCATGCTAATACCAATCGCCCAAATCACCTGTAAATAAATGACTTCAGGTGGAAAAGTTGCTGTCCATGCAAAATTCACAAGGGTAAGCTCTAACACAATTAAAAATAAGCCGCGTTTTAATAGAAAAGCACGTGTTTGCTGTAAATCTTGTTTTTTTGATTGAAATAAAAAAGCGGAAATTCCGGTTAAAAGCACGAAAACCGGAGCGCAAATATGTGCCAATAACCGACTACCAAATAATGCAGGTTCTGTTACTGTTACGTCCATTGGATCGGTAACCTGTTTATGCAAATAGAAAGTTTCTCTTACATGGTCGAGCAACATAATCAAGATGACCAAACCACGTAAGGCATCAATCGACTGTAAACGCTCAATATTTTTTTCTAAAGACATAGCGATAATCAATAAAATAATGTAACGTTATACTATTACATTTAATTCCTTTTGTCTTTTATGGCTGCTCATTTATGCAACACAAATTAGGATTGTTGTCTTCGTTAGGGTTATCTTTTATATCAACATTCACGTGGGGAGAAGAAACGTCAACAGTACTGGCAACCATACGCGTTCAGGCTGAAACGGCCCAAGAAGATGTAAGTCAAAATAGTTCAGCGACTAAATTTTCTCACGATGTTTTAGACGTTCCTTTTAATCGTGCTTATGTTTCAAAACAAATGATGGAACAACAAGACGTTCAACGGATTGATGACGCATTAAGCTTGGTGAGCGGGGTTTTTCATCAAAACAGTTTTGGTGGCGGCTTTTGGGATAATTACTCTTTCCGTGGTTTTAGTACCGATCCCAATTTAGGTGCCTCTATGATTCGAAACGGCTTGAGTGTCAATCGAGGGATTAGTGCTCCAAAAGATGTCGTAAATATTGAATCTTTAGAGTTTTTAAAAGGGCCAATGGCAGCTTTATATGGCCGCGGCGAAACAGGAGGTTTGCTTAACCTCAACAGTAAAAAACCACAGTGGGAAAGTGAAAGTGAAGTTAATTTACGTGGCAATACCCAAGAACAATATCGAATTAGTCTGGAGCATACCGCGCCGATTAACGATGAACTGGCCTATCGTGTAGCAGTGGCTCATGAAGATAATCAAATCTTTCGTGATCATGTCAGCAGTGTACGCTGGTTCTTTTCCCCACAACTTACATGGAAAATTTCAAACCAGACACAACTCGACTTTGACAGTGAATTTACAGAGCACAAAGGAACCTTTGACCGTGGTGTCAGCACAGTCAATCACCAGTTTGTGATGGACCCGAAAACCTTTACAGGTGAACCTGACGATGGCGATTTGAAAATAAAAGATTATTTTTACCAATTACGTCTGAGTCACGAATTTAACCCTGACTGGAAGCTAAATAGTGCAGTCAGTTATAAAGACGCCAAAATGGTCGGCTTTGCAACCGAACCTCGTCGTATGCAAGCCGATGGACGGACTTTAGAGCGTCAACGTCGCTATCGTGATTATACAAGTGAAGATGTTCTGGCTCAGACAGAGTTACTTGGCAAGGTTGATACTTCGTGGGCCCGCCATGAAATTTTACTTTCAACTGAGGTTGGTCAACTCGACTATAAACAAAACCAACTTCGTCGCAATCACAGCTCAGGTACACCAAACACAATTGATATTTTCCAACCTGAATATGGTAAATATTTACCCAGTTTAGCTCCATTTACCAATACGAAAGAGCGTCAGCGCTATTTTGCACTGAATGTACAAGACCAGATCTTTTTCAGTGATCAGTGGAGTGTGCTATTTGGTAACCGTTTTGATCAGGTCGAACAAGACTTTAAAAACCATATAAAACAAACCGAAAATAATCAAACACTTCATCAAAATAGTCCCCGTTTCGGAGTAAATTTTAAAGCCTCTGACCAATGGGCATTTTATACAAACTATGGTCGCTCATTTGCCATGAATAGTGGTATGAACCGAAATAGTCAGACTTTTGCTCCTGAAAAAGGCGAAAGCTACGAGGTCGGCACCAAATATAAAGTGAATGACCAAAGTGTGCTTAGTCTCGCTTTATTTAAAATGAAAAAGCAGAATGTACTCACGACAGATCCGACCGACAGTAACTTTCAAACCGCAGCGGGTGAAGTGAGTAGTAAAGGGATTGAGTTTGACTTAAATAGCCAGATCAATGACCGCTGGTTCGTCAATGCCAACTATAGTTACACCGATGCTCAAATTGAAAAAGACCAAGACTTGGCAAAAGGTGCACGTCTAAGCAACGTTCCAAAACACCAAGGTGCTGTGAGCACCAATTATGAATTTTTACAAGAAGGTGCAAGAAAAGCAGGCGTAGGTGCTAACCTTACCTATGTGGGCGAACGTAGCGGACATAATCTGGATAATGGCTCTAACTTACCGAGTTATACGCTGGTCAATTTAAATGGCTACTATGCTCCATCAGACCGCCTACGTTATCAGCTGAACGTAAACAACCTGTTTGATAAAACCTACTATGTCTCAAGCTATAGCGATTTATGGGTTCAACCAGGTGAACCACTCAATGCTTCAATTTCCGCACAGTGGAAGTTTTAATTTATCTATAAAATAAAAAAGCCCGAATCATTTCGGGCTTTTCATTAAAACATACCATTTTCATTGACGAGTGGGTCGGGCTGTACTTGACCGATATCCCAAAACTCAGCAATTTTTCCATTTTCAAAACGACAAATATGAACCACTGCCAAGGTGGTTAACCCATTCATTTGCATTTCAAGTTTAGAATGCACAGCGACCAAATCACCTTCTTCAATGACATGTTGAACATCAAAGACCTTGTTTGGCGTTTCAGTTGCGCTTTCACGCATCCCTTCCTTCAAAGAAGTCGCATCACCCGCAAAATAAGGATTGTGATGCTTGAAGTTTAGAGCAGTATAATTACTATAGGCTTCATCGACTTCACCAGCAGCGGCAAGTTCTAAAAACCGTACAGCAATTTGTTTTTGAGATAAGTTCATGATTATCTCCTACCTTTTATTTTAGACCTTATTGTAGTAGGTCATCTTCTTCGTCATCTTCATCGAAGACATAGGCCATACAACCCCATCCATCATACTCGCCCTGAAATTTCTCAGCGATGCTGGTAAACCATTGTTCCAAATCAACAATATCTGAATACTCAGGTTCCATGTTAACAAAGATCGTAATCACCCATTCATTTGGCTCAACGGAATCATCTTGAAAAAGTGAAACTTTTTGTTCTTGATAAAGCAAATACAGCGCACATTGCTCTGCATTTTTCTGATCTTGAAAAGCAATAGAAAATTCAATTTCATGTAAATCAGTTAAATCATCCCCATCTTCAGCCATTTGCCAAAGTACATTGCCGTTATCGTCATCTGGAAATTGTTCGTAATCACGAGTCATAATATGATCCTTGTTGTTGTCGCAGTATTAATATTATTCGGACTTAGAATACCCGACTTTTATTGCAGTTTGGGTATATATTGCGTTCCCAATTGCATCAAATTAAATTTTTAATTGTATATAAATTTTAAAAAGGAACCTGCGACTCAATCACCACATCTGCGCCATTTAATGGGTGCTTGAAAGCCAAATAGGCTGCGTGTAGTGCCATTCGGTTTAAATGAAAACGTTTAGGCTCCGGATGATAAAGCTTATCACCCATAATCGGATGACCAATATGCATCATGTGCACACGTAACTGATGCGAACGTCCTGTTACTGGTTCAAGCAATACTCGACTTTGATCTGTTTCTTCATCATAAACCAAAGGCTGAAATAAGGTTTTAGCGTGTTTGCCTAATTCAAAATGTACAATTTGTCTTGGGCGATTTTCCCAGTCGGTAATGAGCGGAACTTCAACGCTTCCCTCTTGTGCGACTTGGCCTTGTACCAAAGCAATATAGTGTTTTTTGACTGTTCTGGCCTGAAACATTTTACTTACGGCCACTTCTGCATCGCGATGCTTGGCAAACATAAGTAAGCCCGATGTTGCCATATCCAAACGATGGGTGACCTTAGCCAAAGGGAACTTTTCCAGCACCCGTAAATAAGCGCTGTCATGATGCTCAGGTAAACGACCCATCACCGACAACAAGCCTGCAGGTTTATCAACCACAATTAAATCGTCATCTTCAAATAAAACTGAAAGTGGATCTTGTGGTGGAGCGTAAACAAAGTTGTCGTTTAAAGGCATGGTCGTAGAAACAGCAATGGAGCATGGCGGCAAATCATAAAGAAATTTCAGATCTACCGCAAAATAATCTATAGCGCTCTACTCATGTTCCACGTGAAACTCGGAAAATCTTTATCGTTTTTTATTCATTTCAGCCAAAAGATCAAGCTGAATTTCTTGAATATGTGCAAGCCTTTCCCACTGATGCGACAAAAGGTGATCCATTTTTTCATGCAAATGGCGAATTTCAAGCTCAGCTTTTAAATTAATTTGATAGTCATGTTGGGAACGCAGCCGATCTTTAGCTTCTTGGCGATTTTGGCTCATCATAATAATAGGCGCTTGAATTGCAGCTAAACATGACAACACTAAATTCAGCAAAATAAAGGGATAAGGGTCAACAGGACGTACGACCATCACCACCGTGTTTAAAATAATCCAACCTGTCAAAAATAAAGCAAAACAAATCAGGAAAGCCCAACTACCACCAAAGGTTGCGATCTTATCTGCTAGCTTTTCTCCAAATGTCCAATTTTGATCAAAATCTGATTCGGTATTTCGGCTAATTAGCTCGTGGCATTGCATACTGCCAATCACTTCATTTTCTAAATTAGATAATTCACCCTTTTCTGAGCGTAATAGCGACTGCACATATTTAATTCGATAATCTGCCAGATCGGCCCGACAAATAAAGTTTGAGTAATTCCAATCTGGATAGTCTTTTAAAATTTCGTCGCTAATCACGTTACGGATGACTTCACCAGACACCAGATCTTTTAAGGGAAAGCTCTTTCCACAAACGGCGCATTGCCGACACTGATTTTTATTCTCCATATTATTCAGCTCGTTATTATGATAATAAGATTATTATATAAACAATTTTGGCTGATCACATCGTAAATAAAAATAGCGCTCTAACCTAAAATCTGTAAAGTCGCTAAAACTATTTTTCGGTGAGCAGGAATCACAAGCTTCATATAATCAGATTTAAATGTCTCTAGATAACGCAGAAAGATAAGGCTTATTAATATATTATATTTTTGCAAAGTATTATTTTTATTATAGAGAATTTTTTAGGGTGTCAAGGGAAAACATCTATGGTTTACTTCAACAATTATAACTTTGTAAGTTAGAACCTTTTGCCTATAAACTTTTGATCTATAGCGTCCTAAGCCGAATCGAGACCTTTTGGGTGAGTACACACTAACGTTATACGTTTTGGTGCATGCTACTCTTTTCGATCCCTATCACACCCTTGAAATATAGTTTAGCCAGCACCCTGCGGGATTGTTTTTCTAAGAAAAGCTAATTTTTAATATTTTTGGGAATTTTTACGTCATTAGACAAATTTAAAAGAATTTATTCCCATTTACCTATAATTAGTCATATTTAAATTCCACTTTATTTGTTTTTTACGGTTTATTTTACCAAACCACTCATTATTTTAAGTGATAGTACATCAGAATATAAAAAGTAAATCACCCTCCACTTTTAACCATGAAGGGCAAAAAATTTTTTATGAAGAAATAAAACCATATTTACGGGCATGGTAAACAGTACATAACGCAATCAGGGCAAAAGCCAGCATGAACCACGGAAAATAGGCTGCCCCAAAACTTTCAAGCAGTCCCCCGCCAATCATTCCACCGAATGCAATAGCAAGGTTAAATACAGTGACCAACATAGACTGTGCTACATCTGCTTCGTGTCCCGCAGTATTTGCCAGAGCTGTTTGTAATAAGGTCGGAGCTCCACCAAAAGTGACTCCCCATAACACTACACTCGTGAGTACGACAAAATTTGAAGAACTATAAACACCTAACAGCGCTGTTGCGATTGCAAAGATAAATAAGCTCAAAAGTGTTATTTTTCTTAATGAACGATCGATAAACATCCCTGTAATGAGAATGCCTACAATTGAAGAAATGCCGAATATAAACAGGATAGTCTCAACGTTGTATGTCTGCCCTGTCGAGACCAAAAAGGGTGAAATATAAGTATAGAGAATGCTATGTGCCAATATCCAAAGAAAGACGACTGCTAAAACAGCTCTAATGCCCGGCATTAAAAGAACTTTTAAAATGGGTAACCTTTTTTGCGCTGACTGCCCTACAAAATCAGGAATGCTAAAACGAATCCAGACAAATAAAATCAATGCCAATAAAGACATGATCCAAAACACGCCACGCCATTCAAACAATGTTCCCAACCACGCACCCAAAGGAACTCCTATTGATAAAGCTATCGGTTGCCCAACCCCAGCAATTGCCAAAGCTCGTCCCTGATACGATGCAGAGACCATGCGTCTTACATAACCCGCTAAAAGCCCCCAAATAACACCCGCTGCCATCCCTGCAATAAAACGAGCAATTAAAAAAGTCAGAGTATAGTCATTTGATAAGGCAGTAATCGCGTTAAATAAAAGTAACCCTGCAATAGCACTGAGTAATAAGGGTCTCCGATTCCAACTACGGGTAAGGCTAATCAGCGGTATTGCTGCTAAAACAGAACCTAAGGCATACACTGCTATAAGCTGCCCTGCATAAGCTTCTGAAATATGTAGCCCTTGACTGATTTGGGGCAACAGCCCTGCCGGCATAGTTTCTGTCATGATCGTTAGAAAGCCTGCAACAGTAAAAGCCAACAGTTTCCAAATCGGTAATTGAGCAGAGAATTCATCAGTTAACTGAGGAGATGTTTCATCACACTTAATATTCATAAAGGTTTTCTCTCAAATTCGCTTGCAGCGTACTTAATCTGCTCTGTATAGCTACAAGCTTGTTTAATAACGTTAGGATGGGAAGACATTTGTTCTCCGTGTAAACTAAAAATCACCATTCTGGAATGATCATTCCAGTTTAAGTTAAATAAAAACCTTAACTATTCAGCTCAACAATAGTTAAGGTTTCAATGAGTTTTATAAAACGTTTAAAGCAACCTCGACCACATCCATTAAACATTGCTTTCTTTGTTCAAGCGGACTGCCTTTCCCTAAAACACGTAAACCTTGAATAGTATTTACAAAGAAACTCGCTAATGCACGTGGGTTTTGCGTAGAAGAAATTTCACCAGATTGTTGAGCTTTAATTAACAAATTCTCTAAAGCATGCTGTATTTTCTGTAAATTACTTATAACGAATTTGGAGACATCTTCGTCATGTCCAGCCAATTCCAAACAGGCATTTGCGATGAGGCAGCCTTTATGCTCTGAATCGTTCAGCTCATCTTCAACAATATTTACAAGTAACTGCCTAATAAGTGCTTTTGGAGAACCTGAACCACCCAACAATTCCACATTATTAAGTGTGGTTAAAAGCTCATAGCGTTGTAATGCTTTTTGATAAAGCCCTTGTTTACTCTGAAAGGTACTATAAAGACTACTTCTAGATAAGCCCGTACCATCAACCAAGTCTTGAACTGAAGTTGCAGCATAACCACGACGCCAAAAAACCTGCATTGCAGCATCAGCAATTTCATCAGTTTCAAATTCTTTTGTACGCATAATTAGACTTAATAGGAACGATCGTTCCAGTTAATTTAGGCTAGGAAGATAGAGAAGTCAAACTGAAAAATTAATCAGATGATTTAATTAGAATTTGTAGATTGAGGTTATTTATAAAAACTATTTCATTAGTAACCGCTTAGCCGATTCAATAATCATTGCTCTACGCTTTTCATGAGGATTATCAATATCCTCCATCGGGGTAAACATTCTGGCAACTTGAGGCAACATAAACCAACTATTTGCAAGTGCTAAAATCAGGAAGGTTAAATAGCTTGCTTCAATTTCATCGGTTACCCTGCCTTCATCTTGTTCTTTTTTAATTGCTTCAATTTTACAATTATAATTTTCGCAGCGGATGTTTTCATTTGGCACTTCTTGTGAAGAGTAAATCAACCCTTCCCAAAGCAATAAACGACTCAGTTCAGGGTGTGCACAATGATAGTCATACACACGCCCAGCATATTCAGCAATATCTTCTTCTGCAAAAGATTTAAGGGGTACAGATTGCGCAACTTTTATTAACTCATTACTTAAAACAACGTCGAATAGCTCTCTTTTTGCTCCAAAATAATTGTAAATACGCTCTTTATTAACACCTGCAATTTTTGCAATTTTATCAACAGTGGTGCCATCTGGACCATGCAAAGCAAACTCACTAATTGCAGCTTTCAAGATTTTTTGTTTTGTTCCTTCAGTATCCCACGACATAATTATTTTTCACTTGCATATA
>Ga0268255_10001475_pt1 | contig 13779 bp, 8 predicted proteins | sample AgamicOrMarz_FD_200256 | JGI IMG/M metagenome (GOLD analysis project Ga0268255, IMG submission 200256) | Agave microbial communities from Guanajuato, Mexico - Or.Ma.rz (v2) (version 3) | ecosystem: Host-associated > Plants > Phyllosphere > Phylloplane/Leaf | place: Guanajuato, Mexico | collected...
TGGAAGATGTACACCGTGCCGGCGGTATTATGGCCATCTTGGGTGAGCTTGATCGCGCGAAGTTGCTTGATGTATCGGTGCCGACTGTACATGAGAAAACTTTAAAAGATGCATTAGATAAGTGGGATATTATCCGTACTGAAGATGCAGATGTATATGAGTTCTATCGCTCATCTCCAGGTGGTGTTCCAACTCAAGTTGCCTTCTCGCAAAATCGTTATTATTCAACATTAGATGGCGACCGTGAAAAAGGCGTTATCCGTAATGCAGAACATGCTTTCTCTAAAGATGGTGGTTTAGCAGTTCTATACGGCAACATCGCGCTTGATGGCTGTATTGTAAAAACTGCGGGTGTAGATGAATCGATCTTGAAATTTACGGGCACAGCGCGTGTATTTGAGAGCCAAGATGCCGCTGTAGATGCAATCTTGGGTCATGATATTAAAGCTGGCGATGTTGTTGTGATTCGTTATGAAGGCCCACGTGGCGGTCCGGGTATGCAAGAAATGCTTTACCCAACCAGCTACCTTAAATCGAAAGGTTTAGGAAAAGACTGTGCATTGGTGACAGATGGTCGTTTCTCTGGGGGGTCATCAGGTCTTTCAATTGGACATGTTTCGCCAGAAGCTGCTGAAGGTGGTGCAATTGGTTTGGTAGAAGATGGCGATACCATTGAAATCGATATTCCGAACCGTACTATTCACTTAAACGTTGATGATGCGACTATGGCGCACCGTCGTACAGTTCAAGAAGCGAAAGGCTGGCATCCGAAAGAAGAACGTAAACGTAAGGTATCAAAAGCGTTAAAAGTTTATGCAATGCATACAACAAGTGCAGCGAAAGGAGCTGTACGCGTTCTATAAAATATTCAATTTTATTAATTGAATAGAAACTATGCATCCATTTGTATGATGAATTATTATCATGCTGATGGGTGCATTTTTTACATCTGTTGGAAAAAATAGGCTTGTAGATTAAGGTGTTGCAAGTCATTCTATGGGTTTGCCATAAAATGATGATAAAATCTTCACCGATGCAGAAATACATGCAATAACACGATTTTTGTTTTGTGTAAGCAGAGCTCTTCAACAACATTTTGTATATGAAGTTTCTGCGGCACTTAGTACTGCGATCAAAGCAGTTTTTTGGTCTTGCTTAGGATTTATTTTTTAGAGGCTCTACTCTCATGTCACTGCTACGCCGTTGGTTTGACCCTATCCGATCGAGTTGGTTTTACCAAAAACCTTCACGTCAAGCGGTGTTACCCACGGAAAATGGTTTAAGTATTTATTTACGACTTGATGATGTGTATAGCTATTTAGCTGTTCAGCAACTGTCTCAGCTTGATGAGATTTTAAGTGATGAACTTAAGCCCTTAAAAATTATTATTTCCCATACGGCTTCTGAACCTCCGAATGGTATGTCACATACAGAGTGGCAAAATTATTGTCTGAATGATGCCAAAATATTAGCCAAACAACACCGTTTTGCTTTTGATGAATTTCCAGAAATCCCAAGCCAAGAATCTTTAAAACAAGCCGCTGTCATATTAAAAAGAACCCCATTACAAGGTCAGAATTTCTTACATTTACTTGAAGATATTTTTCACATGCTTTGGCAGCAGCAATACGGAAAGCTGCGTACTTTACATGCTATGGCAGTTAAACATCAGCTTCCTCAACATTTTTCAGAACGTATTTTTACGGATGAGCCTGTACCGGCAGCTTACTTTGAGTTTGGTGGACGTAAATATCATGCAGTAGATGATTTATTACGTTTAACCCGTCGTCTAAAACAGCAAAAGTTACTGACTGGCAATCCGATCTTCTTAATTAATCATATCGAATGGCGTGAGCATTTAATTAATGATGCTGAGGCACTTACCGAAATTCAGACACTTCATCCTGAACTCGATATATATATTGCCTTAGAAGATCCAATGAGCTGGCTGTTGCTTGCTTATATTAAGGAAGAACTGGCTGATTATTATGATATTCAATTAAAAGTTTACCCTTTAAGCTACCAAGGCCGAGACTGGTTTGACTGGAGTTTGGCAACCCGTGTTTCTAAGCGCACAGACGTCGCTTTTACTCCTTTTTGCCGGCCTACCGAAGAAAGTGCGCTTGAAATGGCAAAGCTTTTCTATAGTGTGCAGGAAAATCAGCAAATCGATACGATTTTCACGATTTTGCAAGCGGTTTGGACAAAAGGCAAAGATTTATCTTTCCAAAAGCATTTCCAAGAATTACAGCAGCAGCTGGGAATTGAGCAGTTAACCGAGCAGGATGTGCCAGCTGTTCTGGCACAAAATGATGCTTTTTGCAAAGATAAGCATCAGCCAGATTTACCAGTTCTAGAGTTGCGTATTGATGAGCAAAGCTATGTATTTAATAGCTTATACCGCGTTTGGATGATTGAAAGTATTTTTAGTAATGTTTTAGAAGAAAAATACAAAACGGCCTCAACTTCTAATTGAGGCCTACTCCTAAAAACAAGAATAGGGCAAAACCTGTTTTTTCCGTAGCATAAGCTTGTAAGGAATCGGAGATAAACAGTGACATTTCTAGCAATTATTATGATGGTGTTTGCCTTTGCTGGCATGATTAAAGGCATGATCGGCTTAGGGCTGCCAGCAGTATCGATGGGCTTACTCACTATCGCAATGAGTCCTTTTCAGGCAGCTTCTCTTCTGATTGTTCCTTCGATGGTCACCAATGTCTGGCAGCTTTTTGCGGAAGGACATGTCTGGTCTTTTATTCGCCGTTTCTGGACTCTGCTTGTAGGCATTGTAGTGGGGTCAATATGGAGTTTTCTACCCACTTTAAGTCAAAGTCATGGGCACAGTAGTGAAATTTTATTAGGCTGTATGTTGGCCTTATATGGGCTCTATGGACTATGCGTGAAGAAGCTCCCACACTTAGGAAAGCATGAGCGTTGGCTATCGCCGATCATTGGTTATATTGGTGGAGCAGTCACCGTAGCCACAGGCGTCATTATTATTCCTATCGTGCCATATTTGCAGTCTTTGCATTTAAAACGTGACGAGCTGGTACAGGCTTTGGGGCTGACTTTTACTGTCTCTACCATTTGTCTGGCAGTCTTTTTACACCACAACCCTATCTCAGGAATAACACTCGATTATCGTTTGTCTTTTGCGGCTTTATTCGCTGCACTCGTTGGAATGTGGTTAGGTAAAAAAATCCGTTATCGATTGAATGAGCAGAAATTCCGCCGTATTTTTTTCATTAGTTTAATGTCATTAGGGTTTTATATGATTTTGCATTAAGCCGATTTTTCAGGACGGTGTTGCAATAAAAAATCTGCAAATTGTTGGTAACTGCTAGGGAGCTGATTGAAATTTTGTGTTGCGAGAAGCAGTTTGCGGTTTGCCCAAGCCCCTAATAACTGGATTGAATGAAAATCATAGTCTAATTGCAAACGCTGTGCAGCGCGGGCGGGCATAATCGCAATTCCAACGTCTTTGGCAACGACCTCAGCAATTGCCCCAAAGTTAGGTAAGCGCAAACGGTACTGTATGTTAAAGCCTAATAACTTAGCTTGAGTTTCAATGGATTGTTGCAAAGAATGATGGGATTTAAGACCAATAAAGCCATAGCTTAGAGCATCTACTAAATTCAGCTCAGAGTATTGAGCTAAATTGTGGGCAGTAGGGCAAATCAGAACTAATGGATCACTCGCAAATTCCTTAGTTTGCAAATGTCTGGTATCGAAAAAACTTGAGACTAGCCCAAGGCTTGCCATACCTTGCGTTAATGCATCTACAATTTCCGAGCTTTCTGCCTCATGTAAATCAATATTCATGTCGGGATGAAGCACTAAATATTGAGGTAAGAGCGGAGGCAAATATTCACTTTGAGCAGAAGAGTTACACCAAAGCGTTAATGCTTCTGTTGTAGGGTGCCTAAACCGCTGCATTTCTTGTTCTAATTGATCTTTTTGCGCCATGAGCTGACGAGCGTGTTCTACAAAAGCGTGTCCTGCTGTAGTGAGTTCTACGCCAGTGGTTTGGCGAATAAATAAGGGTGTCTCAAAATACTGTTCGAGTTTTTTTATACGTTCACTAGCCGCTTGAAGTGAAATAGCAGAGCGATCAGCACCTTTAGTTAGGCTACCAGTCGAGACAATATGAAGAACCAGCTGTAAATCAAAAAAATCAAAACGCATGATATGAACGTATTGAAACGCAAAAATTTATCATACTAAAAAGCGATGAAAAAAGGCAGCGAAAGCTGCCTTTTTTGAACTTAGGTTTTATCTTTTAAACTAAACAACCAATTTAAAATAATGGCCGCAAATGTTGCTGTACCAATGCCACCTAAATTGAAATTACCAAACATTAATTCAAAATTTCCGGCACCTAAGATAATTGTTACAGAAGCAACAATCAGGTTTTTATTGTTAGAAAAATCAACTTTGTTTTCAATCCAAATTTTTGCACCAGCAATAGTAATTAAACCAAATACAACAATAGATGCACCTGTTAAGACAGCACTTGGAATAGTACTAATTACCGCGCCAAATTTTGGAGATAAACCCAAGAAAATGGCGAAGACACCAGCAATAACAAAGACAATGGTTGAGTACACACGAGTGACTGCCATAACTCCAATGTTTTCGCCGTAAGTGGTCATACCTGGAGCACCGACACTACCAGAAAGCGTTGTTGCTAAACCATCTGCAACAAATGCTTTACCTAATTGCGGCGTCAGGTTCTCACCAGTCATTGCACCTACTGCTTTAATATGACCTAGGTTTTCTGCTACTAAAATAAGCGCAACTGGCACAATAATTAGCATTGCTTTGGTATCAAAAGTAGGGTTCGAAAAGTTTGGGATACCGAACCATGCAGCCTGTGAGATCTGGCTAAAATCGATTGGTTTACCAAAACCTAGCCCATTGGTGGTGATGGCGTAAATTGCATAAGCCAAAATTAAACCGACCAATAGAAGCAAACGTTGCAATAAGCCACGAGTAAAGACTGCAATACTACCCATACAAAGTACGGTAATTAAGGCCATCCACATTTCAAATGGTTGGCCTGCAACACCTTTAATGGTAACGGGTGCGAGGTTTAGACCAATAATCATCACAATGGCGCCAGTCACCACAGGCGGCATGAGTTTTTCAATCCAGCGTGTACCCGTAAGCATCACAATAAAACCGATAATGGCATAAAACACACCACATGCTACGATTCCACCTAAAGCCATAGAAAGGTTTGGATTGGCACCTGAACCTGTAATATGTCCAGTTGCTGCTGCAACCACACCAATAAATGCAAAACTTGAGCCTAAGTAACTCGGAACACGACCACCCGTAATTAAAAAGAACAGGATGGTACAGATCCCAGACATTAAAATGGCAAGGTTAGGATTAAAGCCCATGAGTAATGGTGCTAAAACAGTTGCTCCAAACATGGCAAATGCATGTTGAATACCTAAAATAGCACTCTGAACTGGAGGGAGATATTCGTTGGTAGAGACCGGTCGGTGGTCAATATCACCTTGGTAAGGCTGCCATTTTGGAAACCAATTGGACATAAAATAAGCTCGTTATTCTTTAATTGGTGCCATGATACTCTTTCTTGAGAATGCATTTAATCTCTAGAGAGAAGTATGTTAGTGAAAAGTAATTATTTTTTAACGATTGGTATAATTTTATGAATTCTAAATATAAGGAATTAGTTATTTTTTTCTCATAAAGACTAATTTTTTGATTTTAAAAAAATTTTCAAAAAAATAGAAAATCAGGGAAAATTTAAGAAAACCGGGGAACTTTGTAAGTAAAAAGCAGCGCATCGAGATGCACTGCTTTATTAAACAATTGGTAAAATTAGCTTAGCCCGTATTACGTAAACCAGCAGCAATACCCGCAATACTCACCATAAGTGCATGGTCAACAGGTGTGTTCTCTGCCTGACGCTCAGCAAGATAATCACGGCGGCGTTTCATGAGTTCAGCCTGTAAAAGATGCAAAGGAAGTAAGTACGGTTTACGAACCTGCATTGATTGATCAAGAACTTCGTTGTTACTAAGAAGCTTTGATTCATCTTTTAACGCAAGGAGCGTTTCAACAGCATCTTTTAGTCGCTGACGTAATTGGTTACCGAGCACTTTTAAATCTTCATCATCAGTCAAATGCGACTCGTAATAGAGGGCAATGTTGGCATCGGCTTTAGACAATACCATTTCCAGCATATCGATAAGCGTCTGGAAATAAGGCCATTGCTGGAGCATTTCATCAAGTGTTGCTTTTTGCTGATCGGCAATCACTTCATTAATTGCTGCGCCAGTACCTAGCCATGCAGGTAACATCAAACGGATTTGAGTCCATGCAAATACCCATGGAATCGCACGTAAAGACTCAATGCCACCACTCACTTTACGTTTTGCTGGACGTGAGCCCAGAGGCAACATTTGCAACTCAAGCTCAGGCGTGACTGTGCGTAAATATTTCACAAAATGTGGATTTTCACGCACTGTTTGACGATAGACCTTAACCGAATGATCTGTCATACGGTTCATGATTTCACGCCACTCGGCTTTAGGCTCCGGTGGTGGTAATAAGGTCGCTTCGAGTGTTGCGGCGGTATAGATTTCAAGGTTTTGCATGGCAATTCCTTCTAAACCGAACTTGAAGCGAATCATTTCACCTTGTTCTGTGACACGGATTGCACCAGAAATCGAACCAGGGGGTTGAGAAAATAATGCCTGTTGTGTTGGTGCACCACCACGACTAATTGAACCACCACGGCCGTGGAATAGCGTCAACTGTACACCGTGTTTTTGAGCGATTGCAGTTAGCTCTTCTTGAGCACGATATTGCGCCCAGTTAGCTGACATAAAACCGGCATCTTTTGCAGAGTCGGAGTAACCGATCATGACTTCGTGTTTACCCTGAATGTGCTGTTTATACCAATGCATATTGAACAGCGTATTCATGGTCGTTGCAGCGCCATCTAAATCTTTTAAAGTTTCAAACAGAGGAACTACACGTAAAGGGTGCTGAATACCGGCTTCTTTTTGCAATAACAACACCGCTAAAACATCACTTGGATATTCAGCCATCGAAATAATATAAGCCCCTAAAGATTCAGGCGGTTGGTCTGCCAAAGTACGCATGGTTGCAAATACTTCTTGGACATCTGGGTGTCCAATTAAACTGCCTTCAGGTTCATTAATATATTTCGGTAAAAGTGGGCGCTTGCTTTGTAATTCCTGAATCAGGAAGTTTTGGCGCGCTTGTTCAGTCCAAGATTCAAAATTACCTAAACCTAAATATTCGGTAATTGCTGAAATCGCTTGGCGATGGCGTCCTGATTCTTGGCGAATATCAAGTTTAAGTAGTTCAATACCAAAACAGTTCACACGGTAAATAAAGTCGAGGAGCTGACCATTCGCAATTTCAGGCAAGTTGCTGTCGATTAAAGACCGGTAGCACAGCAATAAAGGCTGTAAAAGCTCATCTTTGCTTTTAATGACATTGCTGTCGTCGGCTTCTAAGCCTTGTAGGCGCTGCGCTAACCAGTGGCGAGTCGCTTTTAAACGTTCGCGTGTTGCACGTAAATATTCACGATAAGGCTCTGCATGTTGGTTACCAATGGCCTGAATCATTTCTTCGGAACAGGTTTGGATTGAAAGCTCCCAACGTAAGTTTTCGATATCTCTTAGGTAAAGGTCAGCAGCTTGCCAGCGTGATAACCAGAGCACTTCTTGGGTAATTTGATGAGTAACATTTGGGTTGCCATCGCGGTCTCCGCCCATCCAAGAAGCAAAGCGCACTGGTGCAATATTGAGTGGTAAATTGAGTTGGCAATTTTCTTGGACCAACTCATTTAACTCACGAATAAATTTAGGCACAGCATTCCAGAGCGTTTGTTCGATGGTTGCAAAGCCCCATTTTGCTTCATCGACAGGGGTCGGGCGATGTTGACGAATTTCATCTGTTTGCCATGCTGAACTAATTTGTTGCTTTAAGTTCGCAAGTGCACTTTGACGCTCTCGTGGAGTGAGTTTTTGCTGATCAAGCTGAGACAAACACGCATTGATATCATCATATTTTTGAATCAGGGTACGACGGCTAACTTCGGTCGGATGCGCTGTAAGCACTAACTCAATATTGAGATCGCAAATTTGCTGGAACAGTTTTTCTGTTGAAATACTTTTATCTTTAAATTTTTCAAATAGGTGAACAAGAGGATTCGGAGAGTTGGCATCCGAATCAAATTCTGCCTGTCTGCGGCTACGAACCACATGATATTGCTCGGCAATATTGGCAAAATTGAGGAAATGAGAAAAAGCTCGAGTAAGAGGGAGTAGCTCTTCATCGGGCAGTTCCAAAAATAATTGTTCTAGTTGCTTTTCGGCTTCAGCTTGACCATCACGTGCACCTTTGGCAAGAGCACGGATTTGCTCGATCTGATTAAACAGTTCTTGTCCTGCATGTTGTTTTAGGGTTTCACCTAACAAATTGCCAAGTAAACGCACATCCTCACGCAGTGGCGCATCGATTTGCTGAACCATGCTATTTTTCTCCTGTTCTTATTCTTATCGAATATAGCGCGATTAACAAACATTCCAAGCTTTGAGCGTAAGAAAATGTGAATTTTTGCTTAAAAAATAACATTTAATTCGCTTATGGCGTCTTAAAAGAAGACATGCACTCAGTGTAACTTTTGGCAATCGGACTTTGGTTTAATTCCGATATTTGAGTAGGAATAACGTAATTGCATCCTGAATAATTTGCTCTAGCTCTTCTGCATTTGGGACAGCATTGATTCTAAGTAGAACCTTATGGTGACGTACGCCAAGCAACAAAGTTAGAAGAAGCTCTGTTTGATAAATTGGATCATCGGCTTGGATAAAACCTAATGCTGCTGCTTTTTGGAAGAAGGCAGCTAACTGATTTTGAAGTCGGGTATGAGATGCATCAAAAAACTGTAGAGCAAGTGGACTCTGTTCTGCTGCGAGTTCAAATAATACATGTTCAAGCTTTAGTGCTTCAGGTGAATAAATAATCTGCAAGGCACGTGAACACACGAAATAGAGTGCTTGATAAAAATCTGCCGATGCATCTAATTCAAATTGTTTATTACTTAGAGTCTCTTCACAGGTTTGTGTAATTGCACAGATAAATAGGTTCACTTTGTCTTGAAAGTGGTTATAAACCGTGAGCTTAGTAACTCCTGCTTCCTGTGCAATTTGGTTCATGCTAGTACCGTGATAACCGGATTTCAAAAAAATGGCTTTCGCAGCTTGCAAGATACGAGCACGTTTTTCCAGATCTTTGGGGCGTCCACTTTGATTAACTGTTTGCACAAAATCCTCTGATAAAAATTTAAAAAAAATATCAATTTATAAGTTTTTCTTTAATTAATGTACCCATGAGTATATTAATTAAAAAATAAACAATTTATGATGCAAGCATATTGTGCCTTAAAAAATCAGTTTGAATAAGAGCGATAAGATATGAATCTGTTAAAACCTCTCATCATGAGTATGGTGATTGTTTGTACGGTCACATTAATGGGGTGTAGTAAAGAAGCTCCCAAAACAGAAGAAATACCCTATGTGATGGTGGCCCAACCCTTGACCACACTCAATGAACAAAAAAGCTATGCAGGGGATGTGCAGGCTAGACAGCAAACAGCTTTAGCATTTCGGGTCGGTGGACAGGTTACGGCACGTTACGTGGATGTAGGTGATCGAGTTAAAGTCGGACAAGTTTTAGCAAAGCTTGACGTGGCAGATGCTCAGCTACAATTAAATGCTGCTAAAGCCCAACTGGACAATGCACAGGCTTCAGCAAAAACAGCAGCAGACGAACTTAAACGTTTTCAGCAATTATTGCCGATTAATGCGGTGAGTCGTTCGCAATTCGATACGGTAAAAAATCAATATGACGCTGCGCAAGCGGCTCTACAGCAAGCTCGTTCTAACTATGAAGTTTCTGCAAACCAAACTGGTTATAACCAACTCGTTTCTAATAAAAACGGGGTGATTACTGCACGAAACATTGAGATTGGACAAGTCGTTGCTGCGGGCCAAGCGGCTTATCAACTGGCCATTGATGGAGAGCGTGAAGTTGTCATTGGTGTGCCAGAACAAGCGGTTTCCGAGATCAAGGTTGGCCAAGCAGCTTGGGTGACTTTATGGTCTAAACCGAATGACCGATTTGCTGGTTATGTGCGTGAAGTTTCCCCAGCGGCGGATCAGTCCCGTACATTTACAGTGAAAGTTGCACTCAAAGAAGGTCAATCTGCTATTCAGCTTGGACAAAGTGCACGTGTATTTTTTAGCTCGACTCAAACCAATGTGATGAGTGTGCCACTTTCAAGTGTTTCAGCAACAGATAATCAACCTTATGTGTGGGTGGTTAATGCGAACCAGACTTTGCGTAAAGTACCTGTAACGATTGGTGCATATGGCAAAGATAGTGTACCTGTGTTATCTGGATTGGCTCCAAATGATTGGGTTGTGATTGGCGGCGTACATTTGCTACGTGATAAACAGAAGATTCATCCGATTGATCGTGAAAATCGTGGAGTGAAAATTCAGGGAGCAACCCAGCCATGAAATTCAATCTCTCGGAATGGGCATTAAATAATAAAGGCATTGTCCTTTATTTTATGCTGTTGCTTGGCATTATCGGTGCAATCTCTTATTCAAAATTATCACAAAGTGAAGATCCACCATTTACCTTTAAGGTCATGGTGGTGCAGACCTACTGGCCGGGGGCGACTGCCAAAGAAGTTTCTACTTTAGTTACGGACCGTATCGAAAAGGAACTCATGACAACAGGGCAGTATGACAAGATTATGGCTTACTCCCGTCCAGGTGAGTCGTTGGTCACTTTTGTGGCGAAGGATTCACTGACTTCTGACAAGATTCCCGATGTTTGGTACAACGTTCGTAAAAAGGTAAATGATATACGCCATGAATTGCCAAACGGTGTACAAGGTCCATTTTTCAATGACGAATTTGGAGACACTTATGGCAATATTTATGTACTGACAGGCAAAGACTTTGACTATGCACTTCTTAAGGAATATGCAGATCGTTTGCAATTACAGCTTCAACGCGTCAAGGATGTCAGTAAGGTCGAACTCATTGGTCTGCAAGATCAAAAAATCTGGATTGAGATTTCTAACACCAAAGCGGTACAGCTTGGTATTCCAGTTACAGCGATTCAAGATGCCTTACAAAAGCAAAACAGTATGGCAAGTGCAGGTTTTTTTGAAACAGGCACAGACCGCATCCAGATTCGGGTAAGCGGTCATTTACAAAATATTGATGAAATTAAGAAAATGCCTTTACTGGTAGGTGATAAAACCATTCAGCTCGGAGATGTCGCTGATGTCTACCGTGGTTTTAGTCAACCTGCTCAGCCACGCATGCGCTTCATGAGTGAAAATGGGATTGGTATTGCTTTATCAATGCGTAAGGGCGGTGACATTATTGCCTTAGGTAAAAATCTCGACACAGAATTTGCCCAACTACAAAAAACTTTACCTTTAGGTATGAAGCTCCAAAAAGTTTCTGACCAACCTGTAGCGGTACAACGCAGTATTCATGAGTTTATCAAGGTACTCGCTGAAGCAGTTATTATTGTCTTGTTAGTGAGTTTTTTCTCTTTAGGTTTCCGTACAGGATTGGTTGTCGCTTTTTCTATTCCTTTAGTTTTAGCAATGACCTTTGCGGGGATGAATCTATTCGATGTTGGGCTGCATAAGATTTCACTAGGTGCCTTGATTCTGGCGCTAGGTTTGTTAGTCGATGACGCCATTATTGCCGTCGAGATGATGGCAATTAAGATGGAGCAGGGTTATAGCCGAATTAAAGCCGCCGGCTTTGCGTGGAAAACAACAGCATTTCCGATGCTCACCGGAACACTGATTACTGCGGCTGGTTTCTTACCGATCGCTACCGCTCAGTCTGGTACAGGTGAATACACTCGCTCTATCTTTCAGGTGGTGACGATTGCCTTATTAGTCTCTTGGATTGCAGCAGTTTTATTCGTACCTTATTTAGGCGAAAAGCTATTACCCGATTTTACTAAAACAGGGCATCAGGCACCTTGGTATGTTCGTTTATGGGCGAGATTAACTAAAAAACCGCAACCGCAAACTGTGGCCATTTCACAGGACCATCACTACGATCCTTATCAATCTAATTTCTATTTACGTTTTAGAAAGATGGTCGAGTTTTGTGTGACTTACCGTAAAACCGTAATTGCGACGACGGTGGGTATTTTTGTGCTATCTGTGCTGATGTTTAAGATAGTGCCTCAGCAGTTTTTCCCACCTTCGAATCGTGCCGAGATTTTAGTCGATTTAAAACTTGAAGAAGGCGCTTCCTTAACAGCGACAGAACAAGCTGTGAAAAAGGTTGAAAAATTCCTTTCTAAACAAAAAGGTATTGATAACTATGTGGCATATGTCGGTACAGGTTCACCACGTTTTTATTTACCGTTAGACCAGCAATTACCGCAAGCCAGCTTTGCGCAGTTTGTTGTACTCGCATCATCTCTGGATGATCGTGATGAAATTCGACGCTCGTTAGACACACAAATTAAGCAATTACTTCCGCAAGTTCGTACTCGCGTGTCATTACTGGAGAATGGCCCTCCTGTTGGTTATCCATTGCAATATCGGGTGTCGGGTGAAGATCAAAATCTGGTCCGTCAAGAAGCACAGAAAGTCGCTAAGCTGATTAGCGAAAACCCGAATACCACCAATGTGCATTTAGATTGGGGTGAGCCGAGTAAGATTATTTCAATTCAAATTGACCAAGATCGCGCTCGACAAATGGGTGTCTCTAGTTTGGATTTAGCGAACTTTATTAATGCATCAATTACTGGTAGTGCGATTGAGCAATATCGTGAAAAGCGTGAACTCATTGAAATCCGTTTACGTGGTGATCAGAGCGAGCGAGTTGAAGTAGCTTCACTGGCAAGTTTAGCCGTGCCAACAACCAATGGAACGACTGTGCCTTTAGCTCAAATCGCTAAAATTGAGTATAAATTTGAAGATGGTTTAATTTGGCATCGTAACCGCTTACCAACGATTACTGTGCGTGCAGATATTCGTACCAAATTGCAGCCAGCGACTGTTGTTGGTGAATTAGCTGAATCAATGGATAAATTACGTGCTGAATTACCAAGTGGTTATCTGGTTGAAGTTGGTGGAACTGTAGAAGAGTCTGCACGTGGGCAAAATTCGGTTAATGCGGGTATGCCGCTCTTCTTAGCTGTGGTCATGACATTACTGATGATTCAGCTCAAAAGCTTATCACGCGCGACCATTGTGTTATTAACAGCTCCGCTTGGTTTAATTGGGGTGGTTTTATTCTTACTTCTATTTAACAAACCATTTGGCTTTGTGGCCATGTTGGGCACAATTGCACTCTCTGGCATGATCATGCGTAACTCGCTTATTTTAATTGATCAAATTGAACAAGACAGGCAAGCAGGGCATCCGACGTGGGAGGCGATTATTGAGGCGACAGTACGTCGATTCCGCCCGATTATTTTGACTGCATTAGCCGCAGTTTTGGCCATGATTCCACTTTCACGAAGTATTTTCTTTGGTCCAATGGCAGTTGCGATCATGGGTGGATTGATTGTTGCCACCCTACTGACATTATTTTTCTTACCTGCGCTCTACGCAGCGTGGTTTAAGGTGAAAAAAACCGCATAAAATACATAAATTTTTTGTGAATAAAGGTGCGAAATATTGAAAACTCCAATATAGTAGCACCT
>Ga0268255_10001479_pt1 | contig 13760 bp, 11 predicted proteins | sample AgamicOrMarz_FD_200256 | JGI IMG/M metagenome (GOLD analysis project Ga0268255, IMG submission 200256) | Agave microbial communities from Guanajuato, Mexico - Or.Ma.rz (v2) (version 3) | ecosystem: Host-associated > Plants > Phyllosphere > Phylloplane/Leaf | place: Guanajuato, Mexico...
TTAATGATAGTGCAGTTATTGCCTTTCTAGTATTTGGCCCTATGTTTGATATAAAAAATACATTAATGATGTTGAGTCAATTTAAGACAAAATTTGTTTTCTCACTATTTGCATACGTGTTTATTCTCGTACTAGTCCTATCTCTACTCATTGTTCATTAATAAGGAGGGACATTTATGTTTAGGGTTTTGATTTTGTTAGGCTTTACTATGATTTTTATGCATCTTCATGCCACTGGAGATATTTCAAAATATATAAACATGAAATATTCATGGATTTCATATGGAACGATTTTTTTACTGTGGTTTTTAACTATTGCAGAACTAGTTTTTTATATGACAGGATCTGATGAGAAAGAGCAAGGTCATGACCATAATTGTGACTGCGGATGCGGTCATAGTCATGAATCACCGAACAAGTGGAAAAGACGGGCATGGTACCCTCTTTATTTCTTACCTGTATTAACTGTCTTCTTTTTGCCTGTTGCTACTCTCGATTCAAATATTGTTGAAGCAAAAGGATTTCATTTTCCTATTTATGATAAAAAAGATCCTTACTCTTCGCATCAGTTTCTACAGCCCGATACGAGTTCTTTTTATGGAGAAGATGCATACGATAAAATGATTCATAAGGATTTAAAAAAGTTTTCAAAAGGAAAAACCATTAATTTAGAAGATGAAGAGTTTTTAAATGCAATGGAAACCATTTATCGATATCCTGGTGAGTTTACCGGAAAACAAATTAAGTTTAAGGGATTTATGTACCACACGAAAGAATTAAAAGACAATCAGTACTTTTTATTTCGTTTTGGTATCATTCATTGTATAGCTGATTCAGGTGTGTTTGGTATGTTAGTTCAATTTCCGGATGATGTATCATTTAAAAATGATGATTGGGTAACGGTAACGGGTGAAGTAAGTACGATGTATTATCAACCATTTAAAAAGACAATTCCTATTGTAAAAGTAACAAAAGTAAAACGTGAAGAAAAACCAGATGATCCTTATGTATATCGTAATAATCAATAAATAAGAATAGAAAACGCAGGTTAACAAATGTTAACCTGCGTTTTTAAATTACTGTATAATCGAACTTTTAATAAAAAACAAAAGTTAACTCTAATCTTCAGACGAATTAGCTTACTTTTATTTTTATATCTTTTTTTAATAATTAGCTCCGCTTCTTCCTTCTTAAACTTAAAATTAATGAAACAATGCCTAATACTAACGCAATAATGGAAAGAGTAGTAGGAAGCGTAGCATTGGAGTCATTGCTAGTTGCTTCATTAGTAGCCGTGTTTTCGTTAGTATCTGATGTATGAGAATCTCCCTCTGCACCGTTTCCTTTTACTACCGTTGTAATAGAGGCAGGTGTATCTGCATCAGCTGGTCCTTCCCATGCTACTGTTGATCCATCTTTATATGTTTGATAAGCCTTCCAAACAATCTTCTTAGCATTATCCCCTACTTTTCCTTGCATATTGAATTCCCCAAACTCTGTAGGTGACAAACCTGCATTAGTAGCTGTCCATGTAACACTTGTAATCAAACCTGAAGAGTCTTTTTGAAGCTCATATTTCCATCCTTCTTTAGGCTCGAATCGAGATATTTCTACGTCTTTTGGAATATCGATTTTCACTTTTGTAGTTGGAATATCTTTTTCAGTTGGAACGCGTACAGTAAATTTTTCATAAGAGCCTTGTGTCGCTTCTTGAGGGTATACGACAACATGAGCACTCGCCGTTCCCGCAAATGCAATCGTTGAAAGAACTAATGTAGATAAAAGAGCTGTTACTTGTTTTTTCATTTCTTTTCCTTCTTTCTAAAATTATTATTTAACATCATAAACAACAATGTCTTTATAGATCACAACCTCATCTAAGTTGGATGTAACAAGCCGTACGGCAATTTGCCACCTTCCGGCATAAGGAATGACAAGGTTGTTTGTTTCATACATCTTATACTGTACTTGTTGTTTCTCCTGAATTTCGTCTTTATTTACTTTTAAGGGCACGCCAATTGGTGCAAGCTCTCCTTTATTTTTAGGAGAAAGTGCGACGTCTATCGATTGAATAGAAGATCCATCCTTTGGTAAAGATGCTTTTACCCAGAGAGAACCCTTACCAGGAGATAAGGTTGACGTTTTTATGAGAAACTCTATATCTTGCTTGCTTTCTTTCCATACCAAGGGTTCATTCTGTGGAATAGGATTTAAGTGTGTAATCATTCCTACAATCAGAACAATAATCAGCATAAAACTTACATCGGAAATTAAAAACTTTGCAAGGCTTGGTGAATCATTCTTTCGGAGATGTTCTCTAATGAGTATCCCTACACCAGCTACTAACATGACCATAAATATTTTAGCTAACAATAACAGTCCCCATGTGGTTTTAAAGAGTGCTGTTATGTCTGGAAGAAGCTTTAGTGTGTAAAGAACACCCGAAAGGATTAATAGCATAAGACTCCCAAAGGCTATACGCGAAAAAATCGGAAGAAAAGCTAGAGCTTGTTCTCTCTCCTTACGCCAAATCATGAAAAGATAAACTAAACCAGCTGCCCATAAAGAGGCTGTAACCAAATGGATAAAGTCTAGAATGATTGTATAACCTGGTACATCTGATGCTACTGCGTGACCGTTTAACGTAGTAGCTACTAACAGCAAACCTGCCCATATAAAATCAATCCACTTATTCTTTAGTAGGAAGAGAAACCCTACACACGCAAGAAGAATACAAGTCATCCACGACCAACCAGTAGCAGAATGAATGATAAATGTTTTTATTTGGGGAAGGCTAGAACCCTTTAATAGCGCAGTAATTTGGACTCCTATACTAATCAGTAAAAAAATGATATATCCAGCTTGGAGGTACCTTACATTCGTTTTATAATCTTGTTTTTGTTGACCTGATTGATAAGGAACATACCATTTCCATAGTACAAAGCCAACTAACCATAATAAAGCCAGATAATAAAATGTCTGTACTACAGAAAAACCTATATTATAGAAAGCACTCTGCTTACCGTTTTCGCCTTGATTCCTATTGTCATTCGTAATAACTTGATCTATTTTTTCTCCTATAGAAAAGACGTACGTTCCTCGTACAGGGTGGCTATCCGCAGAAATAACTGAATAGCTAACGGTATAAATACCTTTTTTGGAAGGTGGCACATCCAGAGAAATCGTTTTGTGAGTTCGATTCATTGTTGCTTTCTTAGTGGTAATAAGCTCCCCTTTATCATTGCGTACTTGAAGATTAAAAACACCTTCTCCTAGTCGTTCATTAAACGTCAATGATACCTTGTCAGGCATTTGCTTTAGTTGACTTCCTTCTTTCGGTGATGCATCCAAAAGGACTGCGTGTGCTGATACATTAAGAGGAGCACCAAAAGCAAAAAAAGAGATGGATAAGAGTAAAGCTATCTTTTTTAACATACATTTTCCACCTATAGATTCTTGTTTTATAACACTCATTCTTAGTATAAGTTTAGCCTTAAACAAAGAAAATCACTCAGTAGAGTGATTTTTTTAAATAGCAGGCAAAAACATTAAACATTTTAGAACAAATGAGAAGCAACACAATGAAATAGAAATGTTTTTTTAGGTGTTAGGCTCCTAGAAAATCCATTATTTTAACTACAATTGTATAGAGTATACATCTTATAAATGTTTATTATCCTTTGGTTTAGTTGGTCGTTGATGTCCTATATTCTAACATGAGAACTAAGCTTAAATAATTGAGCTTAGTTGCAGATTTGAACTGATTATGTAGCATAAATAGGCTAAATTTTTGACATACTTATAGAAATAAACTATATTATCATAGCACGAACTTTCGTTAGTTGTTAATTATTGATTATTCGTTTTTAGGGGTGTATTTAATGGAAAATGTGTTTGATTACGAAGATATCCAGCTAATTCCTGCGAAATCAGTAGTGAACAGCAGGACTGAGTGTGATACGACTATAACATTTGGGGAGCGTAAATTTAAGCTACCTGTCGTGCCCGCCAATATGCAAACAATTATAGATGAAAAACTGTCAATTTACTTAGCAGAAAACGGCTATTTTTATGTAATGCATCGTTTTCAGCCAGAGAAGCGAATGTCTTTTGTTAAAGGTATGAAAGAACGTGGGTTATTTGCTTCTATTAGTGTAGGAGTTAAAGAAGAGGAATATAAATTTATCCAACAACTAGCAGAAGAAGAACTTTCACCTGAATACATTACGATTGATATCGCACATGGTCATTCAGATGCCGTTATACAGATGATTCAGCATATAAAAAAATACTTGCCTCATAGCTTTGTTATTGCAGGAAATGTGGGAACTCCAGAAGCAGTAAGAGATCTAGAGCGTGCTGGTGCTGATGCAACAAAAGTAGGAATTGGGCCAGGGAAAGTATGTATTACAAAGATTAAAACTGGATTTGGAACGGGTGGTTGGCAATTAGCAGCTTTGCGTTGGTGTGCAAAGGCAGCAAGCAAGCCTATCATTGCAGACGGTGGTATTCGTACTCATGGTGATATTGCGAAATCAATTAGATTTGGTGCGTCCATGATAATGATTGGATCACTATTTGCTGGACATGAAGAGTCTCCAGGTGAATCAGTTGAGAAAGACGGAATTCTATATAAAGAATACTTTGGTTCTGCCTCTGAATTCCAAAAAGGTGAAAAGAAAAATGTAGAAGGTAAAAAGATGTTGGTAAAACATAAAGGGTCTATGAAAAATACTCTTATAGAAATGGAGCAAGATCTTCAGTCTTCTATTTCTTATGCGGGAGGAAATAAGCTAGAAGCAATTCGTAATGTTGATTATGTTATTGTAAAGAATTCTATCTTTAACGGAGATAAGACATATTAAGAACCTTTTAAGTAGGGTAAGAACCAAATAAGATCATGTTAATTCTTAGAGTTAACATCTTTCCCTTTTTCCAAACTATTTCATTGGATATAGGCGCCATAATAGGCGTCTTTTTTTGCACAAGAAAGGCAATCCACTACGTTTTCATGAATGCATCATATGGGAGAATATAGTTAATTAAAAACAGCCCTAAAGAATGGGGCTGCTTTTTTAAGCCTTCCGACAATTATGAACATGTTGACCAAAGTATATATTTAAAGTAGATTTCTTAGCCAATAAGAATCTTTTCTTCTGCATACCGAATTTTTGATTGCTTATTTGAGCGAATTGCAAGCACAAAACCAATGGTAAGAGGCCCCACTCTGCCAATGAACATCATAATCGTAATGAGAATTCGTCCGATAGGACTTAAGTCGCCTGTAAAGTTAGCACTTAATCCAACTGTTCCGGAAGCAGAGAACGTTTCAAACAAAAGAGTAGACATATCTACACCTTCTTCTGTGATTGTGAGTAGAAAGAAAATAATAGAAACAAAAATAATTCCAGAAGTAGCAATAGAAAAAGCTCTATAAACAAGCGATTTAGGAATTCGGCGTCGAAAAACATTAATCTCTTCTTTATTTGTCAATACTGACCATAAAGCAAATAATATTAAGACAAACGTCGTTATTTTAATTCCACCGCCTGTTGATCCTGGGGCTGCTCCAATAAACATAAGCCCCATCATATACACTTTCGAAGGTAATGTTAGTGCCCCGATATCCAAGGTATTAAAACCAGCAGTACGGGGAACTACTCCTTGAAAGTAAGCTGCCCACCATTTATCGCCCATGCTCAATTGGCCTAAAGTATGAGGGTTATGATATTCTAAAGCAAAAATAATGAGTGTGCTTACGACATTTAGGAGGATAGTTGAAACTAATACGATTTTAGTGTGAAGAGAAAATCTCCTTATGTTTCGTTTTCGAAAAACATCTGCAATGACAAAGAATCCAGTCCCTCCTATTATGAAGAGTAACGTAATCATAATATTTACAGTTGGATCTCCTACCCATTTACTTAAATTGTCTGGTTCCAAACCAAATCCGGCATTGTTAAAAGCCGATATAGAATGGAATATCCCATAATAGATTGCTCTTCCCCAGCTCATTTCTTGTGACCAACGAATAGCTAGGATAAGCGCTCCAATACCTTCCACAGCCAATGTAATTAGCACAACACGTTGGACTAATGCAATAACGCCCTGCAGCGAAAAAGCATTTAGAGATTCTTTAAGTATTAACCTTTGTTGTAATCCAATTTTTTTACCTAGTACAATAAACATGAATATACCAATAGTCATGAATCCCCATCCACCAACTTGGATGAGCACAAGCAGAATGAGCTGTCCAAATAAAGTAAATGTAGTTCCGGTATCTACCACAGCTAGACCTGTTACACATACAGCAGAAGTGGCTTCAAAGAGAGCATCAATAAAGCTTAAATGATGTCTATCACTTGTAGCAGCCGGGATCATTAACAAGCCGGTGCCCAGCAATATTAATCCTAAAAACCCCAAGAATAAGATACTTGCAGGTTCCAGATGCTTCACTTTATGTGTTTTACCTGACTTAGAAATTATCATATTACATTTCCCTTCAAAATGTTTTGAGTAAAAGCTTATTATATATCATACCTATTTATTTGAAAATATGGTTATTTTTTATTGCACTCATAACTTCCAAGTACATGCTTTATGTTAACTAAGATTGCATATCATATATAGTCGAAAAATAGAAAAACCTACTGCTCCTCTACAGTAGGTTTCCCATGTTTAGAATAGGAAATTTGGTATGATGCCTCACGGAGTCTTGGGTAGTTTGCTCAAGAATCGCATTTATAATTCTTACTAATAAGAGTTGTATTTTAAGATGGAGAATTAACAGCAAGAATTATTTGCAGGTGATTTTTCAGTTGGTCCAACGTTATCCTCAGTCTTATGAACCTCGCTATTTGATTTTGTATAGAAGAATTCCCATTCGTTTCCGTCAGGATCTGTTATCCAGAATTTATCTTGTACAGCGTAGCAGCAAGTTTTATTCATTTCTTCACGAGCAAAGAATCCCTCATTTTCTAATCGTGATATATGAAAATTGATTTCTTCAAGAGTTTCTACTTGGAAGCCGAAATGGTTTACTTGATTACCTTTTACTTCTTCACGTACATTTAAGGTGAAATTTAATCCTGGTTCATCTAATAAGAATTTAGCATAATCTACTTTAAATCTGTTTTATGGTAACTAGGAATATGAGGAATACGTTATTAGTCTAATCAGATTGGTAGATTCATATACATACAAATTTAAAAATGGTTCTTATTTAATTTAACTTATGTAAAAGCATAAACTTACTTTTTATGAATATAAGATATTCTTTTAGCTAGTTTGTAGAAAAACTTTCGCCTTTACAATTAGATGCGTTTATTGTATGATTACATAACAAGAACATTTGTTCGATATTAAGGGTTTAGAGATGAATAAAGGAATAACAGAACAAACTAAGACAGTTAAACACAAAACTTTCTCGCACGGAGCAAAAACATTTGAGCCAACTCTTATTCTTTATCGAAATACCTTGGCGTTTATTGTAAACGTACTAACAATCGGAGGTTTCAAATTATGAATGATAAAAAAGCAGCACTAGATATGGCTCTAAAACAAATTGAAAAACAATTCGGCACAGGATCAATTATTAAGATGGGAGAAGGCACACATACAAAAGTTGAGGCATCTAGCTCCGGCTCATTAGCTTTAGATATAGCTCTTGGAATTAATGGTTATCCCAAAGGAAGAATTATGGAAGTTTACGGACCCGAAAGTTCAGGTAAAACAACCGTTTCCTTGCACGCAATTGCAGAAGTACAAAAAAATGGAGGGCGAGCTGCCTTTATTGATGCTGAACACGCACTTGATCCAGTTTACGCAAGAAAACTAGGTGTAGATATTGATGAGCTGCTGTTATCGCAACCAGATACCGGTGAACAGGCACTTGAAATTGCTGAAGCATTAGTTAGAAGTGGTGCTGTAGATATTATTGTGGTTGACTCAGTAGCAGCATTAGTTCCACAAAAAGAAATTGAAGGAGAAATGGGAGATTCTCACGTAGGTCTACAAGCTCGTTTGATGTCTCAAGCTCTTCGTAAATTATCTGGAGCAATCAATAAGTCTAAAACCATTGCTATCTTTATCAACCAAATTAGGGAGAAAGTAGGCGTTATGTTTGGAAATCCGGAAACAACGCCAGGCGGAAGAGCACTAAAGTTTTATTCTTCCGTTCGCCTTGAGGTTCGCCGCGCTGAACAACTTAAACTAGGAAATGACATAGTTGGAAATAAAACAAGAATTAAAGTAGTCAAAAATAAGATGGCACCTCCTTTCCGCATTGCTGAAGTAGATATTATGTATGGAGAAGGTATCTCAAAAGAAGGAGAAATCTTAGATATTGGTTCTGAAGTAGACATTGTTCAAAAGTCTGGATCTTGGTTTTCATATAATGAGGAGCGTTTAGGACAGGGACGAGAAAACGCTAAGATTTTCTTAAAAGAAAACCCTGAAATTAGAGAAGAAATTAGAAAAAGAATTATTGATTTCAAATATAGTGATAATAATAACAACAATAATGGTATTGATAACCATAGCGAAAACGAAAACCAATAAAAGTATAAAACGCCTTTCCCACGGCTTGAACTCCACTCCAATTGTTAGATAAAAAACTCTAATGATTGGAGTGTTTTTATTGTTGCAGCTAAATAAGCGCAAATTATATAGAGAAACAGCATAAATCTTCCTGCATCCATTTGAATAAATAGATACTCGAGGAACGCCTTCACACTTTCCCTCTGGTACCTTTTGTCTTCATATCGAAAACATAATTATCAATAATTCGAATGTCCTTTCCACTTCCCCCTGCTAAAATACCTCATGGTGTATTTTGTTCCTTAGAAGTAGAAAAATGACCTATATTAAAATCTTGAATTGTTATGTAGCTTTTATTCTCTATGCTAACTAAACTTCCATCTGTGGAAAGGCTCTTTATTTTTTCTCCACTAATAAGTGGCTTTTTACTTTTATAGTTCCTGAAGATAATAGGCTCTTGTGTAGTACCTGAACCACTAATGATTAATTGCTCATAATAGATGCCGCCCCCTGATATAAACCGTAGTTCCAGGTTGAGCTACTTTACTTGCCCTTCTTAGTGTTTTAAAAGGATTGCTTTTAGTATCTAGGTTTTTACATCTCCTGTAGGAAAAACCTAGATTTCATGATGTATTATAGGAACTGCTGAAGGTTGATTAGCTGTCTCACCCCTTTGGTTTATACAGCACAGTAAAATAAGAAGATACCAACTGCTTTTTTCATAAGATACTCCTTAAAGTTAATGAATTTCACTCACAAGATTTTTAAATTATACTATGGTTCTTTTAATAAGGATGTAAATAATCGCACTATATCTTATTATTTTTAAAGCTACAGCAATTTTTACATTTAAAACAGAAAGTGCTAAAGTAATGCTAGAATGTGGAGGTTTTAGAGATGAATAAGGAACTTAAGTTACGTCCTTTGGAAAGAGAAGATTTAAAATTTGTCCATGAACTCAATAATGATGCAAATATCATGTCTTATTGGTTTGAGGAGCCTTATGAAGCTTTTGTAGAGCTACAGGATTTATATGATAAACATATTCACGATCAAGGTGAGCGTCGTTTCATACTAGAAAAGGACGGGGATATGCTTGGATTAGTGGAATTGGTCGAAATTGATTATATTCATCGTAGAGCAGAGTTTCAAATTATCATTGATCCTACGTATCAAGGTCATGGTTACGCCATGGTTGCCACAAACCTAGCAATGAATTATGCCTTTTCGGTATTGAATATGCATAAACTTTACTTAATTGTAGACAAGGAAAATGAAAAAGCAATCCATATCTATAAGAAGGTTGGTTTTTCTATTGAAGGTGAGTTAAAAGATGAATTTTTTGTCGATGGAAGCTATCATAACGCTATAAGAATGTGTATGTTTCAAAAAGAATACTTACAAACCAAAAATAAAAACTAAGTTTGAATTATTATGAGCGTCCTGCCCAATAAAAAGAGACGCAAGAATGAAAAACAGGCTTTTATTAGAGAACAAAAAACAGTTTAATATAGAATTAGAATAGAGATCAATTAAAATAAAAAATAAAATCTATCTCATAGAATGAGATAGATTTTTCAGGAAGTGGTGATTAAGTCGGGCAGGAAGATACTCTCACGAGTGCCTCCCTACCCGACTTAACTATATATGTAGTTTGCAACCACATTGTAGCAATTAATGTATTTGCTTTAATTATTCAATCCTTAAGAAGAGAGTAGCTCCAATATGCCCAAATATAGATGATTCCTTTAATTTCTATGTCGAAGCGCTCTATTTAAGAAACTTTTAGTTCCTTAGGCTGTAATATTTTTTTATTTAACCTAGGGGTGTACATAATTAAAAAACCAGATCTTCCAATAGTATAGATAATAAAAGCCAGCCAAAGTCCATGGTTATGCCAGATAGGAGTTACTATGAGTTGGATAATTATATATAAAACTGTTGCGTAAATCATAGAGTTTCGAACCGGTGCAATTTCAGTTGCTCCTGTAAAAACACCATATAGGACAAGGCCAAAACAAGCAGCAAATGGATAGATGACAAGCCATGTTCCATACTTGACTGAAATTTCGATAACACTAGGTAGGTTTGTAAAAAGCCCAATAATAGGTTCTTGGAAAAATGTATATAAGCTAGATATAACAAAAGCTGTTATTATTGACCATTGCCTTGATAAAGAAAACGTTTTTTTATATAATTCTTTGTCATTTGCTCCTACTGCTTTACCTACGAGAATACTGGAGGCATTAGCGAATCCATCAAAGAAATAAGCCATTATGTAGTGAATTTGAAACAATACAGCATTTGCAGCTAGAAATTCTGTGCCAAACGAAGCACCTTTTGCTGTAAACATATTAATAACAGCCAATAAACAAATAGTTCGAATAAACAAATCCTTATTAACATTAAACATCCTTTTCATAGAATCTGTATCCATAAGTGCCTGAATCGATGGCGTTTTCCATTTAAATGGAGATGCTTTCACAATAATGAATAAACCTAATACGAAGGCTATAATCTCAGCAATCAAGGTTGCTGTAGCGACTCCTTGCACACCAAAAGAAAAAGCATGAACAAAGAGAATAGCTAAAACCATATTTAAAACATTTGTTAGTATCTGTAAACACAAAGATTCTTTAATCTTAGCCATTCCCATTAACCAACCGAGAATCACATAGTTCATCAATGTAAAAGGTGCTCCCCATATTCTAATTCTGAAATATTCTACTGCAAAACTACTTACATCAGCATCGGGAGAAATTACTAGGAGGGCCGCACGTTCAATCGGCCATTGTAAAAGAATAAAAAGCATCCCTACTATTACAGCTAATAAAAATGGACGAGATAGAGCAAGTGCCCCCTGATCTGGATCGCTTGCCCCATTTGCTTGTGCGGCAAAGGCGGATGTACTAACTCGTAAAAAGCCAAATACCCAATATAACGTATTAAAAATAAGAGTTCCCACCGCAACTCCTGCAATATAAGCTGGAGCTGGAAGTTGCCCAACAACAGCGGTATCCACCGCACCTAATAAGGGCGTAGTCATCGTTGAGATTGTCAGGGGAATCGCCAAAGTAAGATACGTACGATGATTCATCCAACTGGCCTCCTTCTATTATTTTGAACTAAACATAAAAGCAATAGCTTCGATTACGTGGAAGTCTCTTTCCTAAAATGTATGTTCTAATCTATTTGATTGAAAAAAGTTGAGGTAGCTCATTCAACATGATACCCAACTATTATTTAATGGATTTAGTTGCAATATAACAAGGCATATATTCAGTTATTTTCCCCTTGTGGTGATGATCTTCATAAAGATCTTGTAGGGTGAATCCAGCTTTTAGCTGTCCCCCAATTTGAGTTTCTAAAGAATGACTAAACTGTACACCGCCATTCTTTATAAGTTCTTTATCATTTTCTATCGTACTTTCAGTTCCGTCATAAGGTAATTTATGAACCACTTGTAATTCTTTCTCGTCTTCTCCAAATAAATAGAGAGCAGGGTTTGCAAAGCCAGATAGCAGAACGCCACCTTTTTTAAGAACTCTAAAACATTCTTGCCAAACGTGTTCAACATCTTGAATATAGCAGTTTGATACAGGATTAAAAATCATATCGAACGTCTCATCTTCAAAGGGAAATGTCTTACTCATATCGCCTTTAACCAAATCAACAGAATAGCCTTCTCTAGCGGACACCATTTTTTCTAATTCTAATTGTTTATCAGAGTAGTCAAACACTGTAACTTCTGCATGCTGTGCTGCAAAGACTGGGCATTGCTGTCCTCCTCCGCTAGCAAGTCCCAATATTTTTGCTTTTTTAAATGGAATAAACCAGTTATGTGGAACAGGCTTACAAGGTGTTAAGTAAATATCAAAAACACCTTGAGTTGCATCTACAAAGTCTTGATGATTAATAGCTAATGACCATTCTCCTCCAGCTGAAGCCCACTCATCCCACATTTTGGAGTTAATTTTTGTATAATTAGGTTTTTGTGACATAGTTAATCCCCCTTTACCTTTTTGAGTGTTTTGTTTAATTTTACCATGTTACTAGAAGAATAATTTAGATGTACTAATTAATTTGTTCTGTTTCAGATAATTCATCTGTACTGGAGAAGTAATTAATAGATATTTTTTAAAATAAAAAACACCCTTTTGAAAAATCAAAAGGATGTTTGTATCTTAAATATAAAAGCTTGTATATAAACAAGGTACAAGTTTTATTTTTAATGGCTTGTCTCGAAGCTTTCAGCCATCATTAGGTCATTTTTGTAGGCAGCCATTGCGAGTTCATACCTCACCTTTTGGCTCGCTTCCACAAAATCAGCTTCCTTCACAAGCCCCGATAACGAATATTGGTGACCTTTAAAACCTACGTTCAATTCAGTAATTTGATTGAATCGAAAACTTTCTATAGGAATTCCATTCACATCTTTCAACAAATATTGACCATACTTCTCGTTACATGTTTGTGCTACTTGCTCCATTACTTTGAAGGCATCGTCCGGATTTTGCCTATAGTTGAGAATAAGACTTTCATTTACCCGGCGTCTTCCTCGGGTTCCGTTCTGAAGTTCCGTAATGTTGCTATATGAGACTGTATAGAGGTAGCCGTCATACTGACGAATCTTTAAGTAGCGCATGGTGATTTCTTCTATTTTTCCTTGGCGGTTTCCGTTGAGAATAACATAATCTCCGTGATGGATCTGGCGTTCAAACAAGTAAGTCAGTCCCATTATATAATCACGGATAATATGCTGGAGGATTATTGCCAGGGCACTGGCCAACACTACTGAACTAGTGAGTATCTTTCCAAAGTCAAAGAAATGGCTAAGCACATAAATAAAGAAAAAAGCCAGGCCTACTACTCTTGTCACCTGATTAGAAAAATGCATCAGCGTCTCTTCTCGTTTTTCATCTAAAAAGCTCGTTTTGTCAAAGAAAAGCTTAATGAATTTACGAATAAAATAAACAATAAGTATAATCAGCAGAGCTACCGTTAAAACCTTTACGGGAAACTGCTGGAAGAATTCAGTAAAAACCAACCTATCCACTCCTTATTTCTAACACTATACCAAAAGAATGTACATAACAACAAAAATCTTCTGTTCTTCACAAACCTTAATGATAATAGCACGGTTTCACCAAAATCGGTATATTGATGATAATCTCTCAATTAATTAAAATTAAAGGGGTAAGGCGAACTGTAATAGACTAATT
>Ga0268255_10001483_pt1 | contig 13731 bp, 15 predicted proteins | sample AgamicOrMarz_FD_200256 | JGI IMG/M metagenome (GOLD analysis project Ga0268255, IMG submission 200256) | Agave microbial communities from Guanajuato, Mexico - Or.Ma.rz (v2) (version 3) | ecosystem: Host-associated > Plants > Phyllosphere > Phylloplane/Leaf | place: Guanajuato, Mexico...
CTACGGGAAGCATTATTTTTGTTCATCCAAATATAGTTGTGAATGTGCTTGACTCAATCAATACTGGGGATGAGTTAGTGTTTTAAAAAGAGTCTGGTTTCTATTGGAAATCAGGCTTATTTTTTTTGATTATGAAATAAAAAACAAATAGTTAAACTATTTGGAATATTGACAGAATAATGAACGAGAGTTACGATTAGATTGTTCTTAATAAATACGAATGCCATTCGATAATGTCGAACGTAAGGAGGATGGTTGTGTCAGAACGTTTAATTCAATCTGTTGTAAGAGCTGCTGATATCCTTGAATTATTTTTGGTTAATAAACCAGAACTAAGTATCAAAGAAATTAGTGAGAATCTAAACTTATCAAAAAGTACAGTCCACGGTATTATCAAAACCCTGGAACATAGAGGTTACCTTCAACAAAATCCTGAGGATTTGAAATATAAACCAGGGATTAAGCTTTTTGAACTTGGCAATTTTGTTGGAAAACATCTCGATATTGGAAAAATTGCAAGACCTATTATTAGAGACTTAGTTGATGAACTAAATGAAACCGTTCACTTAGTTTCGTTACAACGCGATGAAATTATTTACATTGAAAAGGTGGAAGGACATAGTGCCCTTACCATTTATTCTCATATTGGAAAAAGAGCTCCCTTCCATAGTACAGGTGTTGGAAAGGCGATCCTTGCTTACTTAAATGAAAATGAGGCAAATAGAATCTTATCATCAATCAATTTGGAGTCTTTCACAAAATACACGATGACAAATATTGAGGAGATTAAAGAACAGCTTCATTCCATTCGAGAGCAAGGCTATGCGGTCGATGATGAAGAAATTGAGTTAGGACTTAAATGTATAGCTGCTCCGATTTTTAATCATCAAGGAAATGTAATCGCTTCAATCAGCTGTGCTGCACCTAAAATGAGGCTTGATGAAAATAGGCTTCCTCAAGTAATTGCAGGAATAAAAAGAGCCGCAGCAGAGATTTCAAGTGATTTAGGGTATCGGGGTAAAAACATCTTATAGAAAAACTAGAGAAAAAATAAAACCATAAATTTTAGGAGGAGAATCATTTTGTCAAAAATAAAAGTTGCCGTTCTTGGCTCGGGGAACATTGGTACAGATTTAATGATCAAACTTGGACGATCAGAACTATTAGAATTAACTGCTGTAATTGGGATTGACCCACAATCAGACGGGTTACTCCGTGCAAGAGAATTAGGTTATGCAGGTGTGGATACGGGGATTGATGGATTTCTTGCAGACCCAACATTAAAGGCTGACATCGTTTTTGATGCAACCTCAGCCAAAGCACATCTTTATAATGCAAAAGTATTAAAAGAGGCAGGCATAAAAGTAATTGATATGACACCTGCAGCTGTTGGCCCATACGTATGTGCTGCTGTTAATATTGATGAACATTTAGATAAAGATAATATCAATTTGATTACCTGTGGTGGTCAGGCGACAATTCCAATGGTCCATGCAGTAAACCGTGTAGCACCAGTAGAATACGCAGAAATTGTAGCTACAATTGCAAGTTTGAGTGCAGGACCAGGAACACGTGCTAATATCGATGAATTTACGGAAACAACTTCACGTGCGATTGCAGAGGTTGGTGGTGCGAAAAAAGGAAAAGCGATTATGATCTTGAACCCAGCGGAACCGCCGATTATGATGCGGGATACCGTTTATACACTTGTTGAAGAAGGAAAAATGGACGAAGAAGCAATTAGGAAATCGATTGCTGAAATGGAAAAAGTGGTTCAAGCTTATGTTCCTGGCTATCGACTCCGCACGGAGCCTATTTTTGAAGGAAATAAAGTAACCATCTTCCTTGAGGTAGAGGGTGCTGGTGATTACTTACCTAAATATGCAGGAAACCTAGATATCATGACATCTGCTGGTGTTAAAATTGCCGAAGCGTTTGCTAATAAACTATTAACGAAAGAAACAGTTTGAGCTGTAGAAAGGGGTAAATAATAATGACAAATAAACGAGATATTCTTATCACAGAGGTAGCCTTACGTGATGGGAGCCATGCCATCAATCATCAATATACAGTGGATCAAGTACTTAAAATTTCCAAAGCATTAAATGATGCAAATGTTCCTTTTATAGAAGTTTCTCATGGAGACGGTTTAGCTGGATCATCCTTACAATATGGGCTTTCACGTACAAATGAAATGGAATTAATTGAAGCAGCAGTATCTGTTACAGATAAATCCAAAATTGCTGTTCTTCTTTTACCAGGGATCGGTACATTACATGAATTAAAAGAAGCGGCTAATTTAGGGGCAAAAATGGCACGTATTGCCACGCATGTTACAGAAGCTGATGTCGCTCCACAACACATTGCCTATGCAAAAGAATTAGGGATGGAAACAGTAGGATTCTTAATGATGAATCATATGGCACCTGTTGCTAAATTAGTAGAACAGGCAAAACTAATGGAAAGCTATGGAGCGGACACAGTATATGTTGTTGATTCTGCAGGTTACTTACTTCCTGATCAAGTCCGCGCACGGATTCGTGCTCTTAAGCAATCCATTGGTGTGAATGTTGGTTTCCACGGCCATAATAATTTATCACTTGCAATGGCTAACACTCTTGCGGCCATTGAAGAGGGAGCTACTCGTATTGATGGCAGTGTTCGCTGCCTAGGTGCTGGAGCAGGTAACACACAAACAGAAGTACTAGTTGCAGTTTGTGAACGGATGGGAATTAAAACCGGAGTAGACTTATATAAAATGATGGACTTGGCTGAAGATATCGTGGCACCTATTTTACAAACACCACAAGAAATCACAAAAGATAGCTTAACACTTGGATATGCCGGTGTATACTCAAGTTTCGCACTTCATGCAAAACGTGCTGCGACAAAATTTGGTGTTGACTCACGTGATATTCTCATTGAATTAGGTAAACGAAAAGTAGTTGGCGGACAAGAGGATATGATCGTCGAAGTGGCAGCAGAAATTGCTAAAAACAAGTCAAAAATAGTTTTAGCCTAAAAAAAGTCCACTAATAGTAAATTTATAGAGTTTCAAAATAATAGATTTTTTGGAAGAGGGGACATAATGGTTCCCTCTTCCTCCACTTTAGAAGCGAAGTGTTGTTTTTTGTAACTGAAGTGAAGTTATCTACTGTCATTGTTGTAATGGTAATGTTCCCGTTCTTTCAACTTAATATTCAATTGATGCAATCCGTCCATTAGCAGTTTATATTCCACGAGTTCAATACTGCAGGATTGAATTTTTTCACTGATCGTTTTGATAATCGCCTGCTTTTCTTCGAGTGCCTTCATTTCTAAATGGATATAGACTTTTCGTTCATCTGCCTTTGAACGTTCTTTTCTAATCCATCCGTTCGCTTCCATTCTAGTTAGCATGGGAGTCAATGTTCCAGTACCTAAACTCAATTTTTCTCCTAAGTCTTTTACTGTAACACCAGCTTTTTCCCATAAAGCTAATAGCACCAAATATTGTGGATAGGTTAAGCCGTATGGTTGAAGTGCACCAGTATATAACTTATTGAATTCACTTGCTGTTTCGTATACGGCAAAGCAAAGTTGATTCTTTAATAACATGAAGTCTTCCATGATGATCACCTTACTTTAAATAATTAGGACAATAATCTTTTTATATCTTTCTCAATCCGGCTTGGTTCAGTCGTGGGAGCATAGCGTTCAATTACCTGACCAGTAGGATCGACAAGAAATTTTGTAAAATTCCATTTGATATTCTTGGTAAGTGCCCCTGGTTTTTGGTTTTTTAAATAAGTAAATAGAGGGTCTGCATTATTGCCATTCACATCAACTTTTGCAAATATTGGAAAGGTTACACCGTAGTTAACTTGGCAAAATTGAGTGGTTTCTTCAATATTAGCGAATTCTTGATTGTTGAATTGATCGCAAGGGAAGCCTAAAATCTCCAGGCCATCCTTATTGTATTTTTCATATAGTCCCTGAAGTCCCTTGAATTGGGGGGTCAAACCACATTTACTGGCGGTATTTACAATAAGTAATGGCTTGCCCTCGAAATTCAATAATGATTTTTCCATACCATTAGTCATTTTTACACTAAAGTCATAAATTGTTGTCAAAGTAACTTCCCCCTTATTTTATGGAACATATGTTTTTAAAAAATAAATCGTCTACGATTCAATCCTACGCGATTTAATTAACGGTGACAAGTTTGAAGATATTATTGCTTAGTGGATATCTGGAAATGGAAAAGAGAACGATAAAAGTGAAAAGGAGGTTTTCTAGATGGGTCTCAATTTGTTTAATGGTAAAAATGAAGAAGAAAAGGAAGTATTAAAAGACGTTCTTGAAGATGCAATTGAAACCGAAGAAAATTTAATGCGGACATATCTTATTACAGCAGAGCGGATTCATGATAATGATGAGCTAAAGGAACGTCTCGAAAACTTTGCAGAAGGAAATGCGAAACGAACCAAACAGCTGATTGATGAACTAAATGAAAACAAGGAGTAATAAAAGTAAGAGCTCATCCAAGCTGGACCAAGGTGAGCCCTTATTTGTAGTTTAGGATGTATGGATTACCGCTATTATCCAATCATAACCACCTTCTAAATAAACCAAAATAAGATAGTTCACTTATTCATTCCAAAGGAGTTGGTCGTGTTGAAATGGCACAAAACGATACTTTCAATGATTCAACAGCGTCAAGATAAAAAGGTTGCCTTAGCTGTTGACACTTCCACGAATGAAGCCCCAAGCATTTTAATTAATAACATAGTAAAACTGTTTGAACAAATTAAACCAGATACAATATTAGTACAAGCAGATTTTAAAATTAGAAGTACGTCCCCTGTTAAGAGTGATACAATTAAATACCATACACATGGGAAATCTTCATATACTTTGGTTCTTGAGTGGGCAAAAGAAGAGAATATCGATACACTGTTTTATATTACAGATGTAACTGGCTTTATTTCTGAAGACATAGAAAATGTTAGTTATGAAATGATTTGGCTTGTACCTGGCGCTATTTTGCCAAGGGTACCATTTGGTAAAGCAATTAAGGTCGCATAAAAAAATCCCTCACGTAAAAGTGGGGGATGAACTCGAAAAATAGGTGAAATCATGAAAGAATATTATTATGATAAATTGATGGGGATAAAAACAGGAGGGGACCAAAACGGATTTAATAAGTCTTTCCACTACCATCGTTATGAGCCTACGCCATATAGTGCACTCGAAGAATTATTTAACAACTATAAAATAACAAGCAATGATCGAATTGTTGACTTTGGTTGTGGCAAAGGACGATTAAACTTTTATATACATTACCATTTTCGGGCATCGGTTGTTGGGATTGAAATGAATGAGGATTATTACCATGATGCAATTGAAAATCGAAAAAATTATTTAAAGATGACCCACCCGATTAATGATCTTATTTATTTTCATTGCTGCCTAGCCGAAGAGTATAAGGTAGAGACAGTAGACAATCGATTTTACTTTTTTAATCCTTTTTCCATTCAAATTTTTATGAAAATCATTAATAATATCTTATTATCGGTTGAAACAGTGGAGCGAGATGTTGAAATCATTTTATATTATCCATCAGAAGATTATATTTATTATTTAGAAAATAACACCACTTTTGAATTGAAAAAAGAAATTATTCTGCCATACTTACATGAACGCAACCCAAATGAACGATTTTTAATCTATCAATTAAACGTGTAGGTTTGTATTAATCTGTATATTTCATCGTCTAAAAGAGCATTGTTTGTAGTTTCAAGCAATTGTTCTGAAATAATAATATAGCTGCAGTTGTTCCCTTTTAAATAGCTATAGATAATCTGAGCGGCATCAATTTCATCTCTGCTAATTTTTTTTAATGATTGATCTTCACTCGATCTAAAAATAGTTACAATTTTGGCCTTGACTGTTTTATGAACCGATTCAACCTCAGAACAGCTGAATTTTTCACTGAAGATTATTTTGTTGTTTTTAATTAGGAATAGTTTAGAGGTACAGTCCGTTAAGCGTTCAATGACGGCAATATTTTTATTACATTCGGTAAATTCAATTACTTTTTCTTTATTAAGAAGGGAGTGGATTGCCTCCAATGTGTCTCTATATTTCACTGCCGCTTCGAAATCGAATTTTTCAGAGGCCTCTGTCATTCTTTGCTCCAAATCGATTAGGAGACTTGTATCCAATCCTTGCAGCAATGCAAGGGTTTTGTTCAACCTATCATTGTACTCATCGGGTGCTGCCCCACCTTTACACATCCCAAGACACAAACCTAAGGAATAGTTTAAACAGGGGGTATTCTTGTTTGAAGGGGTACTACAGTTTATTTTATAGAAATCTTTAATCCCTTGAAGAGCTTTTTCAACCGTATGCTTGTTTGTATATGGGCCAAAATAAAGGCTATCTTGTTTAACAGGGTTATTACAAATTTCCATTCTTTGATAGCCTCCATCCAAGTAAATCCTGATGTAGATATAGGATTGAGGACTCTTCATCATTCGATTAAAAATAGGCTTCATTTCCTTGATTAATTTACATTCGAGCATAAAAGCTTCAAATTCCGTATCTGTAAGTATAAAGTCAAAATCCTTTAGGCTAGCTTTAAGCTTAATAATCTTTTGAGTATGTGATTTTGAATTTTGGAAGTATGACCGCACACGATTCTTAAGATTTTTCGCTTTACCTACATAAATAATTTGTGCATTGGAGTCCTTCATTAGATATACACCAGGGGAAGAGGGAAGACTTTTCACTTTTTCTTTTAAATTCATAGGAATACCTCCAATCACTATGTATATCTTATCATAAATTAAAAAGGTGCCCAGCCTCTTCATCCGTTATAAATGGATGAGAAGCTAGGCACCTTTTTTAATATTATTTAATCCCTTTCATGAAGCCCTGAATCTTTGGTGCTAACATTAATAGGATAATGCCTAGTGCGATGGATGCTCCACCGATGACACCAAAGTAGGTCATTTCAGTTTCAGGTGTATAGAATTTAACAACTTGCGCATTTAGTGCTTGCGCAGCAGCACTTGCTAAGAACCATAAGCTCATCGTTTGTGCTGAGAAGGCTGCAGGCGCTAATTTAGTAGTCGCTGATAATCCTACAGGTGATAAACATAACTCACCAAATACAACAATTAAATAACTAAGAACAAGCCACATTGGGCTTACCAATGAATCTGTACCGCCAAGATATGCTGGGATAAGAATAACCAGGAATGATAAACCAGCAAATAATAATGATAATGAGAACTTTTGTGGTACTGTTGGCTGACGCTTTCCTAATTTAATCCACAACCAAGCAAATAAAGGTGCAAATATAATAATAAATAACGGGTTTAAAGATTGGAACCACGCAGGCTTAATCTCGATCCCTGCAAAATGTAATTGTGTACGTGTATCTGCATAGCTTGCAAGGATGGTTGATCCTTGCTCTTGGATTGCCCAGAACATTACTGCTGCAATAAATAACGGAATATAAGCAATGATTCTAGAACGTTCTACAGCAGTCGTTTTTGGACTGCGATACATGACAACGAAATAAATAGTCGGGATTAAAATACCCAGGAATGTGACAATATTAATAAAGCTAGCAAAAGTTAAGAGGCCTTTTGGTATTAAAACTGCACATAAAGCAGCGATAATAATAACACCTAAACCAATAATGGTGAAGACCTTTTTCTTTTCTGCTGGTGCCATTGGGTTTGCAACCATTGTACCTGCAAGACCTAGATTTTTTTTCTTTGTAACACTAAATACTACTAAACCTAAGAACATACCTACCGCAGCAATACCAAAACCTACATGGAAGTTGCCTACAGATCCTACGATTAAAGGAGATAAAAATGCTCCCAAGTTAATACTCATATAGTAAATAGTGAAACCAGCATCACGACGTTCGTCCTTTTCGCTGTACAATTCACCTACTGCAGAAGAAACATTTGGTTTAAGCATTCCAGTACCTAGGACAATTAATACCATAGATACAAAGAACATCGAAACACTGCCTGGTATAGCCAGAGCAATATGTCCAAACATAATTAAGATTCCACCGTAAAACACGGCTTTTGAAGAACCGAAGATCCGGTCAGCTAACCAGCCGCCAATGATTCCAGACATATAAACAAGTGATCCATAAATGGACATGATAGAAAGCGCGAGATTTTTATCAATTCCCAGTCCGCCTTTAGAAACTTCATAGTACATATAGAAAACGAGGATGGCCCTCATTCCATAGTAAGAAAAGCGCTCCCAAAATTCAGTAAAGAAAAGGGTAGATAGTCCTTTAGGATGTCCGAAAAATCCTGTTTGAGGGACACTATCCACAATTTTCTGTCTATTCATATTTGACATGTTATTACCTCCCTTTATATTATATTATAATACTTTCTTAAGTTTTGAATTGTCAAAAACATTTTTTGGGAAAGTAAGTTATCAAAGGTTGAAAACATTGATAATACTGAATTTCAGTTAGTTTGAAGGAAAAAAGAAAGTTTTTTTGAAATAATAAATACTTTCTGATTAGAGTGATTTTTTCTTTTAATATAATAAAAGGCGGTAAATCCTAGTAAAGTACTAATTACCGATAAGGACCTCACTAGTGCCTAATGAACATAGGAAAGATGAAGAAGACCAAGCAATATTACTCAAAAATGACTATCTCTGAATATAAAGGAGAAACTATTCTTATCGAAAATACACATGTTGTTATAGAAAAACCCCATAAATGAAAGGCGAATTATGAATGCAGATAAATATAATCTTGAAGTACTAAATAAAATCGATCTGTTTTTTAAATTATTTAACAACATGTCTGATTTGGTCTATCTTACAAAGGTAGAAAACAATGGGCGGTTTAGCTACGTTCTTGCGAATGAGCCTGCTCAGTTTTTTTCTGGACTAACGGCTAATTCCTTTGATAAGCCATTAGAAGAGGTTTTACCTGAGGAAGTATTTAAAATTATCGAGGTTAAATACAAGCAAGCAATCGCTGTAAGGGAGCCAATTACTTATGAAGATAAGATTTTTGTGCCTCTATCGTACTCAAAAAGCCCAAAAAATAAGTATGCTCCCGGTCAGTTAGTTTATTGGGAATCTACCATAACTCCAGTGTGGAATCAAAATGACGAATGTACCCATTTGTTGGCAGTCGTTCGCGACATTACCGAAAGAAAAGAGCGAGAAAATGAATTAAAAAGGGTAAATGACCGTTTTGAATTAGTTTGGAATAGTGTCGCAGATGCGATGTATACCTTTGATCGGCACGAAAACTTTGTATCTGTTAATAAATCATTTGAAAATTTATTAGGCTGGACGGAGGAAGAAATAATTTCCGATAGGTCGATCAGTATTATTCCTATGGACAGTAAAGAAGACTTAAAAGAAATAATAGAAAGAGTTAAACATGGTGAAGTGGTTCCTTCTCATGAAGTTCAGCGGGTTACAAAAGAAGGGAAATTAATTGATGTATTAGCGTCTTATTCTCCTATTTACGATCGGAACGGAATTTGGGATGGAGCTGTGGTGGTATATAAAGATATTTCTGAAAGAAAAAAGTATGAGGAACAATTAAAACACCATGCACTTCATGATTATTTAACTGGGATGCCTAATCGAAATTTCTTTTCAAAAAGTTTAAAAGAAGAGATGGTTCGTTCAGAAAGGTCTAATCGAACACTTGCTGTGTTTTATCTAGATATCGATAAATTTAAAGAAATTAATGATACACTAGGGCACGATATTGGTGATGAATTACTTAAAGAATTTTCAAAACGTGTAAAATCATGTATTCGCGAGGAAGATTTACTCGCTAGAATAGGTGGAGACGAGTTTGGCATCCTCATTACTAATTTGTACGATAGGGGTAAGGCATTAGAAATTGCTGAACGGATGTTATCCTCCTTTCAAGACCATTGGATAATTGAGGATCATCACCTAAATATTGCTTCAAGTATAGGAATATCCTTCTATGCACCTCCCTATCAGCAAGATGAAAAATTGCTCCTAAAACAAGCAGACATCGCCTTATATAAAGCCAAGAAAAATGGAAGAGGTAACTACCAAGTCTATACAAACTAATTGGGTGCCTGACACCACCGAAGGACAAATGTCCATGAGTGGTGTCAGGCACCTTTTTTGTGATAAGAAAGTATAAGTTTTTGAACTTAGATAACTGTCTAGCTCCAGCGCCCTAGCGGCTAGTGTCCTTCGCTCTCCGCCCTACGATAAGTCAAGCACGAATGCGCCTTCGGCTCTTCGTGTTTCCTTTATCTCGGTTGGAGCGCTCCAGGCCATACGCCGCTGAACAGGGCGCTTCCGCTTTAAATTTAGGCATAATAGTTATTGACATTGACGTTGCGTAAAGGTGTATCGTTAGTTCATAAGGAGGTGAAAGAATGGAATATACGGTGCAGAAGCTTGGCAGTCTAGCAGGTGTGAGCACTAGAACACTTAGGTATTATGATGAAATTGGAATTCTTAAGCCGGCAAGGATTAATTCGTCAGGATATCGAATCTATGGTCAAGCAGAAGTGGATCGCTTACAGCAAATTTTATTCTACAGGGAGTTAGGTATCAGTTTAGAGAGCATAAAAGAAATCGTAACGGCACCTTCGTTTGATGGTACAGCAGCACTGAAAGAACATCATATAAAACTTCTTGAGAAAAAAGAACAATTAGAATTGTTGATCGCAAATGTAGAAAAGACCATTGCGGTAACAGAAGGGAGAATGAAAATGTCAAATAAAGAAAAATTCGAGGGCTTTAAGAAAAAAATGATTGATGAAAACGAGAAAAAGTACGGGAATGAAATTCGTGAAAAGTACGGTGATGAAACCGTAAATAAGTCAAATGCCAAACTACAGAATATGACACAAGCGCAATATGATGAGGTTACTAAATTAGCGGAACTTGTTGCCGAAACTCTAGCCAAAGCTTTTAAAACTAGAGATCCTGCAGGGGAATTGGCTCAAAAAGCCGCTGAGCTCCATAAACAATGGTTGTGTTACTATTGGAATGAATATAGTAAGGAAGCCCATGCAGGTCTTGCTCAAATGTACGTAGATGATGAACGATTTACTGCTTATTATGATAAAGAACAGCCAGGTACGGCAGAATTTTTAAGGGATGCCATTCATATTTATACCGGTATGAAAAAATAATTATTTACACAAGAAACAGGAGACTAGTCTATGGGAACAATAGTAGAGTATAAAAAAAGCAATAAGCATATGTACCATCAAAAAAACGATCCAGTAATTATGATTCCCGAAGAAAACCCTGTAAGACAGCTATAGTCTTACAGGGTTTTTTCATTATTTTTTATGAATTTTAGTATTTTAATATTTAAATAAAAAAATTTCGTACATAACGTAAAGAAGATACATTATCACTTTAACGCGACTACGTATTATAGGCAATTTATGTACTTTTTTCACATAATTGACAAAATTCGCAATTGCGAATAAAGTAATATACGTCATAATTATTTTAAAATTTATTATATTATTATATTTCTGATTAGTGGGAATTCATAAAAACAAACGAATGTACAGGTAGGTGTAAATGTGGAAAAGGATCCTATTCTTCGAATAAAGGACTTAAAGGTGTCTTTTCAATCAGGAAAAAAATTCGTTCCAGCTGTTGATGGTATCAGTTTTGATTTAAAGGATGGTGAAATTTTAGGGATCGTCGGTGAATCGGGGAGTGGTAAAAGTGTCACTTCACTAGCAGCGATGGGGCTGATTCCGTCTCCTCCAGGAAAAATCGAGAATGGTGAAATCATTTTTGAAGGAAAAGACCTGAAGAATTTATCCGAAAAAGAGTGGCGGAAAATCCGCGGTAATCAAATTTCAATGATATTCCAAGAGCCAATGACATCACTAAATCCGCTGTTTACAATTGGCAATCAATTAATAGAGGCTATTCGATTACATACAGATCTTTCAAAGAGAGAAGCAATAGTGCGTAGTGTGGAATTATTAAAACTGGTTGGAATTCCAAGGGCAGAAGGAATCCTTAAAGAGCATCCTCATCAGCTTTCGGGCGGAATGAGGCAACGGGTTATGATTGCGATGGCAATGGCCTGCAATCCTAGGGTGTTGATTGCGGACGAGCCCACAACCGCACTTGATGTAACCATTCAAGCACAGATCCTCGCATTAATGAAGGATTTAAATAAAAAGACAAATACAACCGTCATTCTCATTACCCATGATTTAGGTGTCGTGGCAGAAATTTGTGAACGGGTAATTGTCATGTATGCTGGGCAAATTGTAGAGCAGGGTGATGTTAGAACAATTCTTAAAAATCCTCAGCATCCGTATACAAAGGGCCTATTAAAATCCGTCCCTGATTTAAGAGGGAAAAAGGAACGGCTTTATAGTATTCCAGGCACAGTCCCTACTCCTGGCACGATCCAAAAGGGCTGCCGGTTCGCGGCTAGATGTGGCGAGGCATTCGCTCAATGCCAGGAAGGCACACCAGATTTATTTAAAATGGAAAAAGGCGGACATGAAGTACGCTGTTTCCTACATACATTGAAGGAGGGGAGAGACATCCATGTCGGAGTTACTTCTTGAAGTTAATGGTTTAAAAAAGTACTTTCCGATTACAGGCGGCCTATTTGGCAAGAAACAAGGAGAAGTCAAAGCGGTTGACGATGTATCTTTTTATGTTAGAAAAGGGGAGACTTTGGGCATCGTTGGTGAAAGCGGCTGCGGCAAATCTACTACCGGCCGTTTGCTCATGCGTTTGATTGAAGCGAGTGACGGAAAGATTGTTTTTGAAGATAAAGAGATTACCAGCATGTCAAAGTCTGAATTAAGAAAAACTCGCCGGGATATCCAGATGGTTTTTCAAGATCCCTATGCGTCGCTTAATCCAAGACACTCAATCGAACAGATTCTTGAGGAGCCGCTGATCGTTCATGGTATTGGTACGAAAGAGGAACGGCAAAAGCAAGTGAGAGATATGCTTGAGGTGGTGGGCTTAAGCAGTTACCATGCAAAAAGATATCCACACCAATTTAGCGGTGGTCAGCGTCAGCGGATTGGGATTGCAAAAGCGTTAATGACTAAGCCCAAACTAATTATTGCGGATGAACCTGTCTCAGCACTCGACGTATCGATTCAGGCCCAGGTTCTTAACCTGATGAAGGATATACAAAAGGAATTCCAGCTTACTTACATATTTATTGCACATGATTTAGGGGTTGTACGACATATTAGCGATCGCGTGGGCGTGATGTATTTAGGAAGATTAATAGAGTTAGCTGATAGTGAGGAACTTTATGAAAATCCAAAGCATCCTTACACAAAGGCACTTCTTTCTGCTGTACCAATACCAGACCCAGATATTAAGAGGGAAACAATTTTAATCGAAGGAGAACTTCCTAGTCCAGCTAATCCTCCTTCTGGCTGTGCCTTCCACACACGATGCTCACTGGTGATGGATATTTGTAAAAATACTAGACCAGCGGAACAAAATCTTAACGGTCATTTTGTCGCATGTCACTTATATAACAAGTGATTTGCGGCATTTATGATAAAAAACAAAAATATAAGGGGGTAAAAATCTTATGAAGAAAAGGTCTTTTAAACTGCTGTTGATTTCTCTATTAGCCATCAGCATGTTTTTAGTTGGCTGTAGCGGCAAAACGAATGAAGCAACAGGAGGCAAAAAGGATCCTGCAGGTGGAAGTGAATC
>Ga0268255_10001485_pt1 | contig 13729 bp, 14 predicted proteins | sample AgamicOrMarz_FD_200256 | JGI IMG/M metagenome (GOLD analysis project Ga0268255, IMG submission 200256) | Agave microbial communities from Guanajuato, Mexico - Or.Ma.rz (v2) (version 3) | ecosystem: Host-associated > Plants > Phyllosphere > Phylloplane/Leaf | place: Guanajuato, Mexico...
TAGTTGGTGATATTGGCTTAGATACCGCGTTTTTTTGTACTTCAAGCGCTGTTTCTTTTTCAAGATAATCGCTGTAATTCCCATAGAAAGAGCCTATTTCACCTTCTCCGCGAAGAACTAGCAGCTGTTCCGCCACTTTATCTAGGAAATAACGATCATGGGAAACCGTAATAACAACACCTGGGAAATCTTCCAAATAGTCTTCCAAAACGGTTAAGGTTTGTGTATCCAAATCATTCGTTGGCTCATCCAGCAAGAGGACATTTGGTGCTGTCATTAACAGCTTTAAAAGGTAAAGACGGCGTTTTTCTCCACCAGATAATTTTCGTATTGGAGTGCCGTGAGTAAACGGTGGAAATAAAAAACGTTCAAGCATTTGTGCAGCAGAAATAGTCTTACCATCCGATGTATCGATAACTTCAGCTGTCTCTTTGATGTATTCAATCATCCGCTTATTATCATCCATGTCTTCGCTTTCTTGTGTATAAAAGCTGAGCTTCACTGTTTGCCCAATGTTAAATTCACCCTCATCCAGCGGGATCTTCTTTGCTAAAATATTCAGTAATGTCGATTTACCGGCACCGTTTTTACCAATAATCCCAATCCGGTCTCCCGGCTTAACCAATAAATCGAAATGATTAAGGATTACTTTTTGGTCATATCGTTTCGATGCATTTTTCAATTCAAAAACCTGCTTACCTAGCCGACTTCCATTTAATGTAATATCCAATTTTTCACCGGATGGCTTTCCGGTTGTAAGCTTGTCATCTAGATCTTCAAAACGCTGAATTCTTGCTTTTTGTTTTGTTGACCTCGCCTTGGCACCCCGTCTAATCCATTCCAGCTCTCTGCGAAATAAGTTTTTATTTTTTTCATAGGTTGCTGCTTCGTTTTCCTCGCGAACCGCTTTTGCTTCCAAAAAGGCAGCATAGTTTCCTTTGTAGCTGTAAAGATTACCGCCATCTAATTCAAACATCCGATTGGCAACACGGTCAAGGAAGTAACGGTCATGCGTAACTAGCAAAATCGAACCGTTATATCGGCTTAAATAATCTTCTAACCACTTAACAGAATCAAAATCAAGATGGTTGGTTGGTTCGTCTAAAATTAATAAATCCGGCTCAGCAATTAAAACTTGCGCAAGTGCGACACGCTTTTTTTGACCTCCTGAAAGTTCTCCAATTTTCTTTGTAAAATCCTCAATTCCTAATTTCATTAAAATGGACTTGGCATTTGTGCTGGCATCCCAGGCATTTAAAGCATCCATTTGCTTTTGTAATTGAAAAAGCTCGTCTTGAACTTTTGTATCAGATGGGGAGATATTTAGTTTTAATAGAGTCTCTTCATATCCACGCATCAGTTTTAGAATCGGCGCATCGCCGCGAAAGACTTGTTCAAGTACTGTTTTATCTAAATCTAATTCGGGCTGTTGGGATAAAAACGAAATGGTGTACTCCTTAGGAGAGAGAATTTGCCCTTCATCAGGTACATCTAACCCAGCAATTATTTTTAATAAGGAGGATTTTCCGGTCCCATTTATGCCAATTAATCCCACCCGCTCCTTTTCACTAATTGTAAAGGAAATATGGTCAAAGAGTTGCTTCTCACCATACGTTTTTGAAACATTTTCTACTGTGAGCATCTTCATAAATCATGTCCATCCCATTCTTGGTAAAATTGATCTAAAAAGCTAAGCATCATTTCCTGCCTTTTCTCTGCGATTTTCTTAGCTGTTTCTGTATTTAACAAATCTTTTAATTTTAATAATTTTTCATAAAAATGGTGAATACTTGTTGATTTTCCGTTTCGATATTCTTCTAAGCTTATTTCTTCCCTGACTTGGACAGCAGGATCAAAGATAGGCTGGCCTTTTTTACCGCCATAAGCGAAGGCTCTTGCAATCCCAATCGCTCCAATTGCATCTAAACGGTCTGCATCCTGTACGATATTTGCTTCAATGGTTTTTAGCTTTGTTTTCCTGCCGCCCTTATATGAAATTGAGTCAATGATTTGAATAATATGTTCTTTGACCTCATCTGGAACCGGGATGGTTTTGAAAAAAGATTCGAGCTTGGCCCTCCCTAGTTCCACTGTTTTGTTTAGTTTTTCATCTGGTATATCATGAAGAAGTGCTGCCATTTCAATGACAAACGGATCTCCAAACCTTTCTACTTTGCAAATATGTAAGGCATTACGCCGGACACGGTCAACATGGTACCAGTCATGGCCAGTGGCATCTTCACCTAGTTCATTTCGGACAAATTTTTCCGTTTGTTTAATTAATAAGTCCTTCATTTTCAAGCACCTGCCTTTACCCTTTGTTATTTTAACATGAAAGGCAAACAAAAAATAACCCCGATGTTTCGAGGTTATTTTTTGTTTGCCTGACGACCGCTTTTTTTCTGACTTTGTGACTTATTGTTGCCAATTTGAAATTCACTGCCTAGTTCCACATCATTGCTAATATCCTGTTTTTCAATTTGTTCTCTCGTTTGGTTTGGATTTTGTCTTCCTTGCTTACTCATGTGCACACCCCTCTCCTTCATGTTGACTACATTCATAGTATGCACAATCGGTGGTAAAGTTATTTTAAGTCATTAAACCAACTAATTCCTAGGGTGTTTTCGCCAGCATGAACGCCGATTACTGCCCCTAATGGACAGCTTAAAATTTTAACATCAGGATACTTCTCCTGCAGTTCAATCTGCCAAGCTTTGGCTTGTTCTTCATGTAATCCGTACAATAGGTATACTTCTTTAAATCGATTCTGTTCATATGATAATCGAAAATAATCAAGCATTTTCTCTTTGGCCTTCTTTTCACCTCTAACTTTTTCTTTCACGCCAAGAGCCCCATCTTCAATTGAAATAATCGGTTTGACATTAAGCATACTTCCAAGAAAAAATTGCAGTCCGCTCATACGCCCGCCTCGATGGAGCTGCTCTAAACTTCCGACAAGAACATATGTCTCGCACGTTTCCCGTATTTGTTCAAGTTGCTCTACCATCGATTCAATACTTTTACCGGCCCTAACCAGTTCCATCCCTTTTTTAATTAATGCGGACATTGGATAAGTAAGGATGTGCGAATCAAAGGTAGTGACCGGAATATCGACAAGTGCCGCTGCCTGCTTGCTCGAGGAGACTGTCCCACTTAACTTCCCTGAGATAAGAATCGTTACAATTTGATCATATTCTTTTGACAATTGTTCATATAAAGATTGAAAAGAACCAACCGATGGCTGCGAGGTTAACGGCGGGTTTTTTAATTCCTTTAATCGGCCAAATAATTCCTTTGGGGTTAAGTCTATTCCATCCAAATATTCCTCCTCGTCCAGAACAACAGTTAACGGGATGGTATATAAATCTGGATGATTGCTTAGCTCATCATCTAAATAGGCTGTACTATCAGTTACCCATGCGGTCTTAACCATGCGTCTCTCCCCCTGCTATTAGTATGAGGTCATAATATCACGCTAATATAACTGTAACCTCAAATTTGAATATTGTAAATATTTTAAAAATAAATATAACCAGCTAACCGAATAGCTGGTTATTATAATTATCTAATGTTCAGCCGCTCTAGTGTCGTAACTACAAAATCAGTCATATTGACCAAATCATCCATCTGGTCCTCGGTTACCAAGCGGCCAAATTCCACTGCAAGAATGATTGAAATTTTTTGGTTTGTATCTAACGGGTGAACATGACTGGTCAATGAAAAATTCCGAGAATCTCCCCATATATTTAGAAGGATATCCTTTAATTCATAAAAATCCGGCTCTTTTTCCTGTTCAAGGAAAAATTCCAGTCTTACATAACATCCAGTCTGGTGTTCCGTCTGCATAGACGGTAAGAGCTCAGCTGCCAAATTTAACAATGTCGACTTCAATTCTACTTTTGCAGTACCATTACCATCCGGCAACTGAAAGGATACGTCAAAAGAGCGGGACATTTTTGCTAAGTTAATTAAATCGTTTCGATCAGTAATGATAATGTCACCCTTTATATCTAAATCATAAAGGGCCCCTTCAATCACTACTTTCATATTATCAAAGGCTGTTGGGTCAAACATTGTTTACTCGACTCCTTTAGAAAAGTCCTAGCGCATTCCCTTGATCATCCACATCCATATTAAGAGCGGCTGGATTTTTAGGGAGTCCCGGCATCGTCATGACCTCTCCTGTTAAGGCCACAATAAAGCCTGCTCCGATTGAAGGTTTAAATTCCCTAATTGTTATGATAAAATCGGTCGGCCTGCCAAGCTTTGAAGGATCATCCGATAGTGAATACTGTGATTTTGCCATGCAAACAGGTAAATGAGACCAGCCGAACCTTTCAAAATCAGCTAATTGTTTTTTTGCTTTCGGTAAAAACTCTACGTCCTTCCCACCGTATACGGCTTGGACAATTGTTCGAATTTTTTGTTCAATCGAGTCAGAAAGTTCATATAAGGGTTGAAAATGATTTTCCTCTTTATCCATCACTGACAAGAGTGTTTGCGCAAGCTCCATTCCCCCTTCCCCGCCTTTTTCCCAAACTTCCGTTAATGCCGCAGGTACATTTTCCCTTTCACACCAGTCAAGCAATGTTTGCACTTCTAAACTTGTATCGGTAATAAATTTATTGATCGCAACGACCACCGGAAGGCCAAAACTTTTTATTGTTTCAATATGTTTTTGCAAATTACTAAAACCAAGTGTAAGTGCTGAGATATTCTCACTTGCCAAATCCTTTTTTTCGACACCACCATGCATCTTTAAGGCACGGATGGTAGCAACTACAACTACAGCTTCTGGTTTAATTCTTGCACTGCGTGCTTTGATATGTAAAAACTTCTCTGCACCTAAATCAGCCCCAAAGCCACCCTCAGTGATGACATAATCTGCTAACTTTTGAGCTGCCTTTGTGGCAATGACACTGTTGCAGCCATGCGCGATATTTGCAAACGGACCTCCGTGTATTAGCGCTGGTGTGTGTTCAATGGTTTGAACAAGATTTGGTTTAACCGCGTCCTTTAACAAAAGCGCTAATGCACCCTCTACACCAAGATCTCCAACTGACACTGGTTGTTTATTTACATTATAAGCAACAACCATTCGTGATAATCGTAATTTTAAATCCTTTAAGTCAGTTGCTAAACAAAGAACAGCCATAATTTCAGAGGCAACGGTAATGTCGAAACCATCCTCACGGGGGACACCTTGACGTGGACCTCCAAGTCCGATAATCACTTTTCGTAATGCACGATCATTTAAGTCTAATGCCCGTTTCCAAACAATTCTTCGCTGATCTATGTTTAACTCATTGCCTTGCTGTAGATGGTTATCAATTAACGCAGCAAGAGCATTATTTGCAGTCGTAATAGCATGAATGTCTCCGGTAAAATGGAGGTTAATGTCCTCCATTGGAAGAACTTGAGAATAGCCGCCGCCAGTTGCACCGCCTTTTATGCCCATAGTTGGCCCAAGCGAGGGCTCACGCATTGCAATCATTACCTTTTTCCCAATTCTATTAAATGCATCAGCAAGGCCAACTGTAACAGTAGATTTCCCTTCACCCGCCGGAGTTGGATTAATCGAGGTAACAAGGATAATTTTCCCATCATTATTTGTTTTTATTTTGTTTAGTGCTTCATCGGAAATTTTTGCTTTATATCTTCCATAAAGTTCCAAATCATTTTCTAGTAAACCAATATTTTCCGCAATTTCAACAATTGGCTTCATTTTGGATGCTTGTGCAATTTCAATGTCTGACTTCACTGATGTTTTCATCTTCACGTTAATCCCCCACATTCAGCATTAATTTCCATAGCACTACCATGGTAGCAAATAAGTTTTTTTTATTCCGATTATTATTATATCGAAATTAGTATCTTTCCTGAAATTATAATAATGTTTATAATGTAATTATCGAATTTTTTTAATATTCAAAGACTCCATCCGCAGGTCATTAAAAAATTCCTTTATATTTTTGGATTTAAGAAAGGGGACGTTCACTTGCCTATTAACATACCTAAGCAATTACCTGCAAGGGAGATACTTGAACAGGAAAATATTTTCATAATGGACGATGAGAGGGCAATCACACAGGATATTAGGCCTTTAAATATCTTAATATTAAATTTAATGCCTGAAAAAGAAAAAGCGGAAACACAGTTATTGCGCTTATTAGGAAACTCACCATTACAGGTAAATGTGAATTTTTTAAAAACCGATTCGTATGAGTCAACCCATACTAGTAAGCAGCATTTAGAACAGTTCTATACAACATTTCCGGAAATTAAAAATTTAAAATTTGACGGAATGATTATCACTGGTGCACCGGTTGAATTATTAGAATTTGATCAAGTGAAATATTGGTCTGAATTAAAAGAGATCATGGATTGGGCCGATCAAAATGTCACCTCGACCTTACATATTTGCTGGGGTGCACAGGCGGGCCTATACTATCACTATGGCATCGGTAAATTTGAGTTGAAACGTAAATGCTCCGGAATTTACGCCCATCAAATCTTTGAGCAAAATGATATCTTATTGCGAGGGTTTGACGATCATTTTTATGCTCCTCATTCACGTTACACAGATATAGCAATTGAATCCATTATGAAAAATCCGGAATTAAAATTATTAGCTGCCTCAGAGGAAGCCGGGGCATTATTGATTGCCTCGAGGGATCGAAAACATGTCATGATCACAGGTCATCTGGAATATGACTCCGATTCCTTGGCACAAGAATATGAGAGAGACTTAAAAAAAGGTCTAGAGATTCATATGCCTGAAAATTACTTTCCAAACAATGACCCAACACAACCACCAATTAATCGGTGGCGCTCACATGGTCATTTATTCTTCTCTAATTGGTTAAATTACTATGTTTACCAAGAAACACCTTTCAATTGGGGGCAATAAGCATCGGTTACCGATGCTTTTTTCAATTGCAGCTTTGTTTATTATTCGCTATTTATAGCTATAATACATAGGAAAGGAGTGTCCTATGGAAACAATTACTGCAATCCAGCGAAATTACAATGGAGAGATTATCAATTTTGTTACTTCCGAAGGGCGGGTCATATCTTACCGCAAGGCATTATTGGACGTTGAACAAGGCTTAATTCAAGGTCTCCAAACAGTGCAGGATACAAATGGAGCATTATCTCTTATGCCGGAACTCGAACAATCCTTTGACGATTATCCAAATTTATTTTAAAAGCACCTAGCTTAATTGCTAGGTGCTTTCTGTATACTTATTTTAGATTGAGAATATTTACTCTATTCATGTTCATTTTGTTTTTGAACTTCTTTTAACGCGTCAATCCTATTCTGGTCTTCCTCAAAGAACTGAACAAGATCGCCAATCCGATCAATAGAGTCCCAGCTTAAATGATGCTCGATTCCTTCAACATCATGATAGATGTTTTCATCCTTTACCCCAATAATTTTGAGAAATTGTTCAAGTAGTTCATGTCTAAAAACTAGGCGTTTACCAATCTTATTACCCTTGGGTGTTAAGCTAAGTCCTCTATATTTTTCATAAACTAAATATTCATCTTTATCAAGCTTTTGCACCATTTTTGTTACTGAGGAGGGATGGACAGATAACGCTTCGGCAATATCCGATACCCGGGCGTAACCTTTTTCTTCAATTAAAATATATATTTGTTCGATATAATCTTCCATACTAGGTGTTGGCATCCCTTAACCTCCAAAAAATTACTCTTCTAAAAGTTTACTATATTAAAAAATGAGTGACAAGTGAGGAATTATTTTACGGCAGTCTCCTCGAATAAAAATTTTATTCTATTTTCCTGTCCATCAAGGACTAGTCTGGCATTAAAGGTTTTGTCCTTATTCGTAAATCCTTCGATTAGATCTGTCTTTTCACCTGACAGGAGAAGTTTTACATTTTTTTGAGTAATATTTTTCCCTAGGATTTTCTTTGAAATTGTAAAGTTACACTGATTTTTTTTATAATTACTGCATCCGTAGAAGGTGCCTTTATCAATGATATCACCATCACACTTTTTACAAGGCCCTAGTTTAGTTGAAGTTCTTCTCTTTCCTTTTTGTTTTCCAGGAGTGAAGTTTTGAGTAATATCTTCAGAAAAGACCCACGCTGCAGATTGTTCCAAACTGGAAGAAATTAGATGGAGAACCATCTTTTTCGTTTGCTCCATAAAATGCTTTGGCACAGCAGCACCTTCCGATATTTCCTTTAGTTTTTGCTCCCATTTTGCTGTCATTTCCGGTGAAGCGAGAATTTCTTGACCTATCGCTTCGATCAATATTTTAGCTTTGGCAGTTGCATAAACTAAGTTTTTTTTCACTTCAATGTACAAACGGTCCTTAAGCATAGTAATAATCCCAGCTCGAGTAGCTTCCGTTCCTAATCCTTCCGTTTTAGTAAGGATTTTCTCGAGCTCTTTATCATCTATATGTTTTCCGGCGGTTTTCATTAATGTAATCAGCTGACCTTCAGTATACCGCTTTGGCGGTTGTGTCTGGCTTTCTTTCACATCTACTTTCACCGTTTTACCCTGTTCTCCTATTGATAGAGTAGGCAGTTCAGGAACATCCTCACGTTCCTTATGATTTAGAACTTTTCTCCATCCTTCTTCTAGTTGCACCTTTCCTTTTGAAATGAAAGATGCTCTGCCATCTACCAACGTAGTAACGGTTGTATATTCTGCAACAGACTTATTATAATGGGCAGCAATTAAGCTAGTCACAATTAAATCATAAATCTTCCGCTCATCAGAACCAAGCCTATCTAAATTCGGGATTTGCTCAGTTGGAATAATGGCATAGTGATCGGTTACCTTTTTTTCATTCACGTATCGTTTGTTATCTGCAATAGAAGCAATCGGAAGTGGGAAATAACTTTCGTAGTCTTTTAGATGACTTAATCGATTTAAAATATCGGGAAAGGTATTAGCCTCTTCTTTTGTAACATACCTCGAATCGGAGCGGGGATATGAAACATACCCTTTTTGATAGAGTTTTTGCAGCATATCTAACGTGTTTTTTGGAGAGGATTTAAAACGTTTATTGGCTTCCGCCTGTAAAGCTGAAAGATTATATAACAGTGGTGGTAAAAATTCTTTTCTTTCCGAAAGTACCTCTGCAACTTCAGCCGGCTTGTCTCGACAAAAGGCGGCAACTTTTTCAGCCAACTCTTTGGTCTTCACACGGGTTTCCCCTTCATTTTGCCACTTACCACTGTATTTTTTTCCATTTATCGCAAAGCGTGCAGTAACCTCCCAAAATGGTTCAGACTTAAAATTCTCAATCTCTAGTTCTCGTTTTACAATAAGGGCTAAAGTTGGAGTTTGGACCCTGCCAACTGAGAATACATCTGAGAATCCTTTTTGCTGAAGCAGCAAGCTATAAAGCCTTGAGCCATTCATACCGACAATCCAGTCCGCACACGCACGAGTATAGGCCTCAAAGTATAAGCTTTTTGTATCCTGTTCATCCAATAATTTGTTAAACCCTTCTCGGATTGCATTTGGCGTTAAGGATGAAATCCAAAGTCGTTTCATTGGTTTTTTGCAGTTAGTTAAGCGGAGGATATTACGAATGATCAATTCACCTTCACGCCCGGCATCACCTGCATGAATAATTTCCGTTACATTCGGGTCAGATACTAGTTTTTTTATAACGGCAAATTGCTTTGCCTTATCTTTTGTTACTTCGTATTGAAAGTGTTCGGGTATGATGGGCAAAGTGTCTAATGACCATTTTTTCCAACCGGATTCATACTTTTCAGGGGAAACCAACTGGCATAAATGTCCAATTGCCCAAGTCACATATGCCCCTCTCATAAATGTTTCATTAGGAAATATTTCAATAAAACCGTTTTGTTTTTTATGTTTAAAAATTGAAGCTAATGTTGAACCTTGATCGGGTTTTTCAGCAATAATTAATTTCATCTTAATTTGCTCCTTCTTAAAGCATCCCTGATTCATTTTCCCACTTCAATTCTATTTCGTAAAGGTAAAAAATAAGGCAGAATTTGGGCAATCCAAATGAACTCATTCATCTTAATGATTTAGTACAATAGTCAGAAAAATAAAAAATAACCTGCTCAACAATTGGCAGGTCTTAAAAAACTATGTTTTATCTATCTAGTTATTCGGCTTAAACGAGCTCTTATCTTGAACATACCAATTCTCTTCAGGAACAATATTAGAGACAGTTAAAATGAAAGAGGGAATTCGCTCTACATCAAAGACAATGGCTCCAATTTTCTTAGTAAACATGATAAAGCCATTCCCATGTGAAAAATCAGCTAAATCATTTCCTATTTGCAGCAATGACATGAGTATAGCCTGCTTTTCATCTGCTTCAATTAAGACTTTTGGTGAGAATCTTAAAATCCATTCTTCTCCTTCAATTGAAAATCGGTACATGGGCTCCCTCACCTCAAATTGAAATGTTATTAATAAACATATGAGGAAGAGCCTATATTATATTCATCAAATAATTTATTCACTTATATTAATAAATTATTCAAAAACAATGCTTTTTTTAGGAAAAAACCACCTGCGATTCCTTGACTGTCCATTTTCATTATTGTATATTTAAAGCATCATGTAAGCGATACATGATAATATTTAACTTGGTACCGAATAGGTGCCACGATAGGCTTAGGAGGAAGAAGTACATGCAAAACGGTAAAGTAAAATGGTTTAACAACGAAAAAGGTTTTGGTTTTATCGAAGTTGAAGGCGGAGACGATGTATTCGTACATTTCAGTGCGATTCAAGGCGACGGTTTCAAATCATTAGAAGAAGGTCAAGAAGTTTCTTTCGAAATCGTTGAAGGAAACCGTGGACCACAAGCTGCTAACGTAGTAAAACTATAATCATTTCATATAATAACCATTCAAGGCTGACGAATTTTGTCAGCCTTTTTAAGTAGATAAGAAAGTATAAAAGTTTTTGACTTTGAGAATTGTCCAGCTCCACGCGCCATCGGCTCGAGGTCACAAGTCAATCCGTCCAAAAGGTTAAAGAACAATCTTTCGGCCGGCTCGTCTTGTGCTTGTCGCCGATAGGCAGGCGCCTTGCGCTTTTCTTATATTCTTACTTTAATTTTTTCCCATAATCCCGAAGCTGTTCGCCCACTGTACATTGAGAAATACAAAAACGATGTGCGGCTCTCCGCCCGTCTGCCTTTTTTAAATACTTATTCAAAAAGCAACCATTACAATATTGGTTCATTAAGCCTTCTACCTGGCTCAATAATTCCTTTCTGACTGAAGGCTTCATGATAATTGACACCCTCTCCTCATAGTATTAATGTTTTAGCGAATATCTCTTTCCCCTCTAATGCCTGGGTGGCCAATTTATCGGCTTCCTTATTATCTTTACGAGGTATTACCGTGAATTTTGGGTGGATACCTAAAGTCTTTATTTTTCCTTCAATTCTGTCAAGCCAGCGGTTGAGGGTTTCTTCGTAACACGGCCATTCTCCTTCAAGCTGCTTTAATATCCCTTGTGAATCACCTTTAAATTCGCAAGATAAATGATGTACTCCTAAGTCTTCTAAGATGTTTAATGCAAAATAAAATGCAGCATATTCTGCTTCATTATTAGATTCCATTTCATCAAAACGTTGATTTGCTCGGATGCGATATTTCTTCTTTCCTTGTTTAAAAAAGATAACAGCTCCAAGTCCTGCTTGGTTATTTTCCTTTTGAAATCCGCCGTCAAAAAAGACCGTAATATCATGGGGGTCCTCCTCAATTTCCGTTAGCAGCTTTTTCATTTCCTTCAATATCCATGATGTGCCGGCTTCATCATAAAAGTATAACTCGGTTACTTTTCCGCTAGCCTCAATCTCCTCAGCAAATTGAACAGCTAATTCACCCGTTAACCAATCCGAAGAACATTGAACCTTTTCATTACTTTTTACATTATATATCCACTCAAGCTTATATTTCATTATTTTCAGCCTTTCATGATGGTTTTCATCGTCTTACCAATTAGCTTATTCAGTTAGAATAAAAATATCGATGCTTTTATTCTGCCCACTTGTCCCATAGAAAAAATAATTCCCTGCATGTCTTTGTGAGAATATGTTAAACTCTTCTATATTAAGTTGTAACTATTATCACCCGAGGAGGAATCAGCATTGATTGAAGTCTATATTGATGGGGCAAGTGCTGGTAATCCTGGACCAAGCGGAGCCGGGATATTCATTAAAGGAAACGGTACTTTAGAAAAGTATTCGATACCGCTTGGAAGCATGTCAAACCATGAAGCAGAATTTCATGCTTTTATTGAAGCTCTTGACATCTGTTATAAAAAAGGATTAGTCCATTCCATTATCTCATTTCGAACAGACTCTGAACTAGTAAACATGGCTGTGGAAAAAGAGTTTACTAAAAATAAATCGTATGCACCCTTACTTGAAAAGGCATTAAAACTTACAAAAAAATTTGATTTATTCTTCATGAAGTGGATTCCAAGTGCCGAAAACAAAGTTGCGGATGAACTGGCTAGATTGGCGATTCAAAAAAATATAAGAGAGGAGAAACACTAGACACCATGAAACGATCATTAATTGCCGATTTAAGCCTGCTATTTGTTACATTAATTTGGGGCACAACTTTTGTTCTAGTCCAAAATGCGATTGATTTTCTCCCGCCATTTGCTTTTAATGGCATCCGTTTTTCCCTGGCAGCTCTTCTTTTATTTTTCTGCTTGCTCTTTTTTGATTTTAAGCAGTTAAAACAGATAAACTTGAAATTACTATCATCAGGAGTATTTATCGGTTTTTGGCTTTTCCTTGGTTATGTAACCCAAACAATTGGTCTCTTGTATACCACAACATCAAAGGCAGGGTTTATCACAGGACTCAGCGTTGTACTGGTTCCACTATTCTCCATGTTGTTACTTAAACAATACCCGAGTAAAAATGCGGTCTTTGGTGTAATAACTGCGACACTTGGTTTATGCTTTTTGACATTGACTGATGTTTCAGGCTTTAATATTGGTGATGGGTTTGTTTTTATTTGTGCGATTAGTTTTGGTATGCATATTATTATAACCGGTAAAGTCAGCAATAATTACCCTACTTTGCTATTAACGGTTATTCAAATATCAACGGTCGGCCTGTTATCCTCTTTCTCTTCTTTCTTTTTTGAGGATTGGAGGAAGTCAGTAAGACTGGATATTTTAGTGTCAAAAGATGTAATAGCTGCATTGGTCATTACAAGCGTTTTTGCTACAGCGATTGCTTTTTTTATCCAAACTAATTTTCAAAAATATACTTCAGCAACAAGGGTTGCGTTAATTTTTGCTATGGAACCAGTTTTTGCTGCTATAACAGGTTATTTTTGGGCCCATGAACGGTTATCGTTAAGTGCTCTTTTTGGATGTATTCTAATCTTTCTGGGAATGATTATGGCCGAGCTTCCAGCAGGAAAGCTGGCTTTGTTTAGAAAAAGTAAAAGTCTGGAAAGTTAAAAGCTCCCTCTTCTTCAGGGAGCTTTTCTAATTTAATTATATAGCCAGTAATTCTCTATCCTTTAAATATTTTAACGCAGCTTTTCTCGAGTTAATATTATTTGCTGTTAACATTTCGAGCAAGGCCACATAGAAACTTCCGTCAAAACGTTTTTGTGCTTTTAAAGTCAATTCAATTGCGGTATTAATGATTTCATCGGAAGCATTTGTATAGTGTTTTCCGAAGAAAATAAAACCAATCGCATCTTCTTGAAAT
>Ga0268255_10001490_pt1 | contig 13640 bp, 12 predicted proteins | sample AgamicOrMarz_FD_200256 | JGI IMG/M metagenome (GOLD analysis project Ga0268255, IMG submission 200256) | Agave microbial communities from Guanajuato, Mexico - Or.Ma.rz (v2) (version 3) | ecosystem: Host-associated > Plants > Phyllosphere > Phylloplane/Leaf | place: Guanajuato, Mexico...
TGCGGTTGATAAGGGATGGATGTGTGTTCAAGTATTCTTTGTTCGAAGAGGAAAATTAATTGAAAGAGATGTATCATATTTTCCAATTTACGATGAACCAGAAGAAGAATTCCTTTCATTTATTGGGCAATTTTATGAAAAACCACACAATATAAAACCAAAAGAAATTTTTGTACCAGATAAAGTTGATACGGAAATTTTAAAAGGTTTACTAAAAATTCCTGTATTCCAACCAAAAAGAGGCCAAAAAAAGGAACTTGTAGTATTAGCAAATAAAAATGCCAAAATTGGACTCGGTGAGAAATTTAAATTAATTGAGCGAGATGAAGAAAGAACAGTTAAAGCAATAGAAAAACTAGGGGATATTTTAAATATTGAAACTCCATATCGAATTGAAGCATTTGATAATTCAAATATTCAAGGAACAAATCCTGTTTCAGCTATGGTTGTCTTTATAGACGGAAAACCTTCAAAAAAAGATTACCGCAAATATAAAATAAAAACTGTCGTAGGACCTGATGATTACGATTCGATGCGTGAGGTAGTACGTAGAAGATATTCAAGAGCATTAAAAGAGAATTTACCTATACCGAACTTAATAATTGTGGATGGTGGGAAAGGCCATCTAGCTGCAGTTGAAGATGTACTCCAAAATGAGTTAGGTTTATTCATCCCAACAGCTGGACTTGTTAAAGACGAGAAACACCGCACTTCAGAGTTGTTAATAGGGCAACCACCTCAAATTGTCCAACTTGGAAGACAAAGCCAAGAATTCTTTTTATTACAAAGAATTCAAGACGAGGTACACAGATTTGCGATTGAATTCTATCGTCAGCTTCATAGTAAATCAATGGTTCAATCTGCTTTAGATGGGATAGCAGGTGTTGGTGGAACAAGAAAGAAAGCTCTTCTTAAACATTTTGGATCAGTCAAAAAAATAAAAGAGGCATCAATCGATGAGTTAATAGAAGCTAAAATGCCAAAAAATGTTGCAGAAGAAATTTATCAGCATTTCCATAAAGAGTGATATAGTTACCAAAATTTTTATCTTGACACTATTTTCAAAATAATTTATATTTTAGTTAAAATTAAATGATTTTCTCTCGTAATAGAGGTGCAAAACTTAAAAGTATGCTGTCATAGACGTGTGGCGTTGTAATGGACAGTTGAAAGGAAGTTTTGCCGAAATAAAATGAATCCACAATTCATTTTGTTGGGACTGCATTTAAGAAATGTAGTACTGTCGCATAATAATTATGCGGGGAGCTATTGAAGAGATGTTGATGATTTGTCTATTTTATTTTATTTGTAAATTAGGCGCGTGAACATTGCTTCACGCGCTTTTTTGTATTCTTTTTTAAGTAAAAAGTGAGGATGAGAAAAATGGGAATTATTGTACAGAAATTCGGTGGTACTTCAGTAGGCTCAATTGAACGAATTCAGCATGTTGCTGAAACAGTAACCAAATCATATAAAGAAGGAAACCAAGTAGTTACAGTTGTATCTGCAATGGGACATCATACAGACGAACTAGTTAGTTTAGCAGCTCAAATTAGTCCGCAAAACAGTAAACGTGAATTAGATATGTTACTAACTACAGGGGAACAAGTTTCGATTTCGTTACTAGCAATGGCAATCCAAGCTAAAGGTTTTAAAGCTATTTCACTAACTGGTTGGCAAGCTGGAATTCAAACTGAATCTGTCCATGGAAATGCGCGTATTGAAACAATTCATACAGATCGAATTCAACAATTACTTGATGAAGGGTATATCGTAATTGTAGCTGGTTTCCAAGGGTTAAGTGACAACAATGAAATAACAACATTAGGCCGTGGTGGTTCAGATACAACATCCGTTGCATTGGCAGCAGCTTTAAATGCAGAACGTTGTGATATTTACACGGACGTATTAGGTGTTTATACTACGGATCCAAGAGTTGAACCAAATGCATCTAAATTAAGCCATGTCTCTTATGATGAAATGCTAGAGCTTGCAGCCTTAGGCGCTGCGGTTTTACATCCAAGAGCAGTAGAATTCGCAAAAAATTATAATTTAATTATTCAAGTTCGTTCAAGTCAGCATGATGAAATTGGTACATTTATTGGGGAGGAAACACAAATGGAACAACAATCAGTCGTAAGAGGAATCGCATTCGAATCAAATGTAACAAGGATGACTTTAAATGGTTTAAATAACCATGTAGATTTATTACCTAAAATCTTTACTTTATTAGCAAGTGAAGGAATTGATGTTGATATTATCATCCAAAGCGTAACATCAGATAACTTAGTAAATCTTTCATTCTCGATCAAATCTGAAAATATGATGGAAGCAATATCGGTTCTAGAATCAAAGAAAGAATTTTTAGGTTACCGCTCATTTGATTTTGAAAGTGAACTTGCTAAAGTTTCAATTGTAGGTAGTGGAATGGTTTCAAATCCAGGTGTTGCTGCAAAAATGTTTAAATTTCTAGCTGAAAGCGAAATCCCTGTAAAAATGGTAAGTACTTCTGAAATTAAAGTATCAACAGTTGTACCAAAATCAAAATTACAAGAAGCAGTTCACGCTCTTCATAAAGGATATGAATTGGATCGAATTAATGAAGAAGTAGTAGTAGAAAACTAAATAGTAAAATCAACCCTTTTAGGCGTACAAATTCTTATATATAGGCTTTGATATATTGATTTTATCAATATTCATCACGTTCAGATATATCGAGCCGTATAGTATAGAGATAGCGCTTAAAAGGGTTTTTTATTCGTTAAGCGAATAAATTATATAAAGATTCTGTAAATTTAAACTAAGGCGAACGGCTAAATGGTAAATAAAAGAAGGAGGTATTAATAATGAGGCATAGTTTACTTGCCTACGGATATGGAGAAATTGTGCTACAGTTCGTTCTATTAATACTCGCCATTTTGTTTTTTGTTTCTATTTGTTTATTCTTGTTAAATTCGATTATTAAAGGAGTTAAAAGAAACAAGAATTTCGAGAGAATTAGAAGGCAGGATCAAAGTAAGGAAAGGAAAGAGAAGGGGTAAGGAAGTTAAAAAATGTACTTAACTGATCTTTTTCTTAAATTAAAATAAAAATTTGGACTTAATGATTTATTTGTAAATACTCATTGTTGTACCTGTATTTGAATTTGAACTTATATTTCAATATTTCAAAAGAAAAAATTATTCAAAAGAAAACACCACAATGGACCTAAATTCCTTGTGGTGTTTTTCGTGTTATCTTCTTGTAATTGGATCCTTTAAATCCCATTTTACTTGGAACTTTACTTTGTCGCCTCTTTTGCTTTGCTCTTCATACGTTTCAGCTATAACATCGATTTGCTGTTGAATTTGCATCGCTAGAAATCCAGCTTCTAGTTGGTAAGATACGTTCTTTTTTTGTTGATTTCTGTATGTAATTAATTCAGAAGATAGTGTTAAATGAACTTCTTGCTTCTTTTCTTCTTCAACAGTAAGAGTACCCCAACCAGCTTGATCAAAAAATTCTATAATTTCTTCAAAGGTTGCTAGAGGATATTTTCTGGCAATCATTTTACCCGCCCAATATAAAATATCATTTTGCTCTTTTCCTAATAAATCATTCAATAGATCGTTACGTATTAGCTCATAGCCAAAACCAGAAATATTTCCCGGAATATTTAAATTTTCAATGCCGTTCGTCATGGTCGGATAACTCTCCCTTTCCTAAAAAACATGTTTTTATTATATACAATATTTTATAGTAAAAACAATAATTCGACATATGTAGATTACAAGGATTACCAATCTAAATGAGAAGTTTTTTCAGTAAAGAAAAATGTACGCGTTTTCTTGACCTCCTATATTATCAGGAGTAAAATGGGTTGTAGATAAATGTCATAAAAATTTCGACTTTTTATGCGTATTGCTTATTTATTCTATTTTTTTAGAATAATAGAGGAATTAAATTTTTCATGTGCACAAACTAAAGGGGGCAGGGGTTTACATGAGCAACAAGAATGGAAGGGAGTTTTTCTTTAGAAAACTTCATTCATTGCTAGGAGTTATTCCGGTTGGGATATTTTTAACACAGCACTTAGTTGTCAATCATTTTGCGACAAATGGAGCAACATCGTTCAACAAAGCTGCTGAATTTATGGCGAATTTACCATTCCGCTATTTTTTAGAAGTTTTTGTCATTTTCTTACCAATTTTATACCATGCAATTTACGGTCTATACATTGCGTTCACTGGAACTAGCAATGTTAAAAATTATGGATACTTACGTAACTGGTTATATTTATTCCAACGTATTTCTGGTGTAGTTACTTTAATTTTTATTACTTGGCACGTATGGCAAACACGTATCGCTGCTCAACTAGGAGCAACGGTTGATTATAATATGATGGCTGATATTTTCACTTCAAAATTTATGTTAGTTTTCTATATAGTAGGTGTAATTTCAACAATTTTCCACTTTGCTAATGGATTATGGTCATTCTTCGTATCATGGGGAATTACTGTAACACCTAGATCACAACGTATTTCAACATATGTTACATTAGGTATATTCGTAGTATTATCATTCGTTGGATTAACTGCTATCTTTGCATTCATTGATCCACAACTAGCGAATTTGTAAGGAGAGAGAGTCATGAGTGGGAAAATAATTATCGTCGGTGGCGGATTAGCTGGTCTTATGGCAACTATTAAAGCCGCTGAAGCTGGCACAAAAGTAGATTTATTTTCATTAGTTCCTGTAAAACGATCACATTCAGTATGTGCTCAAGGTGGAATTAATGGTGCGGTTAATACAAAAGGTGAAGGTGACTCTCCTTGGGAGCACTTTGATGATACAATTTATGGTGGGGATTTCTTAGCAAACCAACCACCTGTAAAGGCAATGGCAGAAGCAGCACCTGGCATCATTCATATGATGGACCGTATGGGTGTAATGTTCAACCGTACGCCAGAAGGACTATTAGACTTCCGTCGTTTCGGTGGAACGCAACATCACCGTACAGCATTTGCTGGTGCTACGACTGGGCAACAATTATTATATGCATTAGACGAGCAAGTTCGTCGTTACGAATCAGAAGGTCTTGTTCAAAAGTATGAAGGCTGGGAATTTTTAAGAGTTGTTGTTGATGATGAAGGAGTATGTCGTGGAATCGTTGGACAAAACTTAACATCAATGGAAATCGTAAGCTTCCCTGCGGATGCTGTAATTATGGCATCTGGTGGCCCTGGAATTATCTTTGGTAAAACTACAAACTCAATTATCAACACTGGTTCAGCTGCTGCAGCTGTATACCGCCAAGGTGCAGTTTATTCAAATGGTGAATTTATTCAAATCCACCCAACTGCAATTCCTGGAGATGATAAAAACCGTTTAATGAGTGAAAGTGCTCGTGGTGAAGGTGGACGAGTTTGGACGTATAAAGATGGTAAACCATGGTATTTCTTAGAAGAGAAATATCCTGCATATGGAAACCTTGTTCCAAGGGATATAGCTACACGTGAGATTTTCTCTGTATGTGTTGACCACAAGCTTGGTATCAATGGTGAAAACATGGTTTATTTAGATCTTTCACATAAAGATCCACATGAACTTGATGTAAAACTTGGTGGAATCATCGAGATTTATGAGAAATTTACAGGTGATGATCCGAAAAAAGTTCCAATGAAGATCTTCCCAGCAGTTCACTATTCAATGGGTGGATTATGGGTTGACTATGACCAAATGACTACAATTCCTGGTTTATTTGCTGCAGGTGAGTGCGATTACTCAATGCACGGAGCTAACCGTTTAGGAGCTAACTCATTACTTTCTGCTATTTATGGTGGAATGGTTGCTGGACCAAATGCTGTAAGATACGTAAATGGTTTAGCTAAATCTTCAGATGATGTTTCAACTTCTGTATTTGAATCAAATGCTAATGAAGAAAAAGAAAAAATGAATCGTATTTATAAAATGGACGGTAAAGAAAATGCATACCTTCTTCATAAAGAGCTTGGAGAGTGGATGACAGACAACGTTACTGTAGTTCGATTCAATGATCGCTTATTAAAAACTGATGAAAAAATTCAAGAGCTTTATGAGCGTTATCAAAACATTAATATTAATGATACAGCTAAATGGAGTAACCAAGGTGCTTCATTTACTCGTCAACTTGAAAACATGCTTCACTTATCACGTGTTATCACATTAGGTGCATATAACCGTAACGAAAGCCGTGGAGCTCACTATAAACCTGAATTCCCAGACCGTAATGATGAGGAATTCTTAAAAACTACAATGGCTAAATTTGATGAGAAATCAAATTCACCATTATTCCATTACGAAGATGTTGATACATCATTAATTGAACCAAGAAAACGAGATTATTCTAAGAAGAAGGAGGACAAAGCAAATGCATAATGGAACAATGACTGCTGAAAAGACAATTACTGTAATTGTTAAACGTCAAGATTCACCAAATACTGCGCCATATGAAGAAACATTTACTGTCCCTTATCGTCCGAATATGAACGTAATCTCGGCGTTAATGGAGATTCGTAAAAATCCAGTTAATTCAAATGGAAAAGAAACGACTGCAATTTCTTGGGACATGAACTGTCTTGAAGAAGTTTGTGGAGCATGTTCTATGGTTATCAATGGTAAACCAAGACAATCATGTTCTGCGCTTATTGACAAATTGGAACAACCAATTCGTCTTGAGCCAATGAGCACATTCCCAGTAGTACGTGACTTACAAGTTGATCGTAGCCGTATGTTCGATTCTTTAAAACGCGTTAAAGCATGGATTCCAATTGATGGAACGCATGACTTAGGTCCTGGACCAAGAATGCCTGAAAGAAAACGTCAATGGGCTTATGAATTATCAAAATGTATGACTTGTGGCGTATGTTTAGAAGCTTGTCCAAACGTTAATAGTAAATCTAACTTTATTGGGCCAGCACCACTTTCACAAGTACGTTTATTTAATGCTCATCCAACTGGAGAAATGAATAAGGAAGAACGTCTACATGCAATTATGGGAGACGGTGGACTATCAAACTGTGGTAACTCACAAAACTGCGTACAATCTTGTCCAAAAGGTATTCCTTTAACAACTTCAATTGCAGCATTAAACCGTGCAACTACTATCCAATCTTTCAAAGACTTCTTTGGAAGCGACGAAATTTAATAATTAGAAAAGCATGTTCCTTAGGGGACATGCTTTTTTTTGCATTTTTAAATAAATATCTTCTAATAAACTTCATTTTTAAATCATATCAATAGTAAAAGCAGCAAAGGGATGTGCGGTGTATTACCCCTTTCGAACGGAGGTTAACTTGAATGCAACAGTTTGAAGTGACATTTGAGACGAAATGCTATGAAAAAGATTGGGAAATACTTTTAAAGACAGACCGGATCGAAAAAATGATTGAGTTTAATCAATTTCAATTTAAAGAAAAAATTTTATATATTAATAACGTACAAGATGTAAGGGAAGTCAGTCGTCATGCAGACAAACTTGTCGCAAGGGATATTTTATCGTCATATGTAATAGTTGATGATTATTCAAAGGAAGTCCTTAATTATTTTGAGATTACTAAGGAAAGCTTCAAAGGTGGTTATTACTATTCAATCTCAGAACTTGTTAGTATTTATCTTTGCAATACAAAGTTTTTACTTCATTTTTCAAGTGATTCCATTTTAGAAAAGCCTTTTAATTGGATTGATTTATCAATTTTAAAACTTCAAGAGGATGAAAGAATCAAAGTAGCAAATCCAGTATGGAATGGAAATATTTTTGAAGCAAAACAAGAATCAATAGATGAAGATGAAAACTTTTATATTGGTTATGGATTTTCAGATCAATGTTACTTAATCAGGACAAATGATTTTAAAAATAAGATATATAATGAAAAAAACCCTATTTCTGAAAGATACCCAATATATGGGGGAGAGCTTTTTGAAAAACGTGTAGATGCTTGGATGCGAAATAACCATTTCAAAAGAATCACATTTAAACATGGAAACTATATTCATCAAAATTATTGAATGTTAAGGATGTTTTTTAATAACTAAACAGGGTTAGGTTAAAGAAAGGGAGAGCAGTAGATAGAAAAGCTAATAGAGAAGATCTTAAACAATTCTCTAATGACGCCTTTTACTATAAGTCCCTTATTTCCTTTATCCTGTCCCCTTTGAAACTGAATGAATATTCATTCTTTAATAAAATTAATGATATAATATAGATAGTAAGGGGGCAGATTCTATGGGAAAAATGAATTATGTATCTAATATACAGGAGTGGCAATCTGAGTTTTCATTTAAGATAACTATTAAAGTTCGATTTAGTGAAACAGACATGTTTGGACATATGAATAATACAGTACCATTCGTTTATTTTGAAGAAGCACGAATCGAGTATTTAAAATATTTAGGACTTATGGAAGAATGGACAGCAAATCATAGTGAACATATTCCAGTTGTTGCTGATTTACAGTGTGATTACTTACGACAAGTATTTTTTAATGAAATCATCGATGTGTACGTAAAAATTGCAAAAGTAGGAAAATCATCAATCGATTTACACTATATGGGGATTAATCCTCAAAATGAAATTTACTTTACTGGACGAAATTCCTTAGTAAATATAAATCGCCATACAGGGCGAAGTGAACAATGGAAAAAAGAATGGAAAGAAAAATTATTAAATGAAATAAAGAATTCAGCAGTTAGTGTTTAAAACAAGGAATGTTGTCACATACTGAATAAAGATTGAATAGAATGATAAAACATTTAAATTTATCTTAAGATGAGTACTTGAAGAATTCAATGACATTCTATATAATACTTTTATACGAATAAGGAAAAGCAATGATCAAGGACACGAGCGTTCAAGACGATAGTAAGAGAGGAATTCATTTGGTGCGAGAATTCTCTATACGTTGAATGACTTACCACCTTGTAGCTATAGTGGGGAACGTAATTTTTTACAAGTAACTACTATCGGTGTAGACCGTTAAAACGTTGAGATTTTGTATACTTATTTTTGTGTACAGTAAATTAGGGTGGAACCACGAGCACATTCGTCCCTACGAGTGTGCTCTTTTTTTATTGTCAAAATTAATTTGAAAAAGGAGTGAACTTAAATGATTTCAATTAAATTACCAGATGGATCAATTCGCGAGGTGGAACAAAATACAACAGTTGAAGATTTCGCGGGTTCAATCTCCATTAGCTTAAAGAAAAAAGCGCTTGGTGGAAAAATTAATGGTAAATTAGTGGATTTAAATACACCTATTACTGAAGATTGTGAAGTTCAAATAATTACTCAAGATGATCAAGATGGATTAGAAATGATGCGTCATAGTTCAGCGCATATCTTAGCTCAAGCAGTAAAACGTCTTTATAAAGGCGAAAAAGCTGCATTTGGGGTTGGTCCTGTAACTGCTGACGGTTTCTATTATGATATTGATCTTCCTGTTTCAATTAAAGTAGAAGACCTACCTAAAATTGAAAAAGAAATGGAAAAAATTATTAAAGAAAACTTACCGATTACTCGTTCAGAAGTTAGTCGTGAAGAGGCAATTAAATTCTTCACTGAATTAGACGATGAGTTTAAACTAGAATTAATCCGTGATTTACCAGAAGATGCAGTTATTTCAATGTATACTCAAGGTGAATTCGTAGACCTTTGCCGTGGACCACATGTTCCTACAACTGGCCGTGTAAAAGCGATTAAATTATTATCAGTTGCTGGAGCTTACTGGAGAGGCGATGCGAATAATAAAATGCTTCAACGTGTTTATGGTACTGCTTTCCCAAGTAAGAAAGAATTAGAAGAGCATTTATACTTATTAGAAGAAGCTAAAAAACGTGATCACCGTAAATTAGGTAAAGAGCTTGAATTATTCATGTTCTCTGAAGAAGCACCTGGTATGCCATTCTTCTTACCAAAAGGTACTATTATCCGTAATGAATTAGAACAATATGAGCGCGGATTACAAACTTCAAAAGATTACAAAGAAGTTCGTACACCATTCATAATGAATCAAAGATTATGGGAGCAATCAGGTCACTGGCATCACTACCATGAAAACATGTACTTTACTGAAGTAGATGAAACAAAATTCGCATTAAAACCGATGAACTGCCCAGGTCATATGTTAGTTTATAAAAATAAACTACATTCATACCGTGATCTACCGGTTCGTATGTGTGAAAATGGTCAAGTTCACCGTCATGAATATTCTGGTGCCTTAAATGGAATGATGCGTGTTCGTACATTTACTCAAGATGATGCACATATCTTCTGTCGTCCAGACCAAATTGAAGGCGAAATTATTGAAGTAATCAACTTAATTAAAGAAATTTATGGTGTATTCGGATTCACTTACAAAGTAGAATTATCAACTCGTCCAGAAGATTCAATGGGTTCAGAAGAGTTATGGAACTCAGCAGAGCAGGCTTTAGAAAATGTTCTAAAATCTGAGAACTTAGACTTTAAATTAAACCCAGGCGATGGCGCATTCTATGGTCCGAAAATCGATTTCCATATTCAAGATGCATTAAAACGTAGCTGGCAATGTGCTACAATTCAATTAGATTTCCAAATGCCTGAGAAATTTGATTTAACTTATGTTAATGAAGATAACCAAAAAGAACGTCCAGTTGTTATCCACCGTGCAATTTATGGTTCAATTGACCGTTTCTTAGGAATCTTAACTGAACATTTTGCCGGAGCATTCCCATTATGGTTAGCACCAGTTCAAGTAGCAGTATTACCAATTTCAAGTGTTCACAATGAATATGCACAAAAACTTACTGATCAATTAAAAGCTGCAGGAATCCGTGTTGAAGCTGATTTACGTGGCGAAAAAATTGGATATAAAATCCGTGAAGCACAACTTCAAAAATTACCTTATATGTTAGTAGTAGGTGATCAAGAGGTTGAAAATAATACTGTAGCTATTCGTAAACGTGGCGAAGGTGACATTGGTACTCAACCATTCGAGAGCTTCTTAGAAATGATTAAACAACAAAAATTAGAAAAAGTTCTATTTTAATCTTAAAAATCCTCTATTTTTATAATAGAGGATTTTTTTATTTAACCGATATAATTTAAAACGATTGTTTTCTAGTAGAACTGAAAGCCTTTATTTTCTGGGAAATATGACGAAATTTGCAAAAAACATACTTCATAAATATTTTTTTAAATAGGATTAATCCAGGAAATAGCGAACTTATATGAAGGATGTCTTTTCAGTTATTTAGTCTTAATAAAATACATAGTTATGATAAGAGGTGATGCAGTTGGATAATCAGAATCAAGATCTGCAAAAAAAGGTGGAAAAGCTTGAAGAAGAAGTCAGAGAAATGAAGAAACAAATTGAATTTCTCTTAATCACGAAAGAAACTTCAAACGAGATTAAACAAATAACTCAAACTAAAGTAAATAATCCTAAACTACCAAAAACAGTTAGTCGACAGGTTAAAGTAACAGTTGAAAATGAAAAGGTTGATTATGAAGCACTTATTTTCCAAAAGTGGTTACCTAGATTTTTTATATTTATTTTCATTCTTGGCGTAATGTGGGGATTTAAAGCAGCATCAGATTATGGGGTATTAAACAAGTATGCAAAAGTAGGTATTGGATTTGTTATAGCCATTGCTTTATTCTGGTACGGTAATCGTCAAATGAAAGCTAAACGATCAACACTTGGCCAATCATTAATTGGTGGCGTGTTACCCGTATTATTTTTAACTACGTTTGCTATGCATCATTTATATCACATGGTTGGGTCAACGATTGCATTTACCCTTTTGATTATTTGGGTATGTATTGGTTTTTATTCGATGAATAGATACAAATCAGAAGTAATTGGATTAATAAGTATAGTAGGAGCTGTTTTTGTACCATTCCTAGTTAAAAGTGATTCGCCAAACTATTTATTTTTCTCTATCTATGAAACTGTGATTTACTTATGCTTTATGTTTTATGCATCATATAAGAAATATAAATTCATCTATCTTTCGTCTGCAATATTATTGCATTTATCATATTTAATTGTTGCATTAGTTAATTTTAATACGAATGGAATTAAATATTTCGCACTAAGTATTATCGTTCAACATATTAGTTTGCTAGCTATATTGATCAAATCTAAGCTTGCTGTTAAAAAGCAAGTAATAATTCTTCACACCAGTTTTATTTTAACAATTGGTTGGATCTTTAGTGCATTTGAAGATCTGACTAGAACAATGATTTTAATCTTTTTATGTGTAGGATATTTATTCCTGACTTTTTATTATAAAAAGAAATCCGATTTTTTCTTTGGATTTTCAACTAATTTTATATTAGCCATTTCATTCCTATGTTTGGACAGTGTTTCAGAAAACTTACTATGTACTGTATTAATAATTCAAGCAGTATCAACTTATTTATTTTATTTAAGATATCGGGATCTACTGAAATTAATTATAGGGGCCCTTACATTCATTCCTGTAGGGATATCCATTTTATCAGTTGGAATAGATTCCTTTTGGTCTTTTGAAACGATGAATTGGTTTATGTTAATTGTAGCTCTTATTACAATTGCATTTTTGGCTTATAAAAATGAAGATGAAAAGCAATTTATCTTATTAAGCAGTTCTTTATTAATTACGATTATATTGCTTGCTTTTATAACACAAATTGTTCAAATACTTGCAGTAGATCAGTCTGACAATATGATTCGATTATTAATTAATATAAGTTGGATCTTGCTTTCAATATTAGCCATGATACTTGGTAACATTAAGAAGTTTAAAGTTTGGACCTATACTGGAATAGGTTTATTATTACTGACACTAGGAAAACTTGTGTTAATAGATTTGCCAAATATTACATTGATGGTTAGAGCCGGTTTATTTATACTGCTTGGCTTGATTGGATTAGTAATTTCTAGACTATTTTTTAAGGGAAGCAGTAGTCAAAAAAAACTATAAAATTTACTATACAGGAGTCAATTAATGCTAATCACTGAAACTAAAAACTTACTATTAATGACTTTCACAGCAGAAGCGATGGTTTCTGTTTTAAGTGGAAATAAAGAGTTGGAATTTGAAAATCAATTTTATAGATTCGCTCAAGGGTGGCCAATTCTCGTATATAAAAATCTTTTCCCTTATAAAATCTCTCGTTTTCAAACTCATCCTGCTGAAGAAAAATATGAAGGAATTATTATTCATAAAAAAGATAGAGTAATTATTGGGGATATGGGATTTAAAGGTGGTCCTGATGATACTGGTATAATGGAAATGGGTTATAGTATTGCACCTAGTTATCAAGGTAAAGGATATGCAACTGAAATGGGTAGGGCTTTTTGTGAGTGGGGATTAAAGCAAAACCATGTTACGAGAATATCTGCTATTTGTTCTATTTATAACCATGCCTCTATTAGAGTTTTAGAGAAAATTGGCATGATAAAAGTAAAAGAAGAAATTGAAAAGTATTATTGGATGTTAGAAAAGAAATAAATTTGTGATTTTCATTGATTAGAATAATTAATTTTTCTAGAAGAAGGTGGGCTTATTCTTACAACAAGAAATGCATCTATCATCTTTATGGTCATAACTAAACGTGAATTTGGTCGATTCTTTTTGTACGATCTTATAATAAGTAGCTT